>Ga0058704_10001149_pt1 | contig 12504 bp, 16 predicted proteins | sample AgamicMgSfe_FD_71363 | JGI IMG/M metagenome (GOLD analysis project Ga0058704, IMG submission 71363) | Agave microbial communities from Guanajuato, Mexico - Mg.Sf.e | ecosystem: Host-associated > Plants > Phyllosphere > Phylloplane/Leaf | place: Guanajuato, Mexico | collected 2012-05-30
AGGACCACGAACACACTCTCATAATATAACTCAAGCAGATCGGACTACAAGTTATAGCTACTGCCTCGCCGAGCCGTTACACTGTGTCTCACTCAACACTACCACGAGATGGATGACCGTTGCAAGTTTGTGTCCGAAGCAATAGACAAGTTCATCCGACCTACCTCCAGATCTCGCGTTCCCCGTCAGAGCAGTCGTCACCGGCGCCACCATACTCTACACTGTACCCTATGGTCCTTGCCGTGCAAAATCAGAGACATGGCAGATGCTACGCGCTGTATCATGACAGTGGCTTGAAGCTTCGAATGTGTACTTAGCGGAACGCGAGGCACGGTCAGCGGAAGGGTTACGCCTGTGCATGATGGCAGGAAAAAGTGATCGTGATTCGGGTATTGACGTCGTACAGCTAACGGTTGCTCTTCCGAGCGGCGTTAGCATTGGCGCAAACGTAGCACAAGGGCGCACGAAGGCGCTTGTGGATGCTGCATGGCGCGTGGAGATGGTGCAGGCGTCACGCCACGCAACTGCCGATATGTGATGGCATTAGAAAGACTTCTAACGTATTGAAGAGCATCTGATAGCATCGAGAAGATGATTTCGTTAATGGTTTTTCTTGCCATGCATCTCCTCCTGCCGTTTCCGCTTCCTCATCTCCCATCTTTCCCACCCTGCGTCCACTAGGTCCTCATTCACGACCAGATCGCGAAGTCTCAGCCACCTCGCTGGCGGCGTCTCAAGCAGCGCTTCCACCAGACCCAAACGTCTTGCGATACTCAACGCCGCGAACCACGCGACCGCGCACGCTACGCCTGCAGCGATTCCAGCATAGACTTGTCGTTGAGTATGGTAGTTCAAATACAATCTGCTCTGCGCCACCGCGCCTGCACACACTATAGACAGGAGCGCCAGAGCTAGTCGCTGCCAGTACGGTGTCGGTACGTGGGTACTGCTCTGGAAAGGATGACTGTGCGGGTTATGTCGCAGGAGTAGGAAAAGCGTGAGGTAGGTTGAGAAGAAGGCGACGAATTGGGAGTGGGAGGAGGGCATGCCGTAGCCTTTGCCGTGCATTTCTGTATCTCTCCGTCAGCACACCGGTCTTCTGGTTCAACAAGGTAAATGGGTAGGTAACAGACGGCTCGGTCGTTCTTCCTTGATGTACCGTTTCAATATCCAGTTCAGCCCTTCACAACCCATCTGTCCGGCGAACATGAGCAGAACCTCGATCTCCCGGGTGCTCCATGTTAGTGCTGTGTAGGTAACGACCAATGCCTGCGGTACGAGGGCCAGGTAGGCGCAAGCGTGGGAGATCGGGTCGGAAGGGTTGTAATGGACGTGCGTAAGTGAAAGGGACGCGAGTGGCGGGTCATCCATGGCTATGCTGTCCCCTCGCCGTCAGAGAGATGAGTGTAAACCTGACCAACCCAGGTACTTTGTATATTGTTTGCTGCAGATCGACTTGCATGTGAATGCTCAGGGGTCACTGCGGGGCATCGCCGGGCCGTCACCACGTGCAGCGGTTCTCGGCAAGCTGCAGGTGAATTCATCCGAGCCGCTTGCTTGCCGAAACAGAGCCAAAGTGTTTCTGGACACCGGCAACCACACAGTCACCATCGCCACTTTCTGGAACACCGTTTCCCTCTCGCAAAGGCTTAAGACCACTTCACTGTTGGTCTGACGCATATACCTATGTCTACCCGATAGCACCAACTTACGAAGGTCCTCGACCGCCACCTTCTTACTCCACTGTACTCGAGGCGCAACACATTCCGAAAGACAAGTGTGACCGTGCTAGACCTCATGGCCGCGCTAGAGGATGAGCGTGTAGAAGAGCTTGGGTCTTTGGCAGCCATTTTCCCTGAGCTTGCGAGCGATCAAGACAAGTTCACTGCAACCCTCGAGCTTGCAGTCACGCCGTCGAAGCCAGTCCTGGTCCGCTTCATACCTCAGGTCTCTGCTGGTATCAACGGCACATACGCCAACGCTGCCGCAAATGGCAGTGCTTACATTGAGCGCGATGTCGAGCTATCGTACCTACCACCACTATGCTTGCAGGTGACACTGCCCGCCGACTACCCAACCGACTCGCCACCCAAGGTTCATCTCACGACAAAGCACGACTGGCTGCCGAAAGACAAGCTGGTCGAGCTCGAGAAAGAAGCAGAGAAACTGTGGGAGGAGTATGGACACTGCCAGATATTGTACGTCTATATCGACTACCTGCAGCAAGCGGCCGAGCGTGGCTTCGATCTCGATCATAGCGCCGACGGCTGTCTTGTTCTACCGTCACCATACGAGAGCAAGCTTGTGTCTTTTGACTTGGATACGAAGCTCGCCACCTTCAACGCGAGCACCTACGACTGCGGCATCTGTATCGAGCCGAAGAAGGGTTCGATCTGCTACCAGATGAGGCACTGCGGGCATATCTTCTGCCTAGGATGCTTGCGTAGCTATTACAACGATGCAATCGGCGAGGGCAATGTGGCAGGCATCAAGTGTCTTGATCCAGCCTGTGGAAAGGAGCCGGCACCTCCGGACAGTCGGAAGCGAAAGCGGAAGACAGAACGCACGCTGCACCCTCGCGAGCTCCTCGCTATGGGTATCGAAGAGCCGGTTGTTCGACGCTACGTCGAGATGAAGCGTAAGAAGAAGCTCGAAGCTGACAAAGGCACCGTCTACTGCCCACGCACATGGTGTCAAGGTCCGGCTAAGAGCTCGAAGTACCCACCCATCCCGGCCGAACTCTCCGCATACGTTGCCGAACCATCCTCAGACGAGGACAGTGATACCGAGTCAACGTCCACTAACCACGATTCATCTCGTGCTACCGCGCTGGACCCCTCAGATCGCTTGGCCATATGCGAGAAGTGCAGTCTAGCCTTCTGCCGTGTCTGCTATATGGGCTGGCATAGCCCATTCGCGCGCTGCTTTCCACGCGATCCCGGCGAATTGTCGGCAGAGGAGAAAGCCAGCTACGAATACATCCGCAGCCACACCTCACCTTGCCCGACTTGCTCGTCACCGACGCAGAAGACGATGGGCTGCAACCACATGAAGTGCTTCCAGTGCAACACCCACTTTTGCTACCTCTGCGGCGCGTGGCTGGCTGGGGATAATCCGTACCAGCACTTCAATAAGCAAGGTTCTGAGTGCTTCCAGCGGCTCTGGGAGCTGGAAGAAGGTGATGAGGGTCAAGGTCCGCAGGATGGGAGGGGTTTCGGTGGTGGAAGGATGTGGGAGCAATTGGCTATCGAGGCTGCACGCGAGGCCGAGGCGCAGGAAGCTGCGGAAGAGGCTGCGGCCACTGATGAAGCTGCGGCGTGGGAGATGCAGGCGGAGGAGGATAGGATTGCCAATGAGCTGCTGGCACACGCGCGTGCGCCGGCTGTGGCTCAGCAGCAGGAGATCGTTGTCATGCAGATGGCCAATATCCAGTTGGACGACGAGCCGCATGCGCAACAGCGGCCAGGTCGTGGTGGTGGGAGGCAGCGCAACCCCTTCAACGCCCGTCCGCCTACGCAGGGTGGCGCGCAGGCTGTGCGCAACCATGAGCGCGGCGGACGAGGTCAGGCGACGCGTAATGGTGGTCGAGGCAGAGGTGGAAGACGGCCTGCTGCTGTGGTCAACGAGGACGAGCGGCAGCAGGCGGAGCTGCAGCGGTTCTTGGAGATGGCACAAAGGGATGAGGAGGATGGGTGGGATAGCGATGAGTTGGATGAGGATGATGGGCGGTTTGAGATACGGTAGCTAGCTCTCGATCGTAGGATACTAAGAACGGCTGCTAGCTGTTGATCTCGTGATCTAGTGCGTGTTTTCTACAGCTGTCTTTAACAGGTGCCAAGGAGCTAGTAGGCCATACAATGCCTCACTGCTCGCGGAATAAGACGGATGTAGCATTCTCGATAAAGGAGAGCAACACCGTATGTTTTGAGACGATCACGTGATGAAGGAACTCCGGATGTACTTCGGCTAAGAGAGTCGAATCTCACGACAAGCACGCTCCAACAAACACGCTCCAACAACCTCGACCGTCACTCACCTCCATTCTCTTTCTTTCCATTTCAATCCTTTAGCTCCAATGACTCGAGGGTATCAGTGGTGTGACCCATCTGCCGACTACAGCCCGTAGCGGACAGGTAGGCACTGCATACAGAAATATGTACTCTACTTCTTTTGCGCTCCGCCTCATTCGATCCCAACTCTTCAGCATTCATTCACCATTGCAAGATAGAGCTACTGCTCAAACTTGCCTTGCAAAGCTTGAATGCGATTCCCATGTAGTGCTATCGGTGGGCGGCGGCGGCAGGAGATGACGCAGGGCTGCATTGAGGCCGCCTGGGTGGCTTCGGGGCTGTGTCCACAGCCTTTCGGACGCTCAGAACTTACATCCTCTGTGCTCCGTCACTCACTGACACTCTGTACCCTTTCGCCCGAAAAGAGACGAAGAGCGGCCTACTTCATCGAGTCGCATCACTGTCTGGACTTTAGAAGTAGCGAGCGGCGTAGCATGAGCGATGTGCATCCAGGTAGTCGAGCGCTATGCCGTATGCCGCTGTGTCTACTTTAGACACAGCGTTGACCTATGTTCTGGCCGGTCGCAGCACGGACATCTTGTTCAGGAGAAGACGGTTCCAGTCGGCTTCTGCTGCGCTCAGCATGACGCAAACGGTAGGCGAGATCATAGTCCGGGGGAACCTAGGTTCCCTGAAAGGAATGTAAGGACACAAGAGATCGAGAAGTCCAGCAGTCATGGTCCTATCGAGAGCGTTGAGGCTCGCCTTGAGCCGCAAAAGCTTCAGCAGTATGGCGAGCCATTTCCTCCCGAGCCGGATGTGCACATTAATGCTAATCCTCTGGACGACAAAAAGGAGAATACCGACCATGGCAGTGGGGTCAGACGGTTTGGCTTGGATCATTCTAATGGATTTACAAGTCGGGTGGTAGTGCTTAAGAATCGCTCAAGCATGATGCAAGACTATCTCGAACAGCAAGGCCACCAGACAGCGAGACCATCAGACCGGCAAGATTCTCAACCGAGCGTACCAAATCCGACCGAGACTTTTGTTAGAGGTTCCAGGCGCAACAGACAGATCCTCGTCTGTCGCTAAGATTGCCGAGAAGTTCCGTTGCACCCATCCGGACTGTAAGGAGAGTAACAAAGGTTCGGAAAGAGCATCTCTCAAGTAGGTCATCACTTTGTGCCTTGTCTGACCAATTTTCGCTAACTCTTGGTAGCCATCATTTCATGCGCGTACACATGCCGAGAGAAGAGCGACCTTATGGATGCTACGTGACAGGCTGCAACCAAAGGTTTCTGTATCCGAAGGACCTCAAGCGCCATAACGAAGCAGTACACCTTGGGATACGCTATTACTGCCCTGCTCCAGAGTGCAACAAGGACTTTGCAAACCACGACGGCCGTGTCCGGCACATGCGGGTCAAGCACGCTGGTCACCCTCTGCCATACTCGACTGATAGGGGCGAGCTCTCGTTCCCGCCTTCTTCCTCCACATCAGACAGAGAACCAATGAGGAGTGAAGAAACACCTAGCAACAACGAGAATCGTAAGCAGCAGGGGATCAAGGAAAGACAACTAGATCAACAGAGACCTTATTACGCATCTCGGTCGAGTGTTGCAAAACCAAATAGTCGACTACGGAATGCAATCACACGAATCAGGACACAACTTCGCGTAGTGCAGAATCTGAAAACGCCTGCAGGACCGCGCGACCGGCTACTGGCGCCTTGCAATGAGGAATGTGGAGGTGAACCATCCACGGCCGTCCCTACCGTCACGGACGAGGGATACCAATCCATGAACAAGTCTCAGCGATGTCGTGATGCGGACCATGAAGAAGCTGCTAGTGAGACGGATAGCATCCGCACTGATCTCCGAAGCTCCGGACTCAGTGAGGACATCAAAGCGAAGTTGGTTTCCGTCTTTGCTGGCGACATTATTGAGAAGCTTGGGGAAGGGTTGATCGAAGGATCGAACAGTCCTGAGGCAGTCAACCGCATCTCATCTCTACTTCCGGTACTACTCAAGGACTTCTCACTTCTTGTCGGGAGCCATGCACAGAGTGAATTAGGGCGTCGAGCATCCGTGTTTGTGCGTCACCAAAGATGGTAAGTCACCTTGAGTGCAGTCCTCGGACGGTCCGTTGAACCTCTAACAATCCCCCTTCCATTGCACCCGAAAACTTCTGAGCTGACGGGCCTGTGTTACAGCAAGATTGCACAACGATTCGAGCAAATATTACGAGCGGCACCGGCCACATCTGATGTCCTCGCCTTAAACGACAAGTTGGCGCTGCTTTGGAGCGATGATAGAAAAGTAGTCGAAGGCACACCCGAAGACTTGTATGTGGAGCTTGACTGCACCGAGCTGGAGCGTTCTGACGAAAGCCCGGCCATTCCTGAGATTCCCGAAGCCAAAGCCTTTCTTGTCGAGAGTGAAGACTTTCAATGGCTCCTTGACCGGATTAGAACGGCGAGTCAGACGATGTCTACTGGTAGGAGTGACGCAGACGTGCGGGAAGCCCTCATCAGCATCGTCGGAACTTCACGAGAGTGCATTTTCGAACTGGACTGGGTGCCTGTGCAGTTCGCTAATGAGCAGTACGGGCAAGCAGATGGTTGCGAGCTATCTTCTGTCATCTGCATCTGCGGCTCTGGCATTAATGTCCAAGCTATCACCTGTGAAGACTATATGAACACCATGTGGCCTAGGCTGGGTCAAGCTCTAGTGTCTCAAATCACGACTGCGATGCATATCGGACTTGGGGCTTATAAAGGTACGTATGCGCATCACTGGACGCCTGTTAGACCGCTGACGCCTATCCAGCGCAAATCGCAAACGACATCAAGATTGACATCCATCTCGAATCTCATAGTAACACTATCTTGGCTTCAGGGAGCGCAAGCGCCTTAGTGGAGATCGGCGAGGTTCTCTCTTGGCTCGCCACCGCATGTCGTTCGTCTCCCAGCCCCCAAGCACCCGCCTATTGTCGTCCTACGGTTCACAAGTCGGAGACTCAAACTAAATGCATGATCAACCATGTATTAACAGGGATCCGCTCAGGGATCGCCACGTGCTGGCAGAACATGTTCCGCAATTTTGTAATCGCACAGGGCTATCCAGTCGCAGCACGCTCGGCAGGCGAGCAAGGTCTCGAGCTACCGCTGGACATGATGCTGGCTCTAGGTAGGACACCTCTCACGACTGTATTCGACGCCGTAACACTTTTCAAGGGTTTCCATACAGCCTTGGTTCCAATGCTGGTGTTGGGAACGTCGGTGGTCTGGCACTTTCTGGTCAACCAGGATTGCACTAGACTCTCCTACAGCACGGCTATGGCGACGGCCCAGGTACACCAGCTACTCGATCAGTGCAACGTTGAGAGTGGACGACACTTTGTCGGTTGGACGCCCGTGGCGGACGTCTTGACCGGTAGGTAGCTGAACCTGCCAAAGCAGTACCTACGGCAGGAAAAGGACACTGTACTCTATCGCTTACCCTCTGACAGGCTCGCAAGGTATGAACTACGCTATCGGCCGTAGCGAAAGCGAAGACGCTACATCCGGCCTTGGTGCATTGGCCAACGTAAGCATCTCCGGCGGCAAGTTCATCAGCGCAGGCGCCACGTTCACTCGTGGCAAGAAGGACACACCGGTTTTTCTAGCTGGGGGTGGACCGTATGAGATGCAAATTGACTCGGCTAGCGAGATGAACGTTGTCTTCTATGACACTTTCTCGAAGCAAGCGTGGCTGGTTGATGGCGCATTAGCCCTTCTTCATCTAAGCCGGGCGTGGCTCTCCTCACGACATGCGCGCTTCGCCTCGACCGTCTTGGGCGAGCGGTTTTGGCATCCGGAAGGCTTACACGGCCGCGATTCTGCACTTCAAGCCCTCACAACTGATGAGAACCGTCAATTGCGCATCTTCAAGCAGACCGAGACGAAGACGAGGACGACAAGAGATCCGCACACGAAAGAGCCTGTGCAGTCGGAGGAGACGACGGAGTCTTGGTGGTGTTTCGAAGATCTGGTCCAACTCAAATGGCATGTTCTCGAGCAGATCCACGATCACCTCGTACGACTGCGAACCTCTCCCTCCCCCGACCTCCGCCTGCCGTTCGGCAAACAGCAGATAGAGGGTTTCGAGTTCAACGATATCATGTCCGGAAAAAGGGACATCCTGCCTCGTGTCGCGGAGTTGAGCACAAGCTCTGGAGATTGGCTGGAGTTCACCACTAAAGCCGAGACGATCAACATACTGGGTTCCGAATTTGGCGACCTGATCAGACCTGCACAGAGTCTCCCTGCTGGGAAACAAGCTTGTGGCCGATACGCTCCCCTTCCTTCGGGTATGGACTACTTGGCAGCACCTCTGTCCATCTTGCACGACATATCTAAACGATACAGCAAATGTAGAGGTAATGGCATCCGCCTTGGGAAGTCGACATACTGGACAGACACTGCCGCCGCATTCGAAGGCTGTACTTGCATCCAAGGCTCTTGCTCTGTTAACGTTACTAGGTTCTAGAGCTCCGAGGTGATGCTCTCGCAAATGGTTCGCAAGACGCGGCCGCCATGCCAGAAGGACGTTTCCATCGAATATCCTCGTGGAGCAGTAGTGTTCGGATACAAGCCGAATCATTTGACAAAGCCACCACGGACGAAACGGAAGCTGGAGGACGGGCCAGAGGCTGGACGGGATCGGATCAAGTTACCTCGTCCTAGCGACAGCGGCTATGCCAGCTTTGGGAGCGAAGAACGGTCTATTTCCGGATCCATGGCACCTCGCCAAGAGGAGAGCGCAACATCTAGCACCGGACATGCGGGTTCGGAGCAGAAAAAGCACGTATTTCTAGCTGCCAGAGCAGAAACGGCTTCTGGACGTGACATGGACTCGCAGCCAACGACCTGGAGTACGATGGACTCATGGAACGCTTTCCAAGCAAGTTGACGTGCTCCTCATGAGACAATACAACGATGTACGCCCACCGCGGCAACGATTTGGTCTCAGTGTAGTATAGCTTGCCGAAGACTGCCTACATGCCCTTGAACACCATACGACAACTCTGACCATGCACTACCCGCCACTCTGAAACGAGAAAAGAAAGGTATAGTATACCTCACGGCTGTATCAGGGTATACTGTACGGACGTTACCTATCTGGTCAGACATCTGTCCTCTTAGCTGGTGGCGACCCCTCTAATTCCATCGCAGGTTTTTCGGACTCTCTTCGATACCTTCCGCCTCGGGTGTGTTCCAAGATATCCAGATTACACGGTCCCACGACCTTTGCCGTCGGATAAACCTCCCGGGATGCCGCCCTTCTCGCGCAGATAATCGATGTTTCCAAGGCGCAACCGGCTGGTCTTGGAAAGAAGCAGTACATGATACGTACTTTAAAGGCTGTTGAGGACGGCGAGAATGATGAGAGTCCACCAATCAGTGCTATCCGTTGCACTGCGCGTATGATGTACGACTGTAAACACGTACATCCAGTTGATGCAACCTCTAATCGGAGCTGATCCTGCAAACGATGCTTTCAGACCGACCCCATCATGACTAACCACTCCCACTTCAGTAGTAACTCACACCCCCCACCCCGCCAGGCGCAACCACATCGCTATCCCCCTTCCCACTCCTCACGTCCTCCCTCTTCCAGCTATCCTCCTCCGGACCATGCGGGTTCGGCCTCGCAATGAACCTCCCCGCCTGCGGGTCCTGCACAACCTCCAGCGGTCCGGAGTCCGAGATAGACCTCGACTTTGAATTCTTACCATCTTTGTGCAGGTGAGGGAGGTGCAGTGCGTTGAAGATACTGCGCCTTTTGCTTTTGTTGCCTTCGTTCTCAGCAGCTTCCGTATCTGCAGCGGGTGCTTGGTTGTGTTGCGTAGCTTCTTCGCGCTGCTGCTCCGCTTCTCTTGGAAGAGGCTCTGCCTTGTGGTTACAGCTCCCTGCCGTCTGTTCGTATGTTTGGCCACTTTCCTTCTGGACGAAATTTTGGACGCTGTTGCTCGCCATCATGCTCTTGTGATATCTCTCTTTTACGGTTTCCACTCTATGTAGAGGTCAAGTATAGCAACCATATGACTGCCTAGAAGAACTGTGGTTCCAACATGCTCAAGGCTGTCATATCATCATCTTTCCAACGTGGAATGTTCATACCTTGTGATCAGCAGGCTGGATCTACGATTGCGTACCTGCATAATATACCAAGGCTGCTATTGGGCAGCAAACCCAGTCATCTCAACAGTCAAAACGACTCTCCATTACTTGACTGATTGATTGGCTAATTCGGTTAGTTAGACAAAATTTGGCATGAAATTGGTCAGTCAAGCTTAGCCAATTACCTGACTGTTTGACTGATTGAATAGAGCCCGAGGCCATTTCCCCACCCATTAGTCAATCAATTGATGAAGCTGGGTAATCAGTTGAGTATTAACAAAGATTCTTCGCCGTCAGTCGAGCAATGACCCCCAACCTCAAATTACTTGACTGATTGACTGATGAGACCATTGAGCAAACCTAACGGTCTTCTCACCAGCCTCGATTGGTAACTTGCATAGCACTCACTGATGGCGAAAGCTCCTGGGATATGTTTACTGGAACATATAAATGGTACAAGTAGTATTAGGGGTTCTCGACTAGATAGTGCTTGCTGATACTGACAACAGCGACCAATAAAGCGGCATCGAACATGCAAGCAGCTCTCAGATAGGATTCTGACGGCAGGTTAATCGGACTATGTGCTCAGTATCTCATTCTGTAGCAATATCTTCACGAGAGAGGTTCAACTCAGCGCTCACCATCCAACCCTTCATACCGATCTAAGCGTCCGACCCAGCGGTAAAAGCACTCTGCACACTCCCGTACCCCTGCGGACACGCCTTCCCCAGCGCCACACTCCCACTTCGCATGTAGCAGACCTTCGCCTCAGCGCAGGCATCATTCGTACAATTCGGACTCTTCACACTACTCTTCCCCTGATAAGTATTGAAAGTACTAACCAGACTGTGATTCTTCTCCATAGCCTCAGTGACCGCGTGCCAAAACGTCCCATTCAATGGGGCATCAACCGGCCATCCGGCAGCCGACCCATAGGCTTCTCTGGTCGAGTACTCGAATTCAAATGTTGGGCCGTGGGTGCTGTTGGCCAAAGCAGGGAAGGAATTGACGTCCGCGATCCAGGTATAGGCTTCGTAGATATCGAAGGAGCCGGTGTCGACTTCGTACATGCGGAACCCGCTGTTCACGTTGGTCAAAGGCGTGACTGAGGGACCGATCCAGCCGGCGTTTAGCGCGGTGGAGAGGTTCTGTGTGGTGCCGTTGTTGGCGTAGTAGATCATCACCTGATCTTCGTGGGTGTGGCCGAAGAAGATATTGGCGATGACGTGCGGGCTGTAGCGATCTACGATTTGGTAGAAGAGGTTTGTTGGGTTGTTGAGGGGGTTGCTGCCATCCCAGCCGGATAAGACGTGGCCGAAAAGCCAGACGCGTTCACCGGCGTCTTCGGCGGCTTGGAGTTCTTGGATCATGAATTGGAAGGTGCCGGAGACGTCTGGGTTAGTGGTGTTGATGTAGTTGAGGAAGTTGGAGTGGTACCAGAAATCGGTGTTGAAGGTGATCATGCGGAGGCCGTAGTGGTTCTTGATGCTGTAGGCGCCGTAGTGGAGTCTTGCTTGCTCCGCTGCTGTGGCGTTGAGCCAGCCTGCAATAAATCAGTGACCGCTACATACAGCCAAGATACTTTGCCTGTAGTCTCGCTTACCTTCATGCTGCCACAGACCAGCAACATGGTCGAAGTTCCAACTCATCTGCATGCTCAGATTCCCAGGAAGCGAATGCGGCGCATCGATCGCCTCAGGGTTGGTATCATGGTTCCCGAGCACAGGAAAGACAGGACCAGTAACGTACTTCTTCAGCATACCATAGACCGAATCCTCAGCATACTCCGTGTACGCCCTGCTGAGCTCCGTCTGCGGGTCATGGCTGACAAGATCACCAGTGTACACCGTCCAGGCCAACGGACTCTCCGCCGACGTCCCAGTCAGTGGACCAACTGCCTGCAATGCAGCTAGACCAAGGTCGTAAGGCGTGTCGCAGTCATAGTACCCGTAGAGCGGAGCTGGGTAGCTGATCTGGCCAGTGGCCAAGTCGGAATTCTCTACGTTGCTTCTGCAGCAGAGACTGCCTGAGCAGTTACCCTCTGAGCCGACTTTGTACCGTGGGTCCAAGTGGAAGTCGGACATGTGTAGGACTTTCACCCTTTCACCGCTAGCCGCGGGTTTCGTGGCATTCGCTGGTTTTGGCTTCGGGAACAAGCTCGTGGTATTCAGCGGCGCTACCGTGGGGTACGAGCAGTAGGTCGAGGACAGCGAGTTGCAGATGTACTGTCCATCTCGTCCGCTCACGTCGGCGAGAGCCAGGATCTGCGTCCAGATGCCGCCGAAGGTCGTAGCCTCGTAGTCCGTCTTGCACGTGCTAGCGGAGTGC
>Ga0058704_10001150_pt1 | contig 12499 bp, 11 predicted proteins | sample AgamicMgSfe_FD_71363 | JGI IMG/M metagenome (GOLD analysis project Ga0058704, IMG submission 71363) | Agave microbial communities from Guanajuato, Mexico - Mg.Sf.e | ecosystem: Host-associated > Plants > Phyllosphere > Phylloplane/Leaf | place: Guanajuato, Mexico | collected 2012-05-30
ACAGAAGGGCTGATGCTGCATGCTGAGTTTGACGGGCTCTCTTTCGCGTACGGAGAATACAGTGACCTCCTCTCCTTGAACCTGAACATCTGGCCGTCTGAAGTGAAGAAGCGCAGCGACCAGCGCTATGCAGCAAGCGTCGATCAGTCCGCCATCATGATCCAGCACGTGGAGGTCTGCTCTGAGCGCAAAGCATTTCTGTCCGGCGATGATGCAGAGGGACTCTGTGTCCAGGGCGCCTGACCTTCGTATCGCCTTTTCGAGGATTCTGGATAATATTGTTTCGGCATCGGTCGGTCTGAGATGGAATGTCAGGGGCTCGTTCGAGACGTTTATACGTGATCGTAGACATACCGGCCGATTTCGAACGCAGGCGAGGCCATAGGCGAGAGCTCTGTGGATATTTGAAAGATGCCATCGAACTTGCGGTCTGGAAATGGTGTGGTGACTTCTGCCGATATCCTTGCTACAACTCTGATCGCCTGTCAGCTTCGGTATGGCACAATAGCTATTAATGCCTACCTCGTCTTGCCTAACCGTACATCTGCTACTCCATATTCCTCTCCGAAGGTGAGGTCCAGGTTGCGGTAAGCATCAAAAGAGCGTCCGTCCAGACGCACATTCTCCTTGAGCGCCTGTTTGATGAACTCGCGCTCGTTCAGCGACGGCTCTACTTCTCTAGGCATCTCTTCCCGGTTGTTCAGCAATTGACCGCGCCTGCATCTCCAGACATCTTCAAAGTGACGTCTGCTCAGGAAAAGTTTCGCCGGAGATTCTCCGGCTCGTCGATCTTAAGGTAAAGCGCGACAGCGAGAGTGAAGGAGTCGTCTGCGATTACACCTTCGAGCTCGACACTTCTCCAGTCACTGGTATCCGAATACTTATCGTACAATACATATACACAATCCAATATGACGACCGCCCATCGTCCTACCTTTGATCCAGCTCGCGGCAAAGATGCCCAACGCGGCCCAGCCTACCATCAACGACTACTGCCCGCTCACAAAACACTGAAATTCCGACAAGCGACACAGGGCACGACAGCAGAGCATGCACAGCGAGATCTACGCGCAGAACTTTTACGAGCGGAGCGACGACACTTTGCAAAGAAGGAGGGCCGAGAACTCACACCCTCAGACGACGAAGCAGAAGCCTCTGAGCCACGCGCGCGAGCCGCAATCGAGGGCGCAGATGCAGACGGTGTGAGCGGCACAGAGACACGAGGCGTAAAGCGCACTCTTTCTTCCGCCAACGACACACCCGCAACCGAAGATGCAGACGCAGACGAAGAAGACTACGAAACCAAGCGCCGACGAGTCCTGGAAGAAACCCGAGCAATCGACGCCGAGAGCTCCGCCTCCGAAGACGGTTCCGACTCGGACTCCAGCGACTCAGAAAGCGACGACGAAGAAGCAGATCTGATGCGCGAACTGGCGAAGATCAAAGCCGAGCGCGCCGAGACAGCAGCAAAGGAGGCAGCCGCGGCAGCAGCAAAGGAAGAAGAGGAACGAGAATTCAATATCGCGAGGGGAAATCCGTTGTTAAATCCGGCTGATTACGGTGTCAAGAGGCGGTGGGACGATGATGTGGTGTTCAGGAATCAGGCGAGAGGGACGGGAGATAGGGAAAAGGGCAAGGGCAAGGAGTTTGTTAATGATCTGCTGAGGAGTGATTTCCATCGTAGGTTTATGAGCAAGTACGTGAGGTAGGCTGTGTGGTGCCTGATTAATGGATGGTGGATTACCATGCCCAATACCATTTCAAGGGAGATGTCAGCATAGTCCCTAGTCTCTTGAAATGCTGACTAGTTCTCAAAGACGAATCAATGTAAATTGAAGACGGCTCTTCCAAAGCCGGTCGGAAAGCACAATCAATGATGAGTGTTTTGATGCGATGCATTCTTGTGCAGCAACTAGTGAATGGAAAGTCCCCGAGACTTTGGAAGATTATTGTAAATACCCATCAGTAGGCAAGAGGTTGTTTCTGGGCTGCATCGCAAGTTGGAGGTCATACAGCTATGCGAACACGAGAAGAAGAAAAAAAAATGTAGTTGGGTAAAGGGTTGCATGCAGCAGAGCCCGTCGTCAGATTGTGGTATCATAACTATCTCAAGCCGCTTAGGTCGAACGTCCATCGCAGGTATCATTATCCTCCACCTTCATCCTCTCAACGACAACAAGCTACCTTAGTAGTTGTTGTTGTTGCCACCGTAAGAGCCGGTGTCGTCGTCGAAGCCGGCCTGCTCACGCTTCTCAAGACCCTTCTGCTCCATCTTTGGGTTCTTCATCATGGATCCGGCCTTCTCCATCAACTTGCCCATGGTAGAGTCACCGCTCTTCTCGTTGTGGGAAGACTTGTTGCCGTAGCCTGTGAAGTCGGTCAGCTTCAGTCAACAGTACGTGATGAGGAGACATACCAGCACCGCCAGTGGCACCGGAGCCGTAGCTGTCAGAGCCGCCAGAGTAGGAGTCGGTGTTGGAAGAACCACCGAGACGGGTGTTGTCGTCGTCGTAGCTGCTGGAGCTTGAATTAGTCTTGTTGCCAAAGCCTGCGGCACCGACAGGCTCGGAGTCGCTGCCTCGATGGCCTGCATAGTCTACGTGACCATGCGTGCCGACTCGAGAGAGGTCATCTGAGGGACCGGTTGACTGCGAGGAGAATCAGTACAAGGTTCAGATAGTGATGTGTATGTCATACGCTGAAGCTAGAAGACATAATTTGGATTGGAAGGTGAATGGCCAAAAGCTATCCAAAGTTGGGAAGGGAAGTGAAGGCAGATAAGGAAAACGAAGGGGTCTAAACTCACCTCACCTGCTGCCCATGCCACCGGAAGTGGCACCGTATCCAGAGCTACCACCAGTAGTGGATCCGTAAGAGTCGTCGTTCAAGCCACCAGTGCGGCCGGAAGAGCCGTAGGAGTCACCACCAAGGCCACCAGTGCGGCCAGATGAGCCGTAAGAGTCGCTTCCACCAAGGCCGGTTTGGCCGCCGGTGGTGGAGGAACCGTATGAGTCGTCGTTCAAACCACCGGTGCGGCCAGAAGAGCCGTAGGAATCGCCGCCAAGACCACCGGTGCGGCCAGATGAGCCGTAGGAGTCGCTTCCACCGAAACCAGATTGACCTCCAGTGGTGGAGGAACCATATGAGTCGTCGTTCAAGCCACCGGTACGGCCAGATGAGCCGTAAGAGTCGTTACCACCGAAGCCAGACTGACCACCGGTGCGGCCTGATGAGCCGTAGCTGTCGTCACCACCAAAACCAGATTGACCGCCAGTGGTGTTGGAAGAGCCGTAGGTATCGTTACCACCTCCGAAAGAGGAGTCACCACGGCCGCCGAGGGAGGAGTCGTTGCCGTATCCGCCGGAACCCTGTAATCATGATAAGGGTATTGCCATAAACCAATCATGTAGGTGAGAACGTACGCTGTTCAGGTTGTCATCGCCGTAGCCAGATGAACCACCCATTCCACCGCGGCCAGAGCTCTGTAGGTGGAGTCAGTCAATTGGTCGATGATAAGAGAACTTGGCTGAGTTCAAGGATGATCTGCAGCCAAGATCAGGTACAAGATAGGACACTTACGCCGTAGTTGTCGTTTCCACTGAATCCAGACATGATTGTGATTCTTGGGTTAGAAGAGGTGAGTTAAGTGTGTAGAATGTGTTTGATTGTGTTATGTGGGTTGTGTATAGAAACAAAGAGCCAAGTGAAGGCCAGAAGAGCGATTATATATCGCAGCTCACCTGGTAGCTACCTCAAACATTTGCGGATCACAACAAGCAGGTTTACAGGGACTGGCCATTGATTCTGTCATTGCGTCACATGCAGGGCAACTTTCTGGAACGAAACCAAGGCCCGAGTTGGCAAATGCATCATGCCGGAGACGAGCTGTAGATTGCTGTGGAGAGGGGTTCGATTGAGCACGACGTCGTCAAGGCGTGATCGAGCGTGTGTCTAGACGATTGGTGAAGACAGGACGTGCGGAAAGTAAACGAGCGGCTGTGCAGAACCGGTTTGGAGCTCACACATGGCTACGTGGCTGAAAAGCTTCTTTCCAACTGCAGGATTGCGGTTATGGAAATTTTACCCCACTTTCGAAGTTGGGCAGGTGAGTTCGACAGCGTTCTGTAGTGTACAGTCTCGCTGTTGTTTCTGCTTACGCAGGGTCGTTCCTTCTGCTCAAGGTGCTGTTGTTTCACCAAAGCTTTCCCCAGATTAGGAATGTACGTACTCACTGTAGCCAAGTCCTTTCACCGTCAACAGCCCAATAGAAAGTACATGTGAGCTTTCCAAGTTGCCTCTCGTTTTCGCGGTGCATCCAATTCCATTCCTATCAAACCAATGGCTTGTTCTAGACTATGGAGCCCCTCTTCTCGCTCATGCCGTGTTTGAAGATGGGATCGAGCTACGCGACGGGGATGCCGAGCTGGACTGCCCTCCGCGATAATCACAGCCTTCCAGGGTTACCCCTCATACGTCATTGTGGCTAAGCTGCGCCACACGCGCACGGCTTGAAGGGGATGTTGTGGCTGATCATCAACGTGACAACATCAAGCTTTGGTGTACATCGATCGCGATAGACCACATATCGTTGTAGTACCCTGGCCGGGTCTGATTATCGGAGTGGAAACGGTGTCATCTTTCCAAATTGTCAGGCGTCACACATTCACTTATTCAGCCTGATTAACAGAAACTTGAAATTGTACTTGAGCATGGTTTTGATTGAGGCAGCTATCCGATCCACGGTGCGTGAGGACTGCTACACCGCTCTCTGTCGGAAAGAATAATACGCAATTTGTGGCTCTACGCAGCCGGTGATATTCACCTATCATCAGGTTGCTTGAATTTGGTCAAGGCCAACCATTAGCCCAGCCATCTGTGGCGTCATTCATGGTCTCATCGGTCGTCTCCCAAGCGGTCTTTTCAACTAGAGCCTTCTAAACTCCTAGCTGACAGACACCTTCCTGAGTTCCGAAGACCCGCATATAATTTCCATAGACATTCCAGAAGTCTGATGTCCAACGCGGCATGACTCGACTGGGCCCGCCTTCGCTTCGCTCGCTGTCCTTCGACTTGATGTTCACAGAAATCTCTTCTTGTGGGATAGGCCCATCCGTGTCGGTCATAGATGGTAGCTCGTCGAATTGCAAGACGTCCTCCTCGCCAGTCTCGTCCTGCAAAGCATCGAACTTTGTCGATGTGGCATACCGCGACTTCGAGGACTGGTTTTTGGTATCACCTTTACTGACCGTCTGAGCATTGTCTGCTATCGCCTGAAGCTGACCCAAAAGTAGGTTCTTAACACCACTGAGGGTGGATGCGACGCCAGAACTGCTGCTGGTCGAGGCCAGCTGTACGCCTCCTTCGGTCTCTCCAGATGATTCCGCTTCCTGAGCCGAGGGAAGAGGCTCGTTGGCTTTGAAGTACTTGCCCACCGACTCCAACTTTGCTGCAATTCGAATGGCTATCTGGGCGGTCAGTAGACTGTCGTAGCCTGCCTCGTGAAAAGCCGTGGCTTGCTCGTATTTGCCATAATCTTTGTGCGTCGTGATGATTGGTAGTTGCTGATGCTGCAACTGCTCTGCCGTCTGCTGGAGTGAGGACGCCGGGTTGATGTCACCTGCATCTCTGGTTGCCATGTATTTTGTGTCAATAATTGTTGGAAATGTGTCATGCAGGAGTATGGTAAACTCTTTCAGCGTCGGTGGTAATGGCGCAATGAACGCTTGGTATAGATAAATAAAGTCCAGGAAGCAATTGTGGCCAACCAGCACACGTGGTTTGTTTCGCAAATTGAAATGTGCTCGGAAAAATCTGGCTTGTAGGTCGGCCACGTCAACAAATACCGGCTCTCCGGTTGTCGGATCGAATGCAAATGACTTGGGGTCAATTTTTTGAAGGTCAGATCCACACAACGCTTCAATCACCCATCGGAAACCAGTGAGTCGATTGATTCGATCTTCCGCTTCCTTTTTGCGCTCCCGTCGAACCTTGTCTTCTCTTTCTTGGTCGAAAGCAATGATTTGAATAACGCTCTTCTTCGAAATGGTCACAAGGTCTGGGAACTCGGCCCTGACCAGCTGATGTACGAGGCGCTTCTCGAATCTCGAAAGTTCATCGTTCCGGTCTTTGGAGAGTGCTCTTGATCCAATGATAAGAGGGCCAGTGTTCTGTTTGCCCTGCCATCGCTTGATTTCCTCGCGTACTTTTCTCATCAGCTCGAGTGCCTCTTTATCCTCCGGCTTGATCACCATGTCAGCAATAGCATCTTTGGATCGATCGAGCCGTTCGAGCAGCCTTTGTTTTGCCAGTTGTGCTTCGTCCCGAGACAGATATGGTACACCCCACTGGAATGGCGTTTGAAAGTTGAAACCAACACTGTTCAGAAATTCGACCGCTCCGCTGTGGAATGCGAAGATCCTCTCGATTTCCAGTCGCTCTTCGATGACGGGACTTAGATTGATATTGAACGGCTTCAGCTCATATGAGCCGTCTTGGAAATTCTCTTTGACACATGTCAATCCGATCTGGAGGATCTGATATTGCTGAGCAGCTTCCCTTATCTCTTGATACCTCTGAGCGAGAGTGTGAGGTCCAGATCTAGTGTTACCGCTCTTCCTGACAGGTACTCCGGACAGTTCAAGATCGATGGACACAAAGGTTGACTCTGAGATGGCCTCCAGTATATCCAATAGTTTTGGTTGGAAGTTCACGCGATCAATATCCATTGTACTGATCGTATATATCTGTCAACTGGAGTCGTCTTCGTAAGCACTAGGACTATTCTAAAATACGCAAACGCATTCAATGAAGTGTGAGGAGAGTGAGCATGTCGTTGTGCTGATGAGACTTTAGTGATGTTTGCTCGGTGAGTGGCGCTTGTGTGACGCAGTTGACTTGAAACATGAAGCCTTGAAATTCCATCCGAGCCTTCCACGATTCGTCATATTGTCTAGACAATCACTTAATACCTAGCTCTCGTTCTTTCGACATATACGTCGATAGAAGAATGAGTTGTTCATCATGCATCGGAACTATCTTATGCTCAATGGCTGGTGGACATCGCGACGAGCACGTATTGACTCTATTGATTCTCGGCAGTAATCTCACTTCACAAGCCATCGCACGCGAATGCGGTGGTCTACTGTAGCATCGCACGTAGACAGTGACAAGCGTGGCTAGTATCATAAGGATAAACATCAACATCAATTTCAATATCAATCACGTGCCATCACATGTGGTTCTATGAATAATACAGGTACGATCGGTAATTACACGCGTTCGAGGGCGGCACGCGGGTGTCAAAATACCAAGCGATACACCGAGGGTCACTAGCTGATGGACGGCGATAGTTGTACACAGTATACTCTACTATAGAATTAGTATGTAGTATCGCATTTTCAGATGAGCATTCTACCAATGTTATATACCATTTTATAGCCAACTATAGCTATACACAGTACTATGTACGATCTCCACAGTATAGGCGGCCCGTCGCTCCGATCAATGTCGGCTCAGTTTCAGCGGCGCGTCACATGCCGAGGCAGAACTTCCAGGCCGAGAGATTAGTGACCTCACGTCGTATCGAGCCAGGACACATGGGTCTGATCGCTCTCAATCGCATCGGGTCGACGTCGTTGTAATCCAATTGTCACCATGGCTCACCGAGGAGGGGCATCTACTGTTACTTACGAGGACCCGTCCAACTATCTTGCATCTTCCATTGCATCACTATCCTCGCAACGCGCTCAATCTTCGTGGATCGCAAAAACGTACCGACATGCTGCTCAATTATATCTTACACGACGGCTTGCAGAAGCACTGGATGCAGTAGAGCCAATAGTGGTGCCATCAGTAGTGCCGCCAGAGCAGTATACACAAAACAATAACCAGGCAAACGGAGTGTCTACTGAAGGAGATGCATCACAAGCGGCACCTGTCGCCGCATCATCGCGCGGTACAAGGGTCAAAGCCTGGAGTTTCTACCTGACACTACTCAACGCAATCATCGAGCTTGGTCCAGAAGAAGGCAAGCTTACCTTTGGCAGCGCGAAATGGAAGGCATTGGCGTCAAAAGCAAGAGATGGTTCGATCTGGGCTGAGGTTGTGACACATGGTTATGGAGGCTCAGAAGCGGATGTTGATGGAGAGGTCGTCGCCAATCTGTGAGTTTTGGGTAACACATCCTGCTGGATGGACAGAATATTGACTGTCTTAGGGCTACACTTCTTCTCACCCACATGCCATCGCAAAAGCTGAATCAACAGCGGCTAGAGACGTACATAGCTGCAGCTGCCAACCCCGCATACGATATCTCAGCACATATGGCGGCGTCACAGAGCGGGCGACCTTCGTTCCACAGATCAACAAGCAGCGGTACCGACACCCCTCGGGATCTCAACACTCGTCTCAAACTACTTGAACTTTACGCTCTTCATGTGCTGCCTAGAAACGAGGAATGGGAATACGCAAAGGAGTTTATCAATATGAGCGAAGTCCTTGACGAGGAGAGAAGAGAAGCCTTCCTTTTCGCCTTACATTCATTGCAGGAGGAAAGGAATCACGATGCCATTCGCGAAGCAGAGCTCAAGAAGAGACAGGAAGAGGAGCTTGAAAAGAGACGGCAGGAAGACGAACAACAACGGCTCGAGAATGCTCGTGCCGAAGAACACCGCAGTAAACAGGAAGCCGAGAAGAGACAACGAAGAGCGCCGAGTTCGAACGGATCTGCCAATGGACGACGAAATCCAGCAAAGACTTCTGATGGTAGCGGTCAAGGTGACAACTCACGCGGCAACCCCAACAATCGGAATGACAGGAACCGGCGAAAGCGCGTTATCCAAGCACCTACTTTATATGGACGAGCATCGTCACTGATGGCGGCGTTGCAGAATTCCTTGTTGAAGGCTCAGAAGTCAATCGTCCAGAACCCAATGTCTATGCTGCGGTTTCTCTTATTTCTGTTCGCATTTATGGCGGCTTTCGCCAGACGAGATGTCAGGGAGCGACTGAAACGAACCTTTGGTGATGCTTTAGATAGGATACGGAGGACCGTCGGAATGGGCGTGAAGGTCTCTTACATCTGATCCACCAGATGCTGTACGTACTGTAGGTAGTCTAGATCGTTAGGCCGGCAGATATCCACACGACTGGTCTGCCTATAGTAAGGTGAGTAAGCAAAATGCATATTTCTGCCAATCATATCAACCACGAACCCTGGCAACGCGCATTATTGAAGAGTAATTCATGTTTTTGAGCCTATCACAGAGTTCCGTCCGACCAAGTCCAAGTCGGTGCTCGAACGACCGATCACGCCGTCGGCGGACGTTGATAACCACCGCGCCTGCATGAAGATCAACATCAGATTGCGGCTCCCGTCAGGTTCTGTTCCATGCGGACCTCGAACTTCTGCGCAGAAAGTGTGATGGGTTGACTCGACACGACGTGGCCGAGCGTAATATCAAAGCTTGGCACCGGATCTCCGCATTCGTTGTCCGAACATCCCTGCAATTGCTGCTGCACTGCACCTCAATTTTGAAGCCCATCCAGCCTCCACTGTGCGACGAGAACGCTTTCGTCTCTGAGCATTGCAGCATGTCAGAAATCGCTCTTGTGGTGTTTGATACATTCCAGCAGGATCGTGGCTCCTATATCGATTTCCAGTTAGCAAACAAGTCTTGCGGCAGTCAATCTTCAACCAGAGTGATATACAACTGAAAACCGAAAGCTAGTCCACCACCTTATTTCTCATGCATATGGGCACCTCAAGTCCGACGGACCACAGTGGTGCAGACACGGAAATGTCGTAATGCGGATCCTCGATAATCTACAACCATGTCCCCCCGCTGCATGCTCAACTAGATCGGGCACGAATATGGTTTCTGGTCCGTCGCATGGTGCACCCATGAACTGGTCTCTCTTATGACACGGTAGGTCATGTCTTTCGACTGATTCTTCCCTTGTACGTCCCCATCCACCTCCAACCTCTCTCTTTCACCTTCTACCACCTACTCCTCTCGATTGACATTTCTGGTCTGTTTGTGGAGACAATTACTCGACGCAGTTCCAGCCCGCTATACTAGGACTCGATCCACTTGCGACTTCACCTGCTCGCAGGGCAACTCGGACATGTCAGGAGAATCTTATGAACTTGGCTACGGCCTTGTTCGTACTCGCAGTGGGAGAATCAGACATGCGCCCGACTACGAAGAGGCCCAAAATGGTGCTTACTTCAGACCATTATGGCCAAATGAGCCTCAAACCGAGACTGATCAGCTTTCAAATTACTCGAGGGATGACGAGCAAGAAGCAGATATGCTTCCCATTGACGACGATATGAGCTATAGACTCGGAGCACCTCCTCAGATTCCAGCCGCGGCTCACATTCCACACGAACCTAAGGTTTTGAGGAGTCACCCTAACGTCGACATGCTCGCTACTGCCAGAGCTCAGCGCATCTCAGTTGGTACATCACCGTCGCCAGAAGGAATTCCTCAGGATTTCCATGTGCCTGATGACACTTTCCTCCAGCGCAGCTACTCGGACGCCGCCGACGCAGAAGCTCGCCAGAGATCCAGACTTTCTCGTCGCCAATCCGAAATCTCAGGTACCACATACTACCACCGATCGTCTCGATCAGTCAGCCGTCTGGAAGACTCCGATGAGCTTGAGGCTCGCCGCCAGAGCCGAATCAGACAACGCGCCTCTCAAGCATCGAGAGCATCCTCGAGAGCAATGTCTCGCCGCTCCAGTTTTGTCAGCTATGGTGAAGCATCCACTCAGGTCGACGACAACGAGTTTATCCCTCAAAAGTCTGGATACATCTCATCTGGAACCACAACAGTCGGAGACGACCTCGAGAAGCAAAAGGGTTTTCCTGCTGGCGTGGCTGGCCCATCGGGTGGCCCTCCAGGTGGTCCTCCCGGAATGGGTGGTCCGCCAGGCATGGGAGGTCCTCCTTCGAATGATCCTAACGTTGTGCAGTGGAGTGGTCCAGACGACAAGGAGAACCCGATGAATTGGAAAGTGGCAAAGAAGTGGAGGGTAACTCTGCTACTCGCCATGATGACCTTTTCCGTTACCTTTGCCTCTTCCGTCTTCAGTACCGCAACTCAGGCTACTGCAGCGATCTATGGAGTATCCACAGAGGTCATGACACTGGCCACATCTCTTTTCGTACTTGGTTTCGCCTTTGGTCCTATCGTGTTTGGTCCATTGAGTGAAGTTTTCGGCCGTAAAATCCCTCTTTTCACTGGTTTCTTCATCTTCGCCATCTTTCAGATTGGTGTCGCTTTGGCTCAGAATCTCTACACCATTTTCATCTGCCGTTTCTTCGGAGGACTGTTCGCTGCCGCACCGCTCGCCATCGTCGGTGCTTCGATGAACGACTTTTGGAATCCTGTGGACCGCGGTGTCGCCGTTACCGTTTTCAGTGCAGCAGTCTTCGTTGGCCCTGTCGCGGGACCGATCGCCGGATCATTCATCGTCGAATCTTCTCTTGGCTGGCGCTGGACTGAATGGATCACCTCCTTTATTGCATTCTTTTTCGGAATCATCGCTTTCTTCTTTGTTCCCGAATCTTTCGGCCCGGTGCTTCTTCAGCGCCGTGCGAAGAAGATCAAGTACCAGACCAAGAACTGGGCTATTCACGCCAAAGCTGATGAGACCGAGATCAACCTCAAGCGTATCGGAGACACCTATCTCATCAAGCCGTTCAAGATGTTGGCAATGGAGCCAATTCTCGTACTGATCACTCTTTACATGTCTCTCATCTACGGTATTCTCTACCTTTGCTTCTTCGCCTATCCAATCTCGTTTGGACGCGAGCGTGGCTGGAGCGAGGGTCTTGCATCGCTGCCTTTCTGTGCCATTATCGTTGGTGTCCTCTTCGCCTCGATCTTGATCATCTGGGTTACCAAGACCAGATTTGCGAAGAAAATGAAGGCTATGGGCCGCGTCGTGCCAGAAGAGAGACTTGTCCCAATGTTCGTTGGTGGAGCTGTCCTGCCCGCTGGACTGTTCTGGTTCGCATGGACTAGCAACAGGAACATCTTCTGGGTTCCTCAAGTCCTCGCGGGTATCCCAATCGGAATGGGTGAGTCCAATAGACTATCAATCGCATATCCGCAGTGACTAACGGATTCCAGGTCTCATGATCATTTTCTTGCAGGGATTGAACTACATCATCGACGTGTACAAGATGAACTCTGCCTCCGCAATCGCAGCCAACACCTTTGCTCGATCCATCATCGGCGCCGTCTTCCCTCTCTTCGCACAGTACATGTACGACGGTCTAGGAATTCCATGGGCGACTTCCATCCTCGGTTTCGCATGTGTCGCTCTCTTCCCAGTACCAATTCTCTTCTACATCTACGGTGCCAAGATCAGAGCCAAGGGCAAGGTAAGCTTACCACATCTGCAATCCTTCTTGGGTCATCACTGACATGACATAGTTCGTTCCTCAAATCCCACCAGGAGGCGGCCCACCAGGTATGGGCGGTCC
>Ga0058704_10001151_pt1 | contig 12498 bp, 7 predicted proteins | sample AgamicMgSfe_FD_71363 | JGI IMG/M metagenome (GOLD analysis project Ga0058704, IMG submission 71363) | Agave microbial communities from Guanajuato, Mexico - Mg.Sf.e | ecosystem: Host-associated > Plants > Phyllosphere > Phylloplane/Leaf | place: Guanajuato, Mexico | collected 2012-05-30
TCCATATTGCGCCTAAAGAAGTCGCGGCAAGCATAGCAACAAGCGCATTGGTGTGATTCGCAACATATCCTGCTACTCGATCACCAGTCTGCAGCTTCATGGCCAACATGCCCGCCTGGCATTGTCTGACTCGCTCTCTCAACTCTTTCCATGAGACTGTCTCCCTTGTTGACTCCGTTGCAGCAATGATGGCGGGAGAGCTTTCGTCCACCTCCTGCATCGGGTATAACAGGTTCTCAGCAAAGTTCAACTTTGCGCCCTCAAACCACGCCGGCCGTGGGAACATCGTCTTGTTGTCCGTCACCACCGTTTTGTAGGGCTGCGACGCCCGAATACCGCAATGCTCCCATATCTCGCCCCATACCTGTTCGATGTTCTTGACGCTCCATTGGTATAAATCGTCGTACGTTTCGAAGTTCTTCTTGTATCGCTTGTTTACCCGTTGCAGGAAGTTCCATATCTGGGTGTCCTTCGGGGAAGGATGTCGCCAGAGGAGGTTGTCGCTAGAATGGGTGGCATTGACGCCGTTAGTACCGTTCGTTGAGTTCGCCATGATGGAATGGGGTCTTCGATGTGTTGCGGCTGCGTAGGAGCACGAGCAATATTAAAAGATCCTCCATTGTGGAGCTTTAAAATTACTCGGTACGGAGTAGGTGGGGTTGCGATGGTAAAGCCAATCGTCCATACCGGAAAGCATTCTGTTCCAAGATCAACTCTTGGTCTGTTAATACGCCGTTCTCATCTCTGCATATGTTGCCATGACCGTACAAAGAGCGAACTCCCATAGCCGGCGTCACACTCGCCCACCGCGTCGCATTACGATTGCTCTCCTGCAAAGCTAATAACCCACCCACCGATGTCAGGAGGAGATAGAGGTATGGCAGGCATGAGAGACACAACTTCGCACCACGGAAGAGATTGTTGCTTCTCCCTCTATCTTTTCACGGTGCGCAGCGAATTTAGTCACGAGACTCGACTACCTCCCTCCTGATCACCATCGAACCTCACCATCATAGCTCACCACCAGATCCCGATCAGCAAAACCACCTATATACAGAGAAGAGTAACGAGCTTGAGCAATGTTCTTCCTGTCCAGCAGCATTCATCATCATGCAAAGGTCGCCCACCCACTCGCCGCAGCCGCCAATCCAGCAATCACCCACCTGACGTTATTCACCTTCCGCCAGAACAGTATAAGCTCCTTCATATCCGTCTTCTCCGCCCATCTCCTCGAAGCCTGAGTCGACCCATGCCTATGCGCAGACGGCCACCAAACCGTCGTGTCCGGCATACTGAACCCTTCGTCCTTCAATAACATCTGCACCTTCCACTTCGACGCGCCATTGATTCCGGGCTCCATATATAAGAAGGTTATAGGTAGGATGCTGAATATACCCATTGCGGCCACGATGTACATGTTACGTTTCACGGTCGTTTGGGCAAAGTATGCGAGGAAGACGTTCGCTAGTGTTCCTGGACCAACGAGTGGAGGTACCCAAAGGGGTCCGTACTGGTAGCCGTGCAGCCACTGCTTGGCCATGGTCTTCTGATTTGGCGCATGCTGGACAATGGGCTCGACGAAAGTGAAGCTGTCTGGCGACGAGAAGTTCGGATTAGCCATATCAATCCGCGTGCATTTGATGGTGTTTGACTACGAACAATCGGCGGTGACACCGGCGTAAATGGCTGGCCAGACTATGCCGATAAATTTCGCGAATGGGATGAGAGTAGGAATGTCCATGATCCCGTAGAGGACTCAGCAGAGGATGCGAGGATGGCCGGAAAACGTACTCGACGATTTCGTTGGTAGCAACGAGTTCACGACGCAGAGCCAGTAGAGACTGTTGAGAATCCCACACTTTCGCGAGGATTAATAAAGCGTTGGCAGGACGCCTGACGCACGGTTTTTGCCCTAAAACCTGATGTCCATATTGTTCTAGCTGCGAGCGCTAAAGCGATCATCAAGCGAGACGCGTTGGAAAGTAGCACAGATGGTGCAGAAAAAGGCAGAGTACAATCTCTAGAACACAAACATAGCACGTCTCAACACCCAATTGTTGCAGAGACCCATTACCCGTACTCCTCGCTCGAACGCAGCACAGGTCTAGTAATAGCACAGGGTATCTATCAAAAGTGCAAACTTCTCTCCCGGAGCAATCGCTGTATCTCCGGATCCTCGCGCCCGAAGACCTTCTGCTGCTTGCGGCAATCGCCGCCTTGCGAGTGGAGTTGCTGAAGGGCGAGGTCACCGCTGAACAGCACAGATTTTCCCAAAAGCGTCCAGTGCGTCGTCTCCGTTTCTCCGCGATGGAAAGAGTCGGCGAATGAGGCTCTTGGTCCCAGGATCCAGAGACGAGCAAGGTGTACGTAATCTGAATCCAAAAGTGCTGTTGGCACAGCTGGTCTTATATTTGTGGGTGGCACAAATGTAAGGGCTTTGCCGCCCGTAGCGGTAGCGATCCAGATCGGCCGCCATTCTTCTCGGTGTAGAATCTGCCTTTGAGGCATGCCGCGGATGACGAGGAAGTTGACAAAGTCTATGATGAAGCCTGCGGCTTGCCCACTCCAAGCGTCTTCAGGCCATTTACCGCAAGTCGATTTCAACGCAATGAGCAAGTGAATCGCCGTCTCGCCATCTTGCTTCCATCGACCGACGCCGTAGCGGATGCAGACATCTTCTACCCAGTCTGGACCGCACTCGAACACACAGGCAAGCGTCTGGACGTAGACATCGCGCATCGAACCAAAATGGCGGTTGGCTGCTGCATCAGTGATGAGGTAGCGCTGTCGATTGCGGCCCAGCCTCCGTTTCGTACACGCGTCTATAAAACGATTCGCTAATTCAAGGTTCTGGGTATCGCTGATGCCATGGCGTGCTGTCCCGGGCTTGAGAAACTTGAGATCAAGCTGAACATAGTGTTCGCCACTTTCCAAGCCTGTACCGATAGGTGTATCAGCCAAGCGGTTCAAAGTCCGGTAGTTGTTGAGGCCCGAGTCGACGTTCGTTGGCTCGAACAGCCATGTCGATGATGCACTTGGCGACAGCGGCGAGATGCTCTCCGCTTGGATAAGGCGCATAGGAGGACCGACGGAGCACAGAGCACCTGGGTCCTGAGCCGCCAAAGCGAGAGTAAGCAGCATGTAGTGTCCCTCTGACTTCGTGAGCGGCATCTGTGGGTCACGCATCTCCGGCTTAATTGCCAATCCGCATTCCATGGTGTTGAGGATGATCGAGATCTTATCTTTCAGGGCGTCCGCTGCTCTCTGCTTCGCGGGTATTCTCGGGTCACCACCAGCTTCCATGCCGAAGACTTCCGCTACTACGGTAGTGAAGTTGCCATGGTGAGAATGTAAGTGCTTCTCATTCGACGCAAGCCTGCTCCGGTCACGGAAGAAGGCGTGCAGCGCAGGCTTCACCAGCTCAATGTCAGATTCAAACGGGACTTCTGCGGCCAACGCGAGAAGGTGCGTGAGACAATTGCTCGTAAACCTTACTACGCTTTTGCCAGTCAACGTGCCTGGTAAGTTGCACGGTATCAGGAAGACATGGTCGCGGGCAAGCCTCATCTCGTGCCGGCACCACGCCCGCTTGAACCATGAAGAGCGTAGCAGTTTACGAAGAACATTATATAGCTCTTCATGCGTGTCGATATACGGTGGCTGCTTTCCGCGAAAGCGCTTGCTGGTTGCTACGTGATGCATCGCGGTATACTCGTTCATGTGGTTCTCGAGAATGGCGCCTTCGTGGGCGTCTAATTCTAGATCGTCCAGTGCAACCACGACTAGACGCGCACTCCGGTATACCATGTCCATGGCCGACATAGAAATGGTCGTCTCGGTCCTGCTGTCTTGGTCGATGCATATCTGGTCAATCCAAACGCCTTCGTTGTCTGATAGTCTCTCGTCCCACACAGCCTGGAACATCTCCGGGTCGAGTGGGAGCGTGAAACAACTGGGCTTTTTCTGAGCATGCAATCTGCGGCGGTAGCTCAGAGCAACGAATGTAGATTTCCGAGGCGTCCTAGTGACGTTGCTACGATTGTAGATAAGTCTGAAGGCGAAGCTCTCTTTTGCGTCAGGCTTGACCATGAATTTGTCTGCGACATTGCGATCAAGGTGAGCCAGTCGTTCCAACAATTCCGCAGAATCGGCCTCTGCGTCTGCCTCGACGCCAAGCATCCATGACTTCTCGGCATAGCTAAGCACATGGATATGATCAGTGGACACATGATTGAACTGAGGCCTGCCGAGATGTTTGATCGTGAGATGACCGACCTCCGAGGAGGGATCGGGCTTTTTGTGAGTGGAGCCATTAAGAGCATGACGAATGTCACCATGTTCGGTGTCTGAAGCCGTCTCGCCAAAGCTTCGGCGCCCTCCCAAGATGTCGGACAATTTCCTAGACGGAGTCAAGGTGAAGGTATTTGCGATGGCATTGTAAGGCTGTGGCGAAGGCGATCGTGTCGAGACGGACGCCGACTCAGGGCTAGAGTCTTGATTGTCTGGCTGCTCGGCAAAGCCCGTTGGTCGCTTGATGAGCATCTTAAAAGGCTCATGGTCAGGCACAGCAGGCGTCGACTGTTTAGAGACACCGTTCGGGTGTACAAGCGTTGGAAGCTGAAAAGCATCAAGCGATGTATTCCGGCTATGTCGGCGGTTCCAGGTCCACGAGAGGCCTGGTCTGGGCGAAGGCTGCCCGCTAGAGTTTTCATCACTGCTTGTCTGGTCGCCGCTGATGTCGCTGCTCCATCCTCGGCGGTGCATCGGCTTGCTCTTAGATGGTGAGATTGCATTGTCCGGGGCCAGGTACTGCCCGTTAAAGATGTCCTCTGTCGACAGGATCTGGCCGCTGTAACTGATGGTGGACCGATTGCGCTTCCGCGCAGTTTGTTGCCCAAAAGCTCTGTAAGCACTCATGAAGTGCTGGAACGAACGAAGCCTCTCCGTAGTCTCGCGTGGTGCCCTCTCGAAATAATCGCGCTTCCATGTTGCCCGCTCATAGGCTTCTCGCTGTCGCTCAGCCTCGAGCTCCGCTTGAAACTTCACCATCATTGCATTCTTGTATTGCTCGAAAGCTGCCATCTCTTTCCGACGCAACTTCTCCAGCTTTTTGCGCCTCCGCGAAAAATAGTCGTTCTCTTTGCTCGCTGTCCCTGCCGTATATATAGTGGGAGCCTGCTGACCAGACTCCTGTGCTTTGAGGCGTCTGATGACAGAGTCCGCACGTGCCCGGCTTGCCGCACCTTCTGCAACATCTCCCAAACGCTGTGCCACTGTTGGAGAGCTTTGTCGGATTGTTTGGCGTCGTACCGGGCCAACATATGGGAGCTCGTCTTCGTTTTCGTCGCTGGACATGTAACCGTCAAGCTTAGGTGTCTGAGGGGCCGAACTTCGTTGCTGCTCGTCTGTCGCGAAGAGATCGGTCATCCTGGCCAACAGTGCATCTTGCTCTTCGGCAAGCCGCAAGAGCTCCAGATACCGTCGTCGTCTGTCTGGATCGGTGAGACATTTCCAAGCCTGGTGGATGATCTGGAATTGATCTGACAATGCTGTCTTCGACTCTTCACTCCCTTGATGCCGATTGGGATGGTATCTTCGTGCCAGTTCGCAGTACCTCGCTTTGATGAATGCCGTTGATGCATCCCGCGAGACCCCAAGTGCCTTGAACGGGTCGAAGGGCTCGGGCGAAGCCATTGAGAGCTGCAATCAGGTCCAGACGGACCACGGTATGCTGCTTCCATCGTAGCCAGAGCTCGTAGCTATGTATCGAAGGCCTCCAGGCCAAGACATCGTCAGACAAGCCGTGCGCGCAGATCGCGGGCAACACGTGAAAGGCATGGGCCAAAACGGGAACTCAGCCGCACGGAAACCTCTGCCGCGCATACACAAGACCCCTTGCCGCGAGGCCGCCTGTCTGGTTTTGGGACTCTACGAGTTCGCCGGAAAGTATGCAAGTCATCGAGACCCGGTTGTCTACGACTATAGACACATGACGCTCTGTTCGACCTCACATTACTTAGCAGATGTGCTGAAAACGCGAAGAGTCGATGCGGTGAGCGCATTATCGACACCGGTACTCCCCAGCGTAATCGTGTCAATTCCGCACTTAAACGGTTGGGACATACTGGAATGCAAGTGTGTGCTTGTAGGGTATATATAGGATGTGGCAACACGTATTCAGATACTGGTTGTTGCACGCTCGGCTCCCATTACATCGACAGTGAAACCTCACCTAGCCAAGGACAGGAATTCGAGCATCAACCGGAATGCACAACATACAAGACGTTACAGAGCAGATAGATTTCGTAAGGTCTCTGGTGAACCTTCAATATACAGCAATTGCAAAATATAGCTTTCTGTTTCTGTACAGTGGTTACAAGCTCACCATGAGCCGGTCGCGCTTCTTACGCGCATCTTCAGCTCTTGCTCAAACTTACTAATCCCCTCCTCGTGCTTTTGGCTATACCGAGTTTGACTATATCTTTATTGATCCTTGATCAGCTAGGGCGAGGGAGAAGGCAGAACATGGAAGGACGAACCTGAACCACCACAGCCAAGCGGCATAAACTATGAGCGTGAGTGGTATCGTCACCACGAAGTATACCCACAGATACGGAGACGCAAGGCTAGTTGTGGTTTGAAACGGCCATTGAAACATTGTCATGCTGAAGAAAGACTGCGGACCGTCAGCAGAAAGACTTGGGCAGCGAGAGCGCATGCTTACCGCTACGGCTGTTCCCGGCAGGAATGTCAAGGTCAAGATCGCAATGGTCTTCATAGCCGCGCTGTCCTGTCGGGTTTCCTCAGCGACCTGGGCAGTTGCAGCTGCCATCTCGAGGTTCAGCAGATTGTCTCGTCTAGACTCCTCTGCGATCTTCTTGTTGCTCTCGGCGAGCTGTATATTCAGCTTGTTGTCCCTCTGGATGATGAAGTTGGATATCTGCTCTCTGTTAGCTGACATGGAAACAGGTACCACTTCGGCTGTAGAGCCTACCGCTTTCGACTGGTTCTTGATGCGCCTCGGTAGACTGTCAAGGTCCCTCTGGACTTGCTGTGAGTAGCGCATCTGCTGCTCAATCTTTTCCTTCATATCTTCAATATAGCTGGTCCCGCCTTCCCACAGGGCACTCCACATTCTGTAATATTCTTCAATGTACCTAATCAGGTTTGCGGCAAGTTCTAACTCGAAGTCTGAGCGCCTTTGCAAGCGAATGTGTTCCAGGTTCAGCCTGTTGAGGAGCTTGTAATCGCCGTTGTCCTCCAGCCTGATGTCCCCTTCTGCGATGCGCTTCTCGGTTGACGTGGCATCGCGAGACAGCTTCTGCACCTGACTCAGCGTCTCATCGACATGGTGGACTAGGATGGTGATTGGCAGAATGGCGAAGTCTCGTGGTACCTTGGGGTGCCTGTTCTGGTATTGTTGAGAGGCCAGCAGTGAATTCAGATCATACCCATGGCGCTCATCTGCGACGTACATGCCGCCACAGTGTGTACGCTCACGGTTGACGAGTGACAACGAGCAGAACGAGCGTCCATCTCTGGGAGTCTGCAGCAAGAACGCTGCAAGGAACCACTTCAGCGTACAAACTTACAGTGGTACTGCCGAAGAATCTAGGGCGTCGACTTACTTAAGATGCCATGCGAAGTGAGAGCAGCAGAACCACCGCCATCTCGCCGCCAGAGGTGCTCGTACTCCTCAGACACCCACCCATGCTGCTTCACGATCTTGTGTATCTCAGGCTTGAGAGGCAGGTGAGTGTTGTCTTCGAGATTGGCGCTCACGGCATCTGCCACCCTGCATACTGTCAGGCATTGTCCTCAGAGCCGGAGGGACTTGCATACAAGAGCTTGAAGCGAACTGTGCTGTCATCGTAACTCCGATCAATCTGTACACAGCCTCTATTAGACTAAGGTAGCTCGAGTGGGGAAGACGGTCATGGTCGGTCTAAGCCTCAATGCATGAAGGAGCTGCCGCCTGTCGGCTCGTGGAGAGGTGTTGTGCTAACCACGTGTCACAAGACTAAGGTCCTAGAGACTACCATCCGAAGCAATGGCATCTAGGACCAGCCAGAGATCCAAGAAGTTGCCGACAGATGGCAGCCGCTCCTGCGAAGTGCTCGATCAAGCGGCTTCTCTTGTACTTGCCTTGTGGTTGATCAAAAAGTCGTCATCGTCGAGGTCTCGCAGTGGCCGTATCTTGATATTGTTCGGGAAGCGCCAGTTATTGTGTTCTAGCTTCGCGCTGTCAGATATAGACACAACTTTCACGACGGTGTGAGTGATGTTGTTGTTACCTTCGAATCGCTAATCTCAAACTTGTGCAGCATGGTAGCCGGTTCGGTTGGTTTCACCGCCGCTTCTGTGGAACAGCCTTATGCATTCCTCGGGACTGTGTGCTACTATCGCATGCAGAGTATGGACAAATCGTCACGGGACTCCTGGTCTCTTTCTATAGCGCCAGACGGAGTGAAGTGAGGTTTGAGACGACTGCGTTACTTGCCGGTGTGTGAGAAGAAGAGTTGAGCTGGCCATGCATGCATCCTGCAGACTAGACGCGCTACTCTCCATTGGCTGGAGACTTAACCATGTCCCTCATCAAGCAAACGGATGTAAACGGACAGCGAGATCGGTCTTGCCTAGGGTTATCTGCAAACGTTACACAATCAGCCTGTATTGCCAGAAGGACCTGTCGCAAAAGCCGCACGCGTGGTAGAGTGATAGTCGCGGCTCAAAAAACATGAGTCGCGAACGCCAAACGGCCAAACGGGGGAAGAAAAAGCGCGTGGCGGAGCAGAATCTCGCTCTTTACCGCCAGCGAAGCACCCCTATTCCGCTAGCCTGCTGCCATCAGATCTGAGACAATCGCAGCACTGCCTTATCCACGTTGCCTGGATGGATCGATGGGGCGTGGAAAGAGGCCTGGGTGTTGAAGGCTAGAGGAAGCATTTGCCATATTGCTGCAAGGCGCAGCCTGCAGCTTCGTCGATGAGTTCTTCCCGTATTGTCCTAGTAGCTGGCGCGGTCTCGTACGAACACCTGGTCTACCCAATGACGCTGGCGACGGACGAAGACCACACGCGCAAGGCATCCCACCAGGATGCGGAGGTACATCAGATGACTATTCGGACTGGGAGTGCCGGTCTTATCGCGCAGTTGCTCACCGCTGCCGCGCCGCAGCATCGCATCCAGGTCCTGGAGCCTTCAATACAGCCGCCGGCCTCGAACTGTCTGAAGCACAATGCTACTTGTGTTTGCAACTTGACTCTGGAAGAGACTTCCACAGAGGGACAGCCGAAGTACACCGTCACGCGTCAAACCCCCATTGGTAGGCTTCCTATGTGGCATTCCCCCGTCATCGACAAGGCAGCTGTTGGTATTGCGAGTACTGTGGTCATCACAGGGTCCGGCCAGACTTTCAGAGACGTGGAGACCGCGCTGGACTTTTTGCAACGTGCTCGACCACGGTATATCATACACCACATGATAAGGCCGCTTGCTACGGGACCGCTTTGGGACATGATACGGAATGGGCCGATGACTAGAGATGGGGTCCCCGACCCAGACTTTCTGGCCGTAGTGATCGATGCGGACGACCTTCGAGCGGAAGGCATCGCTCTAAGTCGGTCACTGTCATGGGAGGCTACCGCTGAGGACTTTGTCCGCAATTTGGGTTCAAATGGAAGGCTTGATACGCTTGTGACATGTCCTAACCTGATCGTACGCTTTGGTACAGAAGGTGTGATCTATCATCGCGGTAGAGATGCCGTCGACCCGAAATTGTATTATCATCCGCGAAAGATAGAGGGAGATTCGCATGCTGAGGGTAAAGGTCAAATGGTAGGGTTGCTGCCTTACATATAGTGAATAGCGCTCACGTCATCCCAGATTGGCATGGCATCGGCATTCACGGCTGGCTTAGCATTAGGCTTCGCAGATTCCAAGCCGCCCAACTGCGACAAGGGCATTCGATTCGGTATCTCAGCATCAACAGGGCTCTCGAAAAGAGGGTTTACGCCCAGCGTTCTAGACGGCAGTCCAGAGTACCCGGTATCTCAGATCATGGAACTGCTTGCATTGGACAGACAGCACGCTGCTGTAAGCATACCGTCAGCGCGGATTAGCTCCGGTGAGCGATGGTCTATATTCAACTCCGTCACCGGCGATCCTGCAGAACTTGCCAGACAGATTGTCACCAATGGCCCGGAGAAGGCATTGGCCTTGTGCCCAGTCCAGCAGTTTGCCAATCTACTCACAGTCGAGAGAGATGAGCAAGAAAGCCTGCGAGCAGTTGTCGGCGCGGTACGTGAACGACTCCACTCCACCACTCCTCAACCTACTTCTGTTGGTATACTTGGGCCGGCGGGCTCTGGCAAGAAGTTTACTACCATGAACGTAGCCGACCATGTTGCCGGAGATCGACCAGTACAGAAACTTACGTACAACGCGCGTCTTCTTAAATCCGAAGATCTTATCGCGGCGTGTCATACGATCAGAGACCACACGGCCAGTGGACAGCTCACCATTGTATCTTTCGAAAACTTCGAGGCCGTTTTGGAACAAGGCCACGAGCTGCTCAACGCCTTCCTTGTCCTCATGCGTGATGGCAAATTCACGGACAGAGGTCATGTGAGAAATCTAGGTTCACCACTCATGTTCTTTCTCATAAACCAAGAACAAGGCGCGTTATCAACTACGCCAACTCCCATGACCCCAACCGTCGGCGATTTTAGGGAGCGGCCTATCATCGATGAATCACTACTTATGGACTACCTTCATGGCATGGTTCGCGTAACCGGCCCAAATCAGACGAGCGCCGAAGACAAGACGTTCTCTGTACGCCGCGCCATTATGCTCCGGCAGTTGCTCAAGCGAAAGCACCCTCACCTGGAGGCCAGCAACGGTATCATGAAGATCGAGGAAGGTGTTCTGCACGCTCTGCTACTTGTGCCATCCTACAAGCACGGCCTACGGTCGTTAGAAAAGATCATCAGCACATCGCGCCTATCTGGCCGGGCCAAGTTCGACGTCGCTTCCCTTCCACCTGAGGAGCAGATACAATTGCACGTAGATGGCAGGATCTTCATGTCATATCTTCGGTCTCCGAAACTGCAACCTGTGCTCCGTGAACGGCTGGCCCAAGGCCTGTTCGAAACGTACAAACAGCGGAGGGAGGATATGTGCAAAAATGACGAAGAGCGCGCGGCTCTGGAGTCAGACCGTTCCATGCGCGACTGGGACGAGCTTTCGCCTGAGTTGAAAGAGTCGACACGGGCACAAGCGGATGATATACCTCGCAAACTGCGTGCCATGAGCTGCTTTATGCTCAATGATACAACTCGCGGCGAGCCATTGGTTCCTGTGCCGGAGTTTAGCACTGAAGAATTGGACGTGCTGTCAGAGATGGAGCATGAAAGGTTCAACGCCGAGAGGCTGCAGCGGCAATGGCGTATGGGGCCGAGGAACAGTAAAGTGAGGACGACGCCGTTCTTGGTTCCGTGGCGGGATCTGACGCAGGAGTGGAAGGATGTGGATCGAGTGATGGTGGAGTGTGTGCCGAGGATACTGCAGAAGAACGGGTGGATGATATATCGGATGCAAGACCAGGAGGCGATTTGACGGACGAGTCGGATGTCATATCGTTGTCACATGTCATGCTCTGTCGAGACGTGAAGTCTTGATATGCTTTCGTGCAACGTGTTGTGCCTTGTTTAGATCCGTGGATCGTGCGTATGTATGCCTCAGGCGCCTCGAGTCCCATTAGTTCATGCAGCATGCTCCGCAAAGTACATTAATCTCGAGCGCTTGCGCCTGCTCTACTTCTCCATCAAGACCTGGGTTGTTATCTATCCAGGGCGAGTATGTCACATCCACAACCTCCCCAACACCAACCCACGTCGGCAGATACGCAGCAATATGCGCGAACGTTACACAACGTCGCGTTGATTGCTGTCGTTGCTTGTCCTGCCTTGGCTTTGATTCCACCTCGCAAGCTTGACTTTTACACGCTGGGGCTTGTCGGCACGACGGCGTACTCTGGTAACTATCTTGTTCGAGAGCAGAGTGGACGGTCAATATGGCAGCACGTCAATAGCTCACGAAGACTGCTCGAGCAAGCCAGTCCGGCGCCAGTGCCGCCTACGGAGCAAGCGAATCTTAGTAAAGAGCTACAGTATGCGAAACAGGAAATGCAGAGGCTGCGGCCAGAAGGTGCTGAGGTTGGGCCAGTGACGGGAGAGCTGCAGGCCATTCAGAACCAGCGTGAGGTATGGAAGGCGCAGAGGGAGAAGGAGATACAGGATGATCTGGACGTGGGCAAGGGTTTTGGTGAGATGATTATGGATCAGATATATGAGGTCTGGAATTGGAGAAAGAGGGAGGATGAGGATTGAAAGCTGGGGAATGCATATTGAATGTGGCTTTTGGACTATGATACACCCGCCAACGACACCCAAACGCCAGCACCCACGCTCTCACAGTCCGACGGCCGCTGTATCAAGA
>Ga0058704_10001152_pt1 | contig 12480 bp, 6 predicted proteins | sample AgamicMgSfe_FD_71363 | JGI IMG/M metagenome (GOLD analysis project Ga0058704, IMG submission 71363) | Agave microbial communities from Guanajuato, Mexico - Mg.Sf.e | ecosystem: Host-associated > Plants > Phyllosphere > Phylloplane/Leaf | place: Guanajuato, Mexico | collected 2012-05-30
CCTTTTTGATCCTTTTTGGTCCTTTCGGAGATATTCCTCACTGGCGATGAGGAACTACAAGATCCTTTTTCTCTGGAAAGAATGGCCTGCTTGTATAAAACGCAATGTCCTTTTATATTTTTACTTTTTTCACCGCGGCTTGGATCACTTTCGTTTATATGGAGAGAGTTTGCTGACGTGACAGATGACCCACGCGCGCCGATTCACCTTCTAATCTACGCCCTCGAGACGGCAATGACGACGCTGACTTGTGTCGCCGACTACTTGTCCTGGCCGTCTTACACCAATGCTGAGAAGATGGAGCTGGGCAAGTTGTACGTGCCTTACCTGGCCATCTGTGAGTCTTCTTCGTCTTCCTGAAGGCTTCTGCACGACTGACGATCAACAGCGGTTTTGATGGGTGTGGATATGTATGTACGCTTGTCGAAGACGGTAGTCGTTGCCAGAGCAGCTCAAGAGGGCAAGAAGAGAGCATAGAAGTACTGATTGCACGGCGATTCGGGAAAATTTAGTAGAGAGGAGACTTGTTACTTTTATAGAGGCGACAACTACACTAATATCCCGTATCCATTCCTGTCCATTTCAGGATGCTATGATCCTCCGCCATTCGCCTCCGTATGCTCCGTCCCTAAGCGGACCTTTGCCCTTCTCGTCTATGTACTATCAATACACGCACGAGAACCTTGGTCCATTCGTGACTTTGCCGTGCCATGCCTCATATCTAGCACAAACGCCGCCAACTCCAGGAATCCGTATCTGCAATAGATAGGTAGGTGGCGGGGTCCGAATATTTTGTCCGCAAACCAAGAAAACATAAAAGAAAAATCCATATTTTGCCGTCACTAGGACCGCTCGCTAAGCTCGCTAAGAAGACAGAGTTGTACAAAGAAGCAGAGAGATGATGTTACAATAGCCGATGATTCAGATCAGACTGATCAGCTGGCAAAGGTGTGAAGAAATCATATAGCAATGTTTGGTTGCTTATGGCTTCTGCTCACCGGAGCCACCCTGCTGACCGTCACCGGGCTGCTGTTGCTGACCCTCGGAGCTCTGGTTCTCGGAACGAGCCTTGTGCATCTTGTCGAAGAGAGTCAAGGAGGCGGTCTGGAGCTCATCGGTCTTGGCCTTGATCTCCTCAGCGGTGGCAGTACCCTCGCCGCTCTGGTTTGGAGCAAGGAACTCACGGAGAGAAGCAATCTTCTCACGGATCTGGTCGGCCTCGGCCTTGTCCAGGCGGTCCTCGAACTCCTTGAGTGCCTTCTCGGTGTCGTTGACGACACTGTCGGCACGGTTGGCGGCCTCGATAGCGGTCTTCCTGCCCTTGTCGGCCTCGGCGTACTTCTCAGAGTCGGCAACCATGTTCTCGATCTCCTGGTCGCTCAAACCGGAACCTGAAGCAATGGTGATGGACTGGTCCTTGTTGGTGGACTTGTCCTTAGCGTGAACGTGGACGATCGAATCAGCGTCAATGTCGAAGGTGACCTCGATCTGTGGTACACCTCTGTGGGCAGGTGGGATTCCAACCAACTGGAAGTTTCCGAGGAGCTTGTTGTCACGGACGAGCTCACGCTCACCCTGGTAGACCTTGATCTCGACAGCGGACTGGAAGTCGGCGGCGGTAGAGAAGACCTGGGACTTCTTGGTTGGGATGGTGGTGTTGCGGTTGATCAAACGGGTAAAGACACCACCGAGAGTCTCGATACCGAGAGAAAGAGGAGTAACATCGAGAAGGAGGACATCAGTGACCTCACCAGAAAGAACGGCACCCTGAATGGCAGCACCAATAGCGACGGCCTCATCTGGGTTGACAGACTTGGCTGGGTCACGACCGAAAATGCTCTTGACAGACTCGGTGACCTTTGGCATACGGGTCATACCACCAACAAGGATGACATCCTGAATCTCCTTGGCCTGGAGACCGGCGTCCTTGAGAGCCTTGCGGACTGGGTCAACGGTGCGGTCAATCAATGGTCCAACAAGACCTTCAAGCTGAGAACGGGTCATCTTGCTGTTGATGTGCTTTGGTCCGGAAGAGTCTGCGGTAATGAATGGAAGGTTGATGTCGGTCTGAAGGGAGGAGGAAAGCTCAATCTTGGCCTTCTCGGCGGCCTCACGGATACGCTGAATGGCCATGCGGTCACCAGAGAGATCGATACCTTGCTCCTTCTTGAACTGCTGGACGAGGTGGCGGACAAGAGTAATATCAAAGTCTTCACCACCAAGGTGGGTGTCACCATTGGTAGACTTGACCTCGAAGACACCGTTCTGGATCTCAAGGACGGAGATATCGAAAGTACCACCACCCAAGTCGAAGACGGCGACAATGCGGTCGCTCTCCTTCTCAAGACCGTAGGCGAGGGCAGCAGCGGTAGGCTCGTTGACGACACGGAGGACGTTCAAACCGGAAATCTGACCAGCGTCCTTGGTGGCCTGTCTCTGTTGGTCGTTGAAGTAGGCTGGAACAGTGACGACAGCGTTCTTCATGGTCTTGCCAGTGAATGCCTCGGCGGTCTCCTTCATCTTACCCAGAACGAAACCTCCAATCTGAGATGGAGAGTACTTCTGGCCTTGAGCCTCGAGCCACGCATCGCCGTTGGTGTGCTGAACAATCTTGTATGGAACTTGCTGGATATCACGCTGGACCTCGGCGTCCTGGAACTTGCGACCAATAAGACGCTTGGTAGCGAAGAGGGTGTTCTCTGGGTTGACAACGGCCTGACGCTTTGCGGCGATACCGACAAGGCGCTCGCCCTCCTTGGTGAAACCGACAACAGATGGGGTGGTTCTGGCACCTGAGTAAATGTGTTAGATACAATTCTAGAAGACCTTGTGGCGGATTGCGTGCTCACCCTCAGAGTTCTCAATAATTCTTGGGGTCTTGCCCTCCATCACAGCGACAGCGGAGTTTGTGGTACCCAAGTCGATACCGATGACCTGGCCTTGAATCTTCTCGTCGGCATAGCTCCTTCTGAATGAGTTTCCGATCGATGGAGAGACTGGGGATCTGAAAGCGGAAGAGCGCAGAGATGGCGCGGCGCGAACCTGTAGTGCGTGTGAGTAGACCGATTGCCATGAAGCTCGAAGCTCAAGAAAAACTTACGCCTCGTGCCAGTCTAGATGACAGCATATTTGTGAATGTACAAAAGTGATTGCGGAATAGATGAGTGAATGAGAAACTCGAATGCGCGCAAGTAACAAGAGGAAAATGCGCGGGTTTGGGGGTATATGAGGATGGGCAAAAAGATATCTCGAGAACGAACCAGAGATGAATGAATGATGGCGTCTTCTATGAAGTTTTACGGGACATGGTCCGAGCTCGGTCGGTCGTCGAGGTCGGAGACACGGCGCAGAAGCGAATCGAAACGCAGCACGCCTGCCTGTCTGCTCCGAAAGACCTCCGCAGTCGCGTGGACTCTTGGCACTTCACATGTCCATTGTTGCCACGATTATAATGTGGTTCATCACGATATCTTCTTTACCATATGCTATGTTCTAAAGCTACATCGGTCTCCTATTCCGCCCGAGTACCTATGAATGTCGATAGTCAACATTCGCCTGTCTCCGAAATGGTCACGTGGTACATCGTCATATGACACAGCATGAGATCAGTATGAGAAGATTAGGTCGAGACATGTTGTTCTTTCGTTAAACCGTAGATGGTCTGAAGACCGGCGATGACTGTACAACCGGATCGTCCTGGACCTAACGCCGAATGCGCCCTGCCAACCCGTTTGTCAAAGACACGTCGCGACTGCTATCTCAGGTCCACTGCTGGCCACCTGAATCTGCTCTTGAGGTTAAGCTTGATCTCGAAGATACCTTCTTCGGTAGCAGTCCAGACCGTACTTCCATCTCGCGTGATGGCCAGACCCGCCGTTCTGACGCCAATTTCCCGTCCATTTGTAGTGGCGAGTCCCGTGACAGTTCTGCCGCCACGCCTGCCAAGTATGTTATAACCACTCTGGAATCCATTCGTGGCATCGCGAAGCATCTCATACCTACTGGTGAGAGATATGGCTGATTCAGCACTAAGATCGCTTGGTCCGATCCTTGCTTCGAGTCGACTTTGTAGCTCCCGTAGCCTATCCCGCTGCTGACTAAGTGTTCGCAAGTGTTCACGATCGGCTGCGTCTGCAGCCTCGAACAGAGGTCCTCTAGCCAAGTTCATCGAGTCTGAAATGGTTCGCCAAGCACCACCCTCCTCGGCTTGTATTGTCGAGGCTGCTCTTGGTTCGGCTCTCCATGCGTGTGGTGGAATTGTTCTCTGAGCACGCGCTTCAGATGGAGCGCCGATCACGACTGATGCCCTCCTTCTAGGCAACCATCTGTCCACGTTGGACGGCGAAGGCGAATCCTGTCTATCGCCCCGTGACTGGCGGTCGCGTATCATTAGATATTCTTGGATCGCATTGAGTGGAGGAAGTGTTTCTGGTTGACCGCTATCGATGCTCTGAGCGTTTGTTCTTGAGAGCTCTGGGCCGTGGTCTTGAAATGTACCCAACAAATCAGTCGTGGAGCGACTTGCTTCTCTATTCGACATTCCGGCCCGCTCATGCCTGTTACTCGTGAACAATCCGGATGATGTATAAGTGACAGAACGAGGGGGGTTGCCAGAAGCCAAGGCTTCTTCCCGCTGTCGGGCTGTCCGTAGAGAGTCGAGTACTTCCTGCTCGTGTGCAGTCAATCCCTGCGGGTCATCCTCGTACCCCAAGCTTTCGTCTCCTGTACCTTGTAGGGCGCTCCGATAATGCCTCCTTATGCGCTGTCGCGACTGTGATTCGCTAAAGTTATCGCCGAAATTCTCGCGGTGTCTCCTAAACCATTCGTCCTCCAGCTCCAGCAGGCGTCGAGACGAGAATGTGTCTTCTTCGTCTTCTTCTCTCACGTCTTGAATCTCTACTTTTGTGACATGTTCTCCTGTTTGCGGTTCCAGCTCAATAACCTGTTTTGTCCTCAAGCCAGTACGTAGGTCACCAATGCATATTCTGCCCTGATCCTCCGCCCAGATGAGCAGGTCCCACGGCTCTGGAGAAAACACCATGGATCGTACCGCACCCGGATGCATCTGCTGATGAATATGAGGTCTTGACGAAGGTATACAATCCACGATAGCTCCCTCGACGTCGTTCGATCCCATCTCTCGAAACAGACGTATATCAAAAATTGTAATATATCCAGCTTCGGAACCCACAGCCAGAAGATGCCCACTAGGTGACCAAGCCGTCGTAAAATAACCGGTATTTGCAGTAGGCTCCGGTACGTGGAGGGTGGCGCTTCCAGCCAGCTGCCAGTCTACTGCAGTCATATTCAGACGATTATGCGGTTTCGGTATTTGCGGTGCATCCTGGCGCATGACTCTGGTGTAAAAGTACACATGATTGACATCGCCTACTGCGACCAGAATAGTTCCATCGGTAGATATGGTCGCGTGGTTCATCGGAAAAGGACAGTCCAGACAGCAGTCCTCGATGCCTCTTATGAGCGAGTATATGCGAACCGTCTTGTCGTTGTTTGTCAAAACGGCAACGATGTCGTATAGATGCGCTTCTTCATCTTGTATGCGGTGTATCGAGATCGAGTTTACTATCTCTTCTCCAATTCTCTCAACTCTTGCGTCCGCAGCATACGGCGTCGTTCGGTGGGTTTGCCAGTAATCGAGGGGTAATGGTGCGTCGACGTCTGCTGAGCGACCTTCGAGCTTTATGACGGCAAAGTGTCCAGCATCCTCGCCGCCAACACATATATATCCAAATCCGGACGCTGTGCACCTTGCCTCGAAAGGAAGGCGATGAATATGTTTTCGCTTTTTGGTGTTTGTGTTGAGGTAGTAGATATCTGTACCGCTCGCGTAGTATAGGACGTCCTTTTCCGGGTGTGAGATGTAGTGTCGAAGCTGCCAGTGACTGAGAATCTATTATTGGTCTGCTGAACCCTCGACCTCATCGACGAAGACTTACGAGACTGGAATCTTCAACGGATAGAAGTGCTTGTCCGGCAGGGCGAGGTCGTCGCAATCTGCATGGCTGGAACTGGTGAGATGGGGCCATTGACAACAGTCAAAGGTGTCTTACAAGGTGTTATCTATTGCCATGGTACATAGTCAGACATCGCAAGGGTTTTAAGAATGAGAATCTCTAGAAGTGAGGCTCCTGAGATGGTCAAGGTAATGTTCAAGTTAAGATGTACTGGAATTACGCAATGATGCAGCAACAACGCGAGTGGAGTCTGGGGAAGTGGATTGCAGCCTTCAGGCGGATCACTTTGCCCATCTGGTTGCCGCTACGTCAGCGCTTGGGAGTGATCCCGTGACGGGCTTCGTATATCATTACCACTTCGCGAGTGATGTGCTTCACGAGCTTCAACATCTGAGATCACACGGAACAAGGCTATTGGAGAATCGTAGTTTGAGTTCTCATATGCTCTGTAACTAACTACCTACCCTGTGTGGTATCAAATGCAAATCGTTTCGTGTCTCATGAAATCGTACCCTTGAAAGATGTGTGCGCGGAAGGAAAGGCTCCATGCCCTTCGCTGCTCAGAGCCAATAGAAAATCAAAGAGTTGGCCTCCTTAAAGCTTTCCGCGTACTGGCCCATCTCGTCAACCCTGAACCTTCTTCACGATAGCCTCGACATGCTTGAAAAGTGGGTGATCCCTCTCCAGTCCAGTGATATGCTCGGTCGCGTCGGATGCACTCTTCTCCTTCAGGATCTTTGCAAGTTCGACACTCTCGTCATCACCCTCGACGTTTTGGAAACGAAGAGCCATCTCGATACCACCAAGCAAGCAGTCAAACTTCTCGCCTCTCTCGGCCAGCTCAGAGGCAGGACCAATAAATCTCTCCCTACGACCCAACTTCCTCAAGGGAGCACGACCAACGCGCTCTACTTGGTCCTTGAGAACCTCGTTGGAGATGCGTCTGACTATTTTCTCTCTGTACTCGGCTTGGTCCTCATCGGAGATGTGGTGCTTGTCCATGATGAGGCGAGAAGTCTCCTGAAGGGTCTCCTCAACGATATCACGCAATTCCTTGTCCTTCAAGACCTCGTGAACATATTTCTTACCGCGGTTGTAACCGTAGTAGGCAGCAGTGGCATGACTGGTGTTGACGGTGAATAGCTTGCGCTCGATGAATGGTTGAAGGTCGTTGACGTAGTGAACACCGTGAATCTTTGGGGGCTCTTCTGGCAGGAAAGGCTGTTTCTCGACACACCACTCGAAGAACCTCTCTATAACGACGTTCAAGCCATTGTTCTCTGGTTGAGCAGGCACAATGCGGTCAATGGCGCTGTTGGCGAAACGAGCCTTGGTCTGGATGATCTGCTTGGTCGAATCATCGAGCTTCTCCTCGATAAATCCGCGAAGCTTGTCTGTGCCACCGATCATGTTCTCACAGGCGATGACCGCCAGAGGTGTATCCTTCTTGCGAGAGTTTAGTCCCTTGGCGATGACTGGAGCAATGAACTTGAGAATGTTTGGTCCGACCGCACAGGTGACGATGTTGGCAGTAGCGATCTCTTCAACGACCTTTGACTCTTCGTGCTTGCTGTTGATGGCACGGTAGTTGTCGATTGTTGACTTGTTCTCGCCAGTGCTGCCAATTTCGGTAACAGTGTAGGACTTGGTCTTTTGCAGCGATTCGATAATGCTGTCCATGACATCGACAAAGACTACTTCATAGCCTGACTTGTGGAGGAACTCGGCGACAAAGCCTGTCGTTGTTAGAAACGTCGTAGCGTCAAGATGGACATTTACTTACCACGTCCAATGTTACCACCGCCAAAGTGTACTGCCTTGAGGTCCGACATGATGAGTACGCGAGAGGGAAGTAAGAAGCGGGGATAGATGTGAGAGCCTTGAGAAAGGAAAGTGGGATATCAAGGGTAGAAAGAGGGGAGACAATGATATGGACTTTGGTCTGTTGTGAGACAGAGGATAGCTGGACAAGGAGGAGATGGATGAAGCGGGACCTCGGGTGATATATACGTCGGATCAGAAGCAACCAGAAATTGACGCAGTTGTCTTTATCCTGTATCTTGACGTGGATGCTGGCCAAGATCCATCGCGATCAGTGGCCGTCATGGTCGTTTGACCGGATGCGTTCGTAAACTGGGGGGTGTCAACCCCGCCAATCGTCACAATGATGGGCAATCGGAACAAGCAGTCGCGACCGTGCGCACTTGCCGGTAAAGGTTGTGCTTATCCGTCTTGCCCGCTTTACAGGCAGATTCCCCGCACCCATCCCGCTTCGACCTGCATCATCTGACTCTCGATGGCTTTGTTACGACTTTGTTTCCCATCCACTCATCTAGGAGATATAGACCTGAACACATGTTGTACCTGTTGATCCCTGCCATTAGTAGTTGAGCTGTCGCAGAGCCGCAGATACTTGTGCAGTCCAGCAGGACATGGAGACCCCATACCCCGCCGTTTTGCAGGTGCGCCAGCGCCATGTCATCATACTGTACGCCATGGTGGCTGACGAAACGGCTAAGGCAGGTAATACTGCCTTGGTGCGATGCTAAATGTCACCAACGGATCGAAAAGCGCCCGAGTACAGTGTACTTTACGTGTACTGTAGCGTTGGATCGTAAAGTACACGGCGCGGCGTGACATACCTGTACGATACTCGCACGCGTTCACGTGCTGAGGGGGCGCAGGTACCTGTGATAATGCTGTCTTGATTCGTGGCATGTTGCATGAGGTGGACTGCACGCCGCCGTGGTGCTTCAAGTCCGCCATCCACTATCAACTCGTTATCATAGACCTCGGTCTCCGGGTGAGACACTAAGAACAGATACGGCATGTCCAAGCCCGCAGCTTAGGGGCTTTCACATGACTGTCCTGCGAATCGAAAGCATTTGGTAGGGTCTTTCGAGGCTGTTGAGCTTCCACGTACAACTTGATGGGCTTGGTCTTTGTGTTTGTGCCGCAACAGCAAGTCGTAGTGCAATACGCGACGTAGCGGACTCTTCGCAGAGCGTTCGCGGCACCGGTACACTGCCCGGAGTTGCACGAAGCATGATGGTGAGCTAGTGAAGATTTGAGTTCTCTGTATAGATAACATTACAACTGTAAACGTAATACAAAACGCCGACGCATGCGCTGTTGTTTGTACAAGATCAGGTCCGTAAGTCCATGCGATGTACCTCCGAAGCGATAAGAGATATCCAGCCTCGTAGTATCACGTCCAAATCGTAGAATGCACATCAAATCCTTCTTCATCATATCCGTGCCGGTAAGAGACGATTAACGTCCGACCTGACCCATGCCGAAGCGAGTGGCTCCCATCTTGTGAAAGGCACCGATTGGCTGAAATCCCCTGGCGAAATGTTAGTAACATGAAAGCTTCAGAAAGACCCGTAGTACTCACTTCATGAGGTCAATTCCATCTTCTTCTTCGGCCTCGTAGCGAGGCATGCTCATGTTTGGTGCGTGAGCGTGTGCGACTGGCTGTCCGTTGGTACCAGGAGTCGAACGCTCAGCAGAGTAAGAAGCTCCATTCGGCTGCGGTGGAGCTTGCATGGTGTTGTAGCTGTTCTGTGAGCCGATTGGCGCTGGAGGTGCAAGCATAGGACGAGGAAGCTGGCCCTCTTGCGCAACGGGCTGGCTAGGCTGATGTTGCTCGGCGGCAGGTTGAGAGGCGGCGGTAGCTTGCGATAGAGCCGGGCTGGGCTCGGTTTTTTGCGGACGGCCGTGAGCAGTCGAAGGACGGCTTATACTACGGGTAGGACTGCCGTCACCGCTGGTAGGACGAGGTGGGCTGCTTGGTTGTAAAGCACCAACGTACTCCTTGTCGTCGAATGAAGACTTTTTGTCGAATTTCTTCTCCTCTTCCTCGGCCTTGACACCTGGGTCAAGCGGCTTCCACGAGGTAAATGGTGTCTTCATGGGGCTGATATCGGCAAGAGGCTTGAGAGGAGTAGAGCCAAATTTCCAAAAGGGAGCCGGTGATGAGAATTCCATAAAAGCCGATGGTCTCTGCATGGTCGAAGGCGGCATCAGCTTCTGGCTACTACGGACCGGAAATGGCGTATCGAGCATGCCCATTCCTCTTTCCTCATTCATATACAAGGCTGGCGGAGATCCTGCTGCGTGAGCCGCGGCAGTCAGATGGTTCAGAGTGCTCTTCGCGGAAGGAGGGTAGTAGCTGAGCTCTGGATCATGGTCGTCCAGACTATTGATAGGGCGTCTCGATCCGCGATCCGGAGTGAAAGCTTCATTCGCCGACGGATAAGCAGGAGCGTAGACGTGCAAGTCAGGACTCTGTGTCGGCTCAGGCTTGCCAGTCGTGCGAGGCGCAAAGGCGCTTGTATTAAGGCGAGAAGCCGGACTCGCTGGATCCGAGCTTTCCTTGATCGAGATCGGATTCGGTCGTCTGCAGCCCTTCATGCCTTGGCTCAGGAAATTGTCTCTTTCCTTTGGCGAGATCATCCACTTCATTCCTTTGCCTGGCTCGTCAGTCCTTCTGGCGATCTTCTCGAAGGCCTTGTTCAAGCTAAGGTTGTGTCGAATGGAATTTTGCCAGCCGCCGGTATTGTATCTGTAAAAGGCATAGTTGGCCATGATCCACTTGTAGATATTGTTCAAGGTCATTTGCTGTTCGCTAGTTGACAGAATCGCCATGCCGATCAATTGAGCGTATGAGTGTGGTGGTTTCAGGTCCTTGGCGGCATCTGAGGAGTAGTCAATGGTCTCGGTGGACTCGAGCATCACACCACGAGCGTAACCGTTGGAAGCCGGAGAAGGCTTGGAATATTGAGGCTGGAAGCCAGCCTGTTGACGAATCGGCGTGCCAGGTGGAGGGAAAGCGGCTCTTGAGCCTGCTTGAGAGTGAGGGTGGACGCGATTGCTTGACGGATGGTCGTCGGAGAAGCCCTGGGGACCTTGAGCGCGACGTGCAGAGCTGTTTCCTGGCATAGCTGGATGAGCATGTGGCTTGCCATTGACATCGCCTTCGCCTTCTTCATCATCAGACACATAGACTTGGCGAACGATGGCATCAGCAAAAACTGGACCTTCGCTGTCATCGGTGGCAGTAGTGATAAAGGCCATCTGAGTACCGCAAATGTCAATAACACTTCCGGATCTCAGGACAGATTTCTGTCCGCGTTTCAGCAAATGAGTGTCCAGTCTAAGCCCATTGCGGCCGTTGACCGTGATGAACCAGTGGCCTTGGTCTGGGTCATATTGGATCAGAGCGTGAAGTCTAGAGGTCTGCCTGTCTGGTCCAAGGTCAATAGAGATCTTGCTCTTGTGAGATTGCGAAGCGTCAGGGGCTTGACTGCCCTCGGCATCGATCTGTGTGTTGTCCAATTTCTCGTGCTGTTCGGGTCGGCCGATCTGAACCTCCAACTCCTTGATAATATATGTCCAGTCGCGGCCTGCAATCTTGCCGTAACCTGGCACGTTCTCTTTTCCTTCCAAAAGATCATTCGCAAAGTCTTGCCTGGCGAAGACGACCCTATCGGGTACTTTGAGCTTGGAGATGATTTCCTGCTCGGTTGGAACAGTAGGTTCGGTCTCTGCGTCACTGTGCTCGTTGGCCTCTGTACCTTCTGTGTCCTCTCGTTCATTCTGTCTCGTGTCTTTTGTTTTTCTACGTGTGGCAGCACGACCGGTTGAACTCGGTACTGCCTCGCTCACGCGTCCTCTCTTTCTGGTTGGTCTTGAAGGAGTCGAAATGGACTCTGGTGTCTCGGCGTCTGAAACCTCGTTTACGTCTGTCGCTTTGCGCGTTGCGCGCGCCCGTCTGCTTGAAGGAGGCATTTTGTGCGTTGCGTCGTTGTGAATAGATTATTGTGTTGATCCGAGATCGAAATGAACTTTGCCCGTGGGACAAAGTTGGCTTCTCGGGCTATCACAACGTGTATTGGGATCGATTGTTCTCAGAAATGATCACGTCCGATTGTAATGTGTAAACGGATAACTCGACTTCGTGTTAGATGAAGGATGGGTGCGTGTGCTTGCGAAGTGCAGTGATTGTTGACAGTATACGGAGAGCGGAAAGCCAACCGACAAAGCTTGTTGGTCGATCAGGCACTTTTGGAAATCGTGTGATGGCTAGAAGATTGCACGAGAGCCGTCAAACAGCGACGTGATCGTACAGGTTGGTGAAGACGAGGATGTGCTGGTGAGGATTGAAAGAAGCTGAGGCAAGAACCGTGTATGTGCTTGCGAGTTTGTCAACAGAAGATCCCGCACTCGGGACTGACAGCGGCTGCGAAGGCAGGAGCGAGTACTGTAAATTTCAGACTAACTTAGTCAAAGAAAAGCGGGACCAAGCGACGATTCTGCGGAACATTGAAAGCATGGCAATCGCGACCGACACACGTCCTTCTTTCCGTACCTACGAGTACGATCGTTGTTTAGTTCTTACGAGCCTCGAGACGCTCTCTGCAACAAAATGTGATGGTCTTAGATCGCTGTTGTTGAGATACGTGGCAGTGGAATCAATGACTTAAGGGGTCAGGTCAGGTCA
>Ga0058704_10001153_pt1 | contig 12471 bp, 8 predicted proteins | sample AgamicMgSfe_FD_71363 | JGI IMG/M metagenome (GOLD analysis project Ga0058704, IMG submission 71363) | Agave microbial communities from Guanajuato, Mexico - Mg.Sf.e | ecosystem: Host-associated > Plants > Phyllosphere > Phylloplane/Leaf | place: Guanajuato, Mexico | collected 2012-05-30
TACAGCATACAGCATACAGCATACAGCATACAGCATCCCCCAAGCCCCATCAATCTCCCCAATCTCTCGATGAAACGAGCGCGGAGTCTTGCTCGCAGATGAAGACGATCGTTTATCTACCGTATTGATGAGTTTGAAGTTGTCTCCTCTGACGACCCTGACTCCTGACTCGACGAGATCGAAAGTGAGGACGCGTCACGTGACATACGATGTATGTATCCGACGCACATCCCTCACGGAGTCACGTTTCATGCTCCCCTCGAGCGTTGAAAATCCTCGCACTCATTAGTATCAAGATCGCACTCAAAATTAGTCAGAGAAGTACAGTGTCAATAGGTGGTGTGCATCGACTTGACCGTCATCCAAGGGTATCACGTATCTACAAAACCGAACACACTACAACGACGCAACCCGCTCCCTCCTAACACCCCCCAACCGCCCCAACAACACCTCTTGGATCTCCGCGTCTTCCCGTCCACGTCCGCCTTCGACCATGACAACCATCTCCTCCGTCTCGACGCCACCTTTATCGTCCCGCCGCAGCGGCAGCGCCTGCTGACGACTCCTCCCTTCCTCCATCACCCTCGGCCGATCGAGCAACTCCTGCACTTCGCCCTCGCGCCTCGCCTGCGCCTCGGCCTCCCGCCGCAACTCCGCACTCGACTTCCGACTCCCGTGCTGCCAGCCCGACTGCAACCAGGGCGCGCTGGCCTCCTCGAACCGCTTCCGGACGTCGAGGTCCTGCTCGAGCGTTTGAAAAATCTCGACGTCGGTGGGGAAAAGGGCGCACTTGAGCGCGCGGACCGCGATCTCGTACAGCAGGCACGCGGCGACGGCGAGGGCGAGCGCCAGCCACCAGAGCGCGTTCCGGCCGAATTGGTGCAGGAAGGCGCCCTTGACGAAGTACTGCGGGTTCGTGGTGCTGCGGTAGATGGCCGAGAGGACGAGGTTCCACAGGAACCAGCCGCCCACCGCCAGCACCCAGCCGATCACCGCCATGATCGACCGGTTCCGCTGCTCGATGACCTGGAGTTTCGTCGCGACGATGATGACGCACGCGGTGAAGGTGAGGTCGCCCATAGCGTACAGACTATTGTCTGGGGTGAAGACGGCTTCGCCGAACAAGGACAGCATGACGAAGAAGACGACCATCGCTTCCGAGGCCGCCATGAACATCCACCCGAAGTAGACCTTGAAGTTGAAACCCGCAGAGCGTTGGCCTTTGGTGTAGAGCTCCGGCACAGCGATGAGCGTAGACTCGTGCAGATCCTTTTCAAATATCCCGAGGAAGATGACCACCAGAGAGGTGAACAGCGTGTTGAACATGCTGAGGGACCAAGACTCATAGAGCGAAGTGCCCGTGTAGCCGTTGTAGCGCTGGAAGATCGCCTGGGTGAGGTAGAACAGCATCTCCTTCCAGAACGTCCCGACAATATACTTGCAAGTCCTGATGTAATTCCAGCGGCCGTGGACAAGCAGGAGTTTGGTGAGGAACCGGAACTGCGCGATCGCGTAATCGGACGTCCTCGCCGCCTGCAAGCCTTCCTTGCCCGTGATGCCGATCCCGACGTGCGCTTCTTGGATCATGGCGATGTCGTTGGCGCCGTCGCCGATCGCGAGCGTGACGCTGTGACTGACCCGGCGGCGGATGGCGTGGACGAGGCTGGCCTTCTGACTCGGGGATGCACGGCAGCAGATCACGGAGTCTGCTAAGATGGTCAGGTCGAGGAAGAGCGTGTGGAGAGACTCGTCGGCGTCGATCATGCTTAGCGTCTGCCCGTCCACGACGATCACCGAGTGCGCCACGCCGCCACGGTTGAGGTCGACGATGGAGGCGGCAATGCTCTGCTCGACATGGCCGGCTTCATGATCCAGTACGATGACCGCCGAGTAATCTCGGATCAGGCGACATGAGTGACCGATGTTAATTGCCGTTTCTCGCTTGTCGCCGGTCAACATCCACAATTTGATATTGGCGCGGCGCAAGCGGTCGATGGTCTCCGGCACGCCCTTTTGGAGTTTGTCTTCGATGGCGGTAGCTCCACCGAGTTCGAGCTGCTGCTCAATGAGCTCGCCCGCCTTTTCAATCATGACCTGCCTGTCGACGAGAGAGGTGGTAGCATCGTGGTAGACCTTCTTCCACGAACGGTAGCCTTCCTCGTCGAGGAAACGGTGGGCGTAGAGCAGTGTCCGGAGACCTTCGGTTGCGAAGTCATTGATGTGCTGGAAGGTTCTCTCCATCACTGCAGCATCGTCGATCACTAAAGCCTCCTCGACAAGCTCGTCATCGACGTCTGAATACAGGGATCCCTGCCCTTCTCGTTCGGACGCAGCAGCAGACGGGCGTCCTATCTGGGCGGAAGGTCTCGGCGAGTAATGCGTCGCATCTACAGGTGAATGAATGTCCTGCTCGCGATCTCTCAGCCATCCATCGACCTCATCACGGATGGGTCCGAATCGGCCAATACTCGGTCGCGAAAGGGAAGGTCGAGCTAACGATGTACTGGTCCGAGAGAAATTGCCGACGTTGCTGTTACGTTCGTGATGGCTGCTGCGTCGCAAGGCTTGCTCAGCCTCCATACTTTTGCGCTGGAGATCGCGCCGTTCGACTTCGGCTAGTTTCTCGTGAGCGAGAGCGGCTAGGCGCAGCCGTTGCATGATCACCGAGTCCGCCCCTTTGCACATGATGCACAACCGGCCATCTGGGAACCGAACGACGACAGACATGCGCTTTCGTTTGCTGGAGAACTCAATAACATCGAGGATCTCATAACTCTCATACACCGCCTCACCATTCCAGCCGTGCGGATGTGTCTTGAGTACAAGTGTGGAGACTTCACGGTCCCACGCTAAATAACCCATCTCCTGAGCGGCCTGCACGAGAGCAAGCTCGTCCGGGGATGACGCTTGGAAAGATATATCGTCAGTGTCGGCATTGCGCTCCGGAAGGCAGGTGTGGCAGAGCGCCATGGAGAGCACCATCATCTTTGCCCTCTTGGCGAATATGGTGTTCGGCTGTCTTTGAATGTAGCGTATCATATCCGCTGTAGACAGCTCCGGCTGCGGCTTCGCAGGAATAGCGGGCGATGTCCAGTGGGACGCCGACTTTCGCGGTAATCCGATATCAGACGCGTGATCAACTGTCTCGGTCTTGCCATCGAGTCCCAGGTGGTCGTCACCGGATTCCGACGTACGTGCCATCTGGCGAAGTGGCTTCTTGCCCTTTCCTTTGTTTGGCTTACGCTTCTTGTGCATAAGCATCTCCTCATCGGCGGGCAAACCCTTCAGATCGGCGTCGTGGAGCCAAGCAGTACCGGCGACACTGAGCTTGCGGAACCGCATCAAGTTCTCGGTTAGCGTGCCTGTCTTGTCCGAAAACACATAGCCAACCTGGCCGAGTTCTTCGTTGATGGTCGTCGTATGGGCTTCGAACGGCGTGTCGCTCACTTCGTCGTACATGTCGATGTCGTTGAGCAGAAGCATCTGAACGACCTTGATGATCTCCATGCTGACGTATAGTGATAACGGGATCATCGTGTTGAGCCTGTGACCGACAGTTAGCGAGCGGATCTTGAAGGCCGATATTTCGTCGCTGGCAGTATGTTGGATGGAGAGGGCGCCCATCATCGTGGGTGCTCGATTGGTGGTGAATGCATGCAATGCGAGTGTCGACATACATGATGATGAACGACACCAAGATCGGCCCAAATGGCACGCTGGCTTTCGTGAGGTACCAGGCCTTGCTCTCCGTCGTCTGCCGCCAGACCTGGTAGGCTATCGTGTTGAAGAGTGCGATGAAGAGAACCAAGAAAACGATGATCACGATGATCTTGTTGACGATAGCTTGAAGGGACGGAGCCTTGATGCGCGGGTTCTTATTGGCGTTCATGCGGATCTTACACTCTTCGCCGCTATAGATCACCATGCCGATGATCTCCGGCGTGTTGCGGAGAATGCTGCCACGGTAAATGATTTCGTTGTTGGTCAACGGCGCGGTCCGTTCACCGAGCCTGACCTTACCTACACCAGAGTCAGCTGCGATTGCTTTAAAGCGCAGACGCGATGTATATGCGCACTGTCGAACAATTTAGCCTTGAAATTCCTGCCGCAACGATATGTAAGACTTACCCTTCAAAGTTGTAAAGGTCGAGGTTCGGATCTTCAACAGTAAAATGTGCTCCGCCCGCAGCTATAGCTTGTGCTCCGCCGTATGCCGAGACGAGAGCGGATGAGGGCTGTTTCGTTTTCAGGTTGGTCTCGCCATCAAGCGCCATCGTCTCGATATATGCCATGTTGTTGATGCCAGTCGAGCTCAGCAGTACAATGTCGGCAGGGGCTGCGTCATCGCGCTCCAACTTGACAACATCGCCTACCTTCAAGGAGTGCCATTTGACAGAAGCCCAGTGGACGACACCCTCGGCTAACTCGGCCTCACCTGCGCCGGCTACAGCCTTATAGGCATGTAGTACTTTGGTCTCGCGATTGTTCTCTGCCTTGTCAAGCCGATGCCGCCGGAGATCTTCGAAGCCCTCCTTCGCCATGGATATAGTCACGAAGAATAGAAGAGGCACCTAAAACACGCAGCAAGATCGTTAGTCGTATGTTTGCCTCGAACACCCAGTGATGACCCTTACTATGGTAGTATACGTTCCCGTGGTACTAAGCCCAGGTATCATTTGCAATGTAGCAACAATCAAAAAGTAAAAGTTGGCCAACTTGCTGAATTGCGCGAACAGCTGCCGCGGAACAAAGTTGAAAGGCGTATATTTTGACGATCGGATGATGTTCCCAATGTATGGGCTACTGGTACGCTCGTCTATGAGTGGGTCTTTACGAGATGGATCCAGATCAATCTGTCGGCCGTCTTTGCTCCGCGGGACTTCTTGTATCCGCAACACCAGTTTTCGGACAGTCTCGTATGTATCCTGTATCCGTTTGATTGGCAAATGCCGGCAAGCTTGGCTCTCTGCCCACTGCTGGTAGTGCGGGAGAGCTGAGACGGGCGGACCCTTGCGCGATGACGGCCGTACCATCGATGATACCACAGGTGCAGGCTGAGTCTCGAACACAGGGGATACCGCGACAGAAGGCTGTAGTCCCTTCTTAGGTGTTCGCGGCCGCCCCGATGCGCTGTCTGCTGAGCCTACAGGCTGCATTTCGATGATCGAGTCGCCGCTCACGGCTCGTCGGTCGAAGTTCCGAGCAAAGAGAGCGCTCCGCAAGGACAAGCCTCGATTCCGCGACCTTGCCGGCGGTGGCGACATCCGTGTACCTCGGGCTGCCGTTCCGCTCTCCAGCGCTGACACGACGCTCGTCGACGAGCCCACAATAGGGCCTCCGGACACATGCCCACCACACATGATGGCAGAAGCTCTTGTGTCTACAATCACGTCCGGCGTGCGTGACTGCTGGTCGGCGCCGTCAGTGTCCCGCAACATCTCGTCGCTCTTTCTTTTCTTCGCCTTCTCCAGAGTCGGCCGCCTTTGGACGTCGGTAGAGAAGCGTACGTGCTGCGGTAAGTCGTGGCTGTCGATCGTGTGCGTGCCAATGTGGGCACCATTGTTGCGAGCCGACCGGACCTCACCGCCGTCTTCATCATGCTGTCCAGAATGTCGTCGTCGGACCCCGCCACTCTGGGAAGGCTCAGCATCTCCCATCATGTTGATCGATTGGCAGGCATGTGACTCCCTTGCTCGATCGCCGCAGCTTCAACACTGGGAAGCTGGGAAGCGAGATTCGTGTTCATCGCTGGATGTCACTTCGTTCCGTTGAAGCGTCGTGGGCCATGCATGTGACCTCATTCGTCCTGTGTGCTGCACTAATAATGTAGTTGGCTCATAGCGTCTGCCGTAGCGTACCTGCTTCGACTTGCAGGGTCCAGGTCCTCCAAAATCCTGACGACAACTCAAACCAAACTCCACAAGCCTACTAGATACTGTATCTAGAATGTGACAATACCTACACCTCGTCCCGAACCTACCAACACGGGAAAGCACCACTGTGGCACTGTGCACCCAAGCCTGCAGCAGTGCGTACCCAACACACAGGTATATACAAGATGGCTCTCACTCGGCGCTCATCCTCTGTCTCTGACTACTCCAGGCCATGAGGATTGTTCACTTCCGTCTCTCCACTACTTGGAAAGGCGCATAGAGCAAGGTCTCGGGAAGTGAACCGCGGCCGCCACGTTGCTCAAGAACCAGCCACCCTCTCAGCAGGTTTACGGGCGTATGTAAACAGAGCATCGGGGGTGACACGTCGGCTGTGAGACGGAGGCTCTTCCCCCAGGCCATCGGCCTCCAGTTCCATCGATGTCGCCGGCACAGGACGATCACCGAGCAGCCACGCGTTGCCCAAGTACCTCGGCAACCTGTCCAGGGTCTCGAATATCCTTTGGCGGTGTCCTACACTCTTCTCGTACTGGTACTGGATCTGCTCTTCCGTTCGGATCTTGAACTCGACGATGCCACCAATCGTATCGTACCTGACGTACGCGGGAGCCATAGCCCGCCACTCCCACAAAAACCGTGGAATCTCTCGTGCAGACCATGCCCCCGAGAAGTCCCATTGCACTTGCCTCCGCGTGGAAGTGAGAAGCAGCCGCACCCAGCGTTTCAGCCAGAGGCGATTGCATCTGCTAACCAGCCTCGCCACCTCGAACTCGGTCCGCAACTTTTCGAGGGAGCGCGCATTGCCGGTAGCCTCGGCGGACACCTTGTTTGGGACGCTGTTGTCAGTCCGGTCGAGCTCGCATTGGAGCTCACGAAACAGTCGGTCCGCCTCGTCCCAACTACGCCGAGCGACATCTCGTCCTTCCTGCATCTTGGCGATAATCGCCTCCAGCGCCAGCTCGTCATCGATGTGCCACGTGAACCTCCGACCCAAAAGATTCTTCATCAGATGGTTGTACATACGCATGCTCGGCGGGACAAAATAGGGAGCGTTGATCATGGTATCCCACAGGTTTAGCACGGCTTTCCGCGGCAACAGGCCTTTGTTCTCGCCACCTGCTCGGGCCTTGTTGCCGGTACGGTATGTAGCAAGAACGAAGGTCCAGTCAAACAGCTGGTTCCAATCGTCCAGCTCGATCTGAACGGCATAATGCCTGGCAACAAAATCAACCAAGCTCAGCGCCGTGGGCATATCATTATTGATGCCGAACGCGTGGGCAATGGCGAAAAGCAGTTTCGAAGTCGGATGAAAGCGCGAGGTCTTTGCCATCTCCTTCGGCAGGATCTCAGCTTCATCCTCGCCAGCCCGGATCGCGGCAACATTGATGTGCCAGACCTTTCGCAGTAGCGACTCGACGGTGGAAATATCGCCTTCGCAAGCTGCCGCCATGATGACAATACAGAAGCTTTCTTCGTTCGCAAGCGCTCCTGACAAAAGCATCTTGTTAAAGTGAAAGACTACGCGCTCTTTCAGTCCGCCTGTGTTGATCCGGAGACTCTCATAACCAGGCCCGAGTCGCGCTGTGCTACGGGCCCTCATGTGGAACGGGATGATGCGAAGCTTGTCTTTCTCGTCCACATCGTGCCTTTCCCCGAACAAAGCAGCTGACATGTAGTAGTTGTGACATGACGTATCAGGCTCGACTCCCTGGTCGTGCATCAGCCTCCAGACGGCTTCCGTCACTCCACGACTGCCAATATCCCTCGCCCCTCGAAGAAGGACAGCGTAGTCGCCTAGGCTTGAGGCATGCGGACGAAAGCGGACGATTGACACGATATACATCATGACTTCGGCGTATTCTTGCGCCACCTGACGCATTGATGGAACGCTTAAGGACGTGGCCATGGAAGGAGTCATGACGAAATGAGCAGCGGCGATGTGACCGACCACATTGGCAGGCTCCACCACGCGAAGGACCTCGGAAAACACATCGGGCGTGATGTCCTGGATGAACTGTACGTCACCGGCTCGTGCCGCAGCGTAGAGGCATCTTATGGTGAGATCGGCTTCGGACCTGGCCAGCGCGCCCGGCAGAAGCGCGACATAATCGATATCCAACAGCGTCTGCTCGCGTTCTTGGGACAGAGCCTCGTAGCGAGGAGCCGGTGTCTCCAACGGGGTATGCACTGGAAAGCCATGCGCAGCGGCTCCATTGCTTCCGAGTTGCTCAGATCGACCCCACTGCTCTTGGTTGGCCGCCGCTTCCTCGGAAGTCCTGTCAATTTCATTCTGGTCACGAGACACTTGGTCGAGTTCTTCCGTTCCCGGTCTATCGTGCGGGTTATACCAAGGTGGATAAGATCTTTGAGTTTCCCGAGGTCCAGAATACCGCACCTGCGGGTCCTCTCCTCCTGATTTCGTAATATTGGGACGGGCCACCTCGTCAGGATTCTGTTGAGATCCGTCGCTGTATCCTCGCCTCGGCAATACCACCTTCTGTGCGCTGCCCTTTCCACGCACGCGTGTAACTGTCCTCCTCTTCCTAGAAATCCATAGCGTCTCGAATGTTGTAGCTCGTGCTTGCAAGGGCCCAAAGCGGGCCAGCAACGAGATCATATAGTAGGTGGAGGTTCAAGAACATAATAACGTGCTCCACATTCCCCAGACGATCCGTGAACTGGAGGAGGGTTGCACTGGAGTTTGGGTTTGGTCGATCTGGGGAAACGTGGAGCGGGGGACCGGGAAGCTGAAGTTAGTGGTCCATCGACCCACATGGTATATGCCTTAGTCATTAAAGTCTTGGCGTGCACCCTGCGTGCCTTGCCAAGCAATCGCTTTTCTCGGAGCCGAACGTCACTTATCAGTTTTCCGAGAGCCGCATCGCATCTCTTAGTAGCACCACCCTCCGCCTCGCATTGCACCACAGTGTGATGGCCGAAGTCGAAGACACAGGTACCGACCCCGTCGCGGAGCCCTTGGACCTGGTGAAGCTTTCGCTCGCCGAGGTGGTCTTCGTGAAACTCCGTGGAGACCGCGAATTGAAGGGACGGCTACATGTATGGCCCCTCCGACGCGCCAACGTGCACTGCACTTTCATTGATCTAAACTTTGCACAGGCATACGACAGTCACTGCAATCTCATCCTCGGCGATGTCGAAGAGACGGTCTATGCGGTGGATGAGGAGGACGAGAGCGACGAAGTGAGGACGGTCAAGAAGCAGAGCGAGATGCTGTTCGTCAGAGGTACGACACATGGAATGAGCTGCGGCTATGGAGAGCATCCCCTCTGACTGGTTTGTAGGAGACTCGGTGGTTCTCATATCACCACAGCAGTAGTCGACATGGGCGCAAACGAACACATGGACACATCAGAGTGGCCGCTTGGCGGTACGAATACGGCGAGTCAACGGGAACCAAGCCTGGCCGAAAATGGAGGTGCTCAACAGGCTCCCAGATACTACATATCACGCGCGGTATCAGTGGGGTATCAGTCGTAACGGAAACCCAGCTGGACAAACCGCGACCGACGCACTTTCATAACAGTTCATCAGTATTACTGAACTCAGAGCGCCAAAGTGCGCCGATAGCCGAAATGCATCGTTCATTACATACTCACCCACACGTTGCTGTCCACGAGACTGACCGAGCGGGGGACTCCCCATGGTATTCGCACTTCAGCCTCTTCCACATACCATCCATCGAGCTGCCCGTCTGTCGTAGGTACATTCTATTAGGGTATCTAATTAAGTACAAAAAAGGGACTGTGCGTGGCAGCTACTCAACCACCCATTTAGCGACCCCGCTCCACGCCATCCCCACCCTGCCCTTCTTCTGTCGATACTCCAGCACACTCAACCCCCTGGCATCCCGCCCGTCAAAATTGGTCAAAGCGAGAACATCGACCTCCTGCCCCGATCGGCCCAGATCCGCCACGGGCACATCGCACCACCAAACAGTCCCATTACTTTCGAACGGCAGGTGGTTCCTGTCCGTCCCGTCCAGCCCCTCCGCGTGTAGGATGTACAGATAACAAGCCCCTCGCCCGTTGCGCACGGGATCCCAATGCGGACAGATTTTCTGGAAACTGAACCGCACCCTCGGCCCCTGGCGCGTGAGCACGATCCTGCCTTCGGCCGGGCGAAACGTCCTCTTTGCCAGGCCTTCTTCCGCGATGTATCCGCCGAAAAAGTCCGCGCCACAGCCGTCTTTGCTGCCGGTGATGTACTCCTCCCACGACACGGTGCGCCCGTCGCTGCGGTACTGCTTCGAACTGTCCTCCGGGAAGTGGTCGAGGCCGAAGTCTTCGTTGCTCTGCGTGAAGCGCTCGGGAGAGAAGGCCTGTTTGTATAGATTGTTATTGCCGCAGATGTGACCCGCACCCCAACACGCGTCGATCAATTTCCACTGCCCGCCGCCGTCGATGCCGTCGATCTTGACGGCGTTCCATGCGTGACCTGCGTTGTATGGCGGAAGAGGCTCGCCGGGTTTGAGTTGACTGTAGCCATAACCTTTACCATTGCCGCCGACGACATAGGCTTCCAGACCTGCCTTGACTGCGAGCGCGGCAAAGAGGCCGGCGTAGCCTTCACAGACTGCCCAACCGGAGGCGAGTGTGGACTGTGGAGTGGAAGGTCGTATGTTACCGCTGAAGAAGGCCTGGGTGTCGTACATCACGTTGTGATGGAGCCAGGTGAAGATGGCTCGGGCCTTGTCCGTCAGGGAGGCGAAAGGCGCCGTCAGTTGTTGGGCTAACCAGCCTACGTCTTGGTTCGGAATCGATTGTCTCGGAAAGCGTGCAGCGTGGGCATCGGGAGCTGAGAAGTCGCGGCAGTGCAGGCAGAATTGCTGAGGCGTTGACGCCGTGCTGTTGGGGCCACCGCTCTGCTTCGGCTTGGAGGCTTGTAGTGCTGCAAGATCGGGGCGCGACCCTTTTGGTACAGGCGGCGGTGCGTCGGTCGTTTGTGGCACGGAAATTGATCGAGAAGATGGAGGCGGTCGGTGCGCGTTCCCATTGAAGCCCAACTCAAGCGCCGAGCGTCTCGGCTTGGGTGGTTCAGCCAATGCTGAGCGGGACGACGGCGGAAACTGTTGCGGTTCTGACCCATTCATCAGGACCATCTGTCCGTGCCCGGATGGTCTCCCTGGTGGTGGCGGTGGCGTTGTTCCATTCTGCTTGGGGGTTATGTCGGGAGACGAACTGGTAGGCTTCAGCGATCGGCGTGCAGATCTGCCAATATCGTGATGACCCGCGTCCCGCTCCTCCTTCGACCGCTTTGGTGGCAGAGCAGGGAGATTGCCTGCATCATATGCCGGTGCACGAATGCTGAAGCGATCCGACTGAAACGTGAGTGACGTCGCGTTCGAGACACCGGACACCGAAGACCTCGCTGTCGCGACGGAGCTCACGGACTCGTTCGAGCCCCGCCGAGTCAGGCCATACTCTGCTTGGGAAGGTGTCTCCGAGGGTCTTCGTGGCGGCAATGCAGGTGCCGGCTGGGAGGCTTTCCTAGGTGGTAGCTTCGGACCCTGGGATGATTGAGTGGACGTTCGCGGAGGTAGAGCCGGCCTGCTGATCCCGTTGCTGCCGTTCGCGTCGCCATGCGGTCGCTCCAAATCTGGCAAGTTGCCAACGCGATTGTCCGAGACGGAAGCATGGACTGCGACTGGTGGGAGCGATACCGACTGAGTTCTGCCGTTGCCGTTCGGCCTCGCAGGGACGGTCGGCCTGGGCGGAGGAGGTGGGCGTGGTCTTGCAGCGGTGGACGATTGCGCAGCTTGAGTGTGAATAGGTGGCGAGTCTCTGGGTCCGCGTCCGACTTCTTGGAGTTTCAAGGCGGCGATACGTTCGCGGACAGACATGGCGGCGCCTTCTTGCTCGGCCATTTTCATGAGCTCGGTGAGAGCGAGTATGGCACACTGATGAGAGGTCCGGACGATGCTGCGGTATAATACTACTGCATGTATATGAGAAAAGGGAGATGTGATATGTGACGGGTAGGCATTCGGCGGAGCAACAGCCATCAAACGTTCAATGGGCGGCTAGATCTAGGCTACTCCCCTGGCTGCTACGGATGGAGCGCCACCCCGATCCTTCGCAGGATCAATGTGCAGGGAAATATAATATGTAACCTGAATGCATCTCACCGTACACTCCCTGCATCCAGGGAATAACATCGTTGACTTTCAAGCCACTGTCTAAATTCGCACCCACAGAACCGAAAGTGAAATCAGTCAAGGAGAATATCACATTTTCAGTCTGGACCTTCGGACACGTACATGTATCTACCCTTGACACACAAAGGTCTCAGTACATATAACGAGAGAAGAATACCGAACCAGCCTTTCTCAGCGCAATCCCCTTGCTCCTCAAATACCCCTTCGTGAAGACAAACGCGCCGTTGCTGGGACTTTTCTTCTTCTTCTTCTTCTTCTTCTCGACGAGAGCCCAAACCACCCACCCTACCACAAAGCCCCATACCCGATCTCCAAACGCATCGAGGCGCTCCATCGGACTTCTCTCGCCAGATTATCTTTCGTCCAACCCGCGAGTGGTGAGCAAAAAGAGAAACGAAAAAAAAA
>Ga0058704_10001154_pt1 | contig 12462 bp, 9 predicted proteins | sample AgamicMgSfe_FD_71363 | JGI IMG/M metagenome (GOLD analysis project Ga0058704, IMG submission 71363) | Agave microbial communities from Guanajuato, Mexico - Mg.Sf.e | ecosystem: Host-associated > Plants > Phyllosphere > Phylloplane/Leaf | place: Guanajuato, Mexico | collected 2012-05-30
GTGCTGTACTTGTCCGCCGAGCCCACATTCGCTATCTTGCCAAACGTGACATTCGGGTTCGTCCATTGCGGACTATCCGCCGCCGGGTATTTGCCTTCCACCTGTTGCCCGGACACATTGCCATAGATGGTAATGTTCAGTGGGTATCCTGCCGCGGAGCGATTGAACTTGGCGTCGAAGTATAGCGGCGTCCATTGCAGCTGTTGCGGAGAAGAGTCTTGGATCCCGGCGTTGAGACAGTTGTCGAAGTTGATGAATGCGCCGTCTACCGAAGCCGGTGCGAGGGAGGCAAGGAGGAGCAGCGCCTGCCAGGCGCCGCGCGAGTGAGGACTCATTGCCCCGTTGCCATCGAAGAAGGGGAGAAGGAGCTATGTAGACATCTATCGAGCAAGAGCCAATGTCAGCGTGTGGCAGCGAGGTATGGCAACAGCAGTAGTAGAGAAGCAGCAGTGTTTCACGCCTCCAAGAAGTTGTGTTTCAATCACTGCCCGAAGATTTGCCCAAGCCACCCAGTTGCACATGTGCCTGCTCTTCACTGCGGCCCGCTTCACAAGGAGGAACAACGTACCATTACAAGCGATATCAGTAATATTCTTCCAATGAGCGTGATCGAAGTGAATACAGTAAGCTGTACAGATTAGGTAGGCAAATAGAGAGAAAAAGTAGGGAAAACGATTGGCCGGTCAGTCGGCACGCTGAGGTGTGAGAGATGCTTCCTTAAGTCGCGGCCGGGAAACGGGAAAGCCTGTCGGTCTCTACGCGCTAACGCCTCCTTGGGTCAAATGGGGATCCTGTTGCGCGGTCGACGAAGATGATGACGCTTTGGAGAAACGCTGTGTTTTCGTGTGTATCGCGATGCAGATGATGCCGTAGAGCACTCGACCATGGACGCTGCAGGTAGTATGTGTCAATTGCTAAAAGCAGCATGCGGAGAAGGGGCAAAACGGTCGCTACCCTATATTAGGCTTCTAATATACATATACCAGCCTTACCGATATGCGTTTCTCGTATTCGAGATTGGCATGCACTGCAAGCGTTCATTACACTTCCCACACCCCACACAGTGCTGAGAGGTCGAGTTCAGGCAGACTATCGTCGTAGACATGTTCAATTCCGAGTCAATATACATACTACACACATGCAGAATATCAGCGTCTCGCGAACATGAATGGGTTTCTACCATTCAAGTTTCTAATTTTGAAGCGATGATCGTGGCTGTGCTTCGGGAAAGACATGCAAGCAAGCCCGCACCTGGCCGCGCCAAGGTGCGAAGAAAGTGAACGCCGAGGCTTCAATTTCTGGGCAGGACACAACGCGAAGGTACAACTTACAGCACAGGATCATCATACGTATTCCCAGACGATGGACTGCAACACTTCCTCTCTTGACAGGACCGCGAATTGCTCGCGAGGTCGTTTGAGGGAGCTTCACGCTGCCAGGAGCGACCTGAGTGTAGAGAAGACTGAAAGGGGAAGCCGGGATATGCAGGTTAAATGATGAACAGATGGATCCGCCCGGTGCTAAGGAATTGTATGTTACGCTCATTACCTGGTGATATGTAGGCAGGCATGTCGGTCTGATGTCCCTCTGCGTCAGATGCATGATCGTGTCGATAGAGTGGCCAAGACATGCGCGATGGAGGATGCCATGATGATACTTGGCTTTAAGGCTCTCACACAGCTCCGCGAGGCTATTGGAGGCTCAGAGTAGCTGTGCTCGAACATACAGCTCATCGCGACCGACTTTCAGCTCTCTTACCAGCAGACTTAGGCCATGGCACCAATGGCTCGATTACAATCTCACTGCGCCACTATGCTCTGATCATGTCAAGGCGGCTCTTGAAACGAATATACCGCTCCCTTACTCTCTAGCGCTCAAACTCAGCTATAACTTCTCTTTATTTGCCTCCAAACTCCCCCTCAACCCCAACAAGCTCCCCTCAATCCCCAACTCCTTCGCCGTAACAACATCACCAGCATGCGCCTTCCCCCAATCCGGCGCCACACCATTCAACTTGAACTGACTCGCCAGCTCCTTCCCATGGATACCGAGGATATACTCCGCTTGCTCAGCACTGCACTCCAGGTACGCTACTCGTTTCCCGGAGACTTCGGCGTACGCGGCATAGAGATCCTTATACGGCACAATATCTGAATGAGCGGAGACGTACTTCGCCGGCAACGAGATCGAAGAGTTGGAGAGCGCGGCGTGGACGAAGAGCCCGACGTTGTGCTCGATATCCGTCACCCACATCTTGGTTTCGGGCGCGCAGGGCGCCCAGGCGATGTGGCCGCCGTAGCTGCCGGGCTGTCACAAGCACGCATCATCAGCACACCACTCTCTCCTGTACCACTGTCAACCTGGAAAGACGAGGAGACGACTCACCACCTCCATCGGCCTTAGCATACTCCACAGATTACTAACGAAGTACCCTACCCACAAGAACGTCGTCTTCTTCGCCAATTCCGGCATGGACTCCTTGATCTTGTCTGCAGCGCGATCCTTGTAGTCGCAGTGCGGGACAATGTACTCTTTACCTGCGAGCTTCTCACCGGACATCAGCGTGTGCAGGACGAAGTGCTCCAGGCTAGCCGTCTTGTTGGCTGCGGAGGCGATGGTGAGTATTTGGTTGTACTCCTTCTCTCCGGCGCCTTCTTGGCCGAGGGAGATGATATATTCCCAGAAGTTTGTTACGGCGAAGATGGCGTGAGCGCCCTGGTGAAAGTGAGCTTCTTGGACTGATGGTGGCCATCAGTGGGTTGGCTAGATTTACCTCGAACGCCTTGGTCAACGATGCCTCATCATCGTAGTCCGCTGTGGCGAGCTCGGCTCCTTTGGCAGCTAGAGCCTTAGCCGCCTCGCCGTTGGTGTTGCGGGTGATCGCGCGGACACTCCAACCCTCGTTCAGCATTCGACGAGCAACTGAGCCGCCTAGTTGGCCTGTTGCGCCACATACGACAATGAGCTTCGCCATGCTGTAATTGAGAAGCAGTGTAGGGTTTTGAGGGGGTTGTTTTGAATTGTAAAGTTGGATTACGATGGGTGTGTGTACTTCGTTGTTGGAGTCTTGTATGAAATAGTCTGGTTCTGTCGCAAGAAGAGAGGACCTTAAGACCTATATACTACACAAAGTGCTCAACTGATTGCGCCGAAGCGTGCCCACACATCTTTGTAAGTATGCCATAAGCAATCAGTAGTTCACAACCTGAGCGTTCAGCTCTGCGGTGTCCTGTTTGAAGCTCGGTTGGTACTCCGCATGCGAACGAGAGCTCGAGTGACAAATCGCATGCATGGCGCGTAGGTATTTCACATAATGGTATTGCGGTAAGCGAGCAGCACCCGTTCTGTGTGCGGAGACCGGATTTAAGCAATCAACGAGGTAAAGTAAGCTGCATACCTTCTCACTGACTCGAGCGTGCCGAGAGGGTACTGTAAGCCGGACTTCTGCTGTGTTTCAGTCATCCGAGCTTACCGAGCCTACGATCTCACCACATTGACAGGTGTAACTCCGGTGCTTTGTTGTCGAAGCTGCGTGAGTATTGAGAGGTAGGTCGCGACCAGATCCATCATTCGACCGGCTTGCGCTTTCTCAGTTTGACTAAGTGGACAGTTTTGTATAGCCCTTGGCCCCCACGCGGCCTAGCATGTCAGATGTCGCGATTCGAACGATAGCGGCAGCTTTGCAGTGAGGTCTGGCCTGCGCACGTACATATCGTAGTGCCATAAGACGGGTGCTAGAGTAGCGGTAGCTGTCAAATGATGATCTTCGTCCTTTCTAGGGAGGCCTCAAGGAAAAATGGCCATCGTATGAGAGCACACTTGGTCACTCTCGTTCGTCAGGCTTCACATCCCACAGTTACTGAAGCCAATGTACCATTCACTTCACTGGTGCCAGCATGTGACAGCGCCCTCACCGTCACCTCCGCAACACCCCGAGTCAAACAAGGCATCAGCAAGACTCTCAATGATTCAATCGACTCAGAGCTCTATGCTTACGTACGGCAAGTGGTCCGTGTTAGCGCCCTTTGCGAATGATAAATACTTTCCGAACTGCGAGGTTGGACTTGATTTCTTTCCTTTCCCATACTTGAACGTCTCCCCCAATCCTCCCTATACCTTTCGAACTTTAAAAACTAATACTTTTCACAGACCTTGTTGCGAAGTGGCAGCTCACGAATTGCTTACTTCTAGCGAAGGCTCCTGCATTGCACAGCGCGGCGAGCAGTCGCTACCAGTCTCCTTCGGGGTTCGTTTATCCACCCTTATCATGCATCGAGCCTCATTGCTAACACGATGCAGGGCCTGGGCGGCGCAATTTTTGATTGCCCTCATTGCGGTCGCTTGCGACTTGCTATCACTCTTTCATCAGTCGCTTCAGCCTGCGGGCTGGGGTCTGGAGAAGGTTATCGATGCTCGCTGCTAAACTCACATGCTACCACTCCGCTGAGTGCTGTCATGCGAGGCGTGATCTTGCCGATGCGACGATAGGCCTCCAGTCACTGTCGCTGTCGCCGTCGCAGAAGGCTCCGAGAGACCGGCGTGGCTGCCCACGCGTGGCCTTCAGCTCTCTCAGGGTGTCGAAGCTCAACGTCTGTGAATGGTGCAGTCCACGGTATTGCGATATTATCATGACTGTACAAGAAGGGAGCCGCTTGGTCAGGCGGAGTGTAAGCAAGGCAGGGCAACGGTTTGACCTAACAGTGAGCTACAGGAACGCACAGAAGCCGTCTGCAACATCAAGCACGGCAGCAGCTGCCTGCAGCCTTCTACTGAGCAAGCATCACCTCCAAGCCATCCTCATCCTTCTCCCCACCCTCCCAACGGCTGCCGGTTTGCGAGACACCGAGGCAGCACTGTCCTCCATCAACTTGTCGACAATGCAGCCGCTTGGTCCCGTGATACGTCTTAATACTTGTGCTCTGCATTCTCTGGCGAACGAAGACTATCATACAATCTAGACAGCTACCTCCTCACCTCCTTGGTCTGAGTCAAATGTTGGCAAGAGGGTGTTACAGGAGGACAATAGGCTACTCGGCCATTCATAGGGCGGAGAGATAAGGGTGCGAATACGGACACTTGCTGTGCACTGGCTTGGAACAAAGGTAAGTTGAGAAGGACTTAAAACCGACGCGCGTGGAAAAGTGCAAGATAGAATACTCGACAACATGAGGAGGGCATATCAGTCGTTTGGTGCACAGCGTTTCGGTCAGCAGCAGTACAACGCATCACATGGAAACTCGACAAGGGGTGGAATGTGTCGATTGGTTCTTGCCGAGTCTTGTCGACTACCATACCTTCGGTAAGGTAAGATGAAGTACCGCCCATATCTTGAGTAGAAGGGCCCGAAGGTCGCACCTGGTGTGCTGATACCACTAATCAGCTCAGCCTAATTCCAGCCAATTCGAGGTGCACCTGGACTGGCATACCAAGTGACTTCATCTCCCATCCCCACCACGGAGCAGCCGCTGAGCTCTCTTTTCCTTGCGGTAGCTTCCTCTCTGGAGCTTCTCTAGGGCAACCTCGTTGCGATCACCAGAGCAGCAGAAGAAAGCCTCGCCGTAAGGGAACATGCGGCGCTCGCGAACTTGATCCATCTCCAGCCATGACGGCACATAATCACACGAGCGGTCCTCCAGGACCATGCTGGCGTAGACGCTCATTGCCACCTCAACGCCCAGCATCTTCCGTGTGGCCGTTTGCACGCTGCTAGCAAGGTGGAACCATGCTCGGCCATGGCCAGTGCGCCCGTTCGCTACTTCGCACCTTTCGCAGCCATTCTGGCAACCGTACGACTCTAAGAAGGCGTGGACGCACTCGGGGAGTAGGACCGACAGCATGAATACCCGGTGTGACTCGACACCTAACATGGCCGACCAGTCCACAGGCTCTAGACGCACGGTAACAACGCCTTTCTGGGTGTGCGGTTGCGCGTACCCATACAGCTGCTTCTCCACGCACAACCCACGCTCGAAGCCCACACGAACCTCTTCCAGCTTTCCGAGGAAGAACAGCTTGCTCAGTATTGGCATTAGCCGCTTGATAGGCCGGATGCCAGCTTTAGGACCTTTCCATTCTCGTACCCAGATCGTCCAGTCACGCAAGGCTTGTTGCTGGACTTCAGACCACTCCGACCTTTGGGATCACTCGATGGCTGCCCAGACCAGCTCCATCGGGTCGTGACCGCAGTACGTCAGTTTGTTGCCTGTTCGCAGGAAGTGGATGGTGGCGTGCTGAAGCTTCTTGACAGACTTCCTGAGCTGCTGCTTTGCGGATGCGTTTGGCTTTAATGCCTTGCTAGACAGTCCCAGGACACGACGCTGCGAATCTTTGTGCACTCCTATACGACCTGACTGTGTTCGGCGCAGCGGGTCTTTAGCGGCCTTCGAGTACGACGGCCGCGCTGGGTTGGCGGCGAATGGAGGCTTCATTGCATGGACTAGCGTGGACTGTACGTTCTCAACGTGGAAGAGCAAGAGATCTAGGAGAGAACCGGCTTCGATTGAGGGAAGGTGGATGACTGTCGAGATTATTAAAATCCTCAAACTCTTCGACCGCTCGATTGTGGCAACAAGTCGCACATTATCTACCTACCGAAAATGCGAATCGCTGCTACAACGGTGCAAGACAGCGTTGCCACCAATACAACCGCTTCCTACGTCTCAGACACTGTGTTTGATAAAAGTCCCAGAACAGTTCGGCCGCACCGCATGTGAATCGCTACCTCGAGGACGAACATTACGTGTCAGCGCACAACCTTGCACCTTCATCCTCGAAGATGTTTATACTCAAAGCCAGGATGTAATGGCATAAGCCCGGACTAAGCCACTGTACGTCCCGGCCATGCTCCCAACACTCCTGTGATTACAGAAGCCTTTGACCTGGCCATCTTCACTTTGAGACTATGCAACCTCCATTGCCTTGTCAACCGCGCAATGAACGCAGAGATTCTAGGTTGCACCAAGCTCTCGAGCGCAGTCTCTTGACTCTACCACAACATACAAGCAGGCCTGCCCTGGCATCAAGACCAAGCAAAGAGTTACACGGACAGTCTCCGGCGTAGAAGCATGTCGGAAGGTGCCAGCTCTTGCGAAGCGCTGGCTCCAGCATTGCTCAGCTCTCCCGAGTAACGATCTTCAATTTCTTGACTCCTTGAATCTCCTTCTCAATGTCCTGCTGAATGTCGTTCCGGGCGCCCTTGTCAGCTCGCGCTTCCAGCAACTCGCTATCTGGAAAATAGCGTTTCCACATCTTTGCAAACCTCTTCTCTATCCATTTACCATCCGGAGATATAAAGCTCGGAGACTCGAGGTGACGCTTGTATTCGCACCACTCCTCCAATGTCGGTACGTACTCAGGCCGTTTCCTTTTCTTCCACATGGAGCTGAAGATGCGGATTTTCAGGTCGATCTGGAGTTCTTGTCGCGCAACAGCCTGGAGCTTACTGGAGAGACGGAACCACGCTCTGCCGTGGCCGCCGCTTCCCATCGCATCTTTACAATCCCGGAATTTGCACAGTCCGTTACAGCTGTGAAGAATGAGATACGCATGGATGCACTCGTGGAGCAGAGTGGACACAAGGTCTTCTTTGTGACTGCACACACCGTTGGCCTTCGAGTGATCTTCGGGGTCCAGCTCAATTCTGACATAGCCTTTTCGGATGGGTTCGGTATAGCCGTAAATGTGAGACTCCTTGTATAGCGCCGCATGCCAACGGAATCGTACTCCAGTCAGTCGTCCAAGGAAGAGCAGGTTGCTGAAGATTCTGATAACATCCTCTACAGGCTTCCTTCCTGCGTGAGGCCCGTCCCGAGCGGACCACCACGTCTGCCAAGCGTCCAGCGCTTGTTGCTGGACCGAAGTCCATTCTGATTGGGTGAAGTAGGCGATTGCACCGCTAACAAGCTCCACCGGGTCCTGCCGTCTGTGTGGAAGAGACTGGTTATTGCTGCGGATGTGGATGACAGTCTGTGTGCGTCTCCTAATAGCTCTTTGCTGCGGACGGCTTATGGCTGCCGGCAAGATGTTACCATCTCGAGTGTCGCTTTGCTCTTCGACTTGACCGCGCTGTGCCTTACGAGGCATTTCTTTCCGGGGCCTGCCATTGGTAACTTCTGGCTTGTCTTTTGTTTCCAAGGAATCTGCCTGCTTGAGGTACCTCATCCTGTTTTCTGGGTAGCTGCAACGATACAATAGGACACTGAACAGAGGAACAGATGATAGGCAGACCAGCTCCGAGGTGGAAGAGAACGGTATGCTTGTTGCAACACTGCATGCCTCAACAGCAGAAGTGGCCGGTTATAGGGAGAGCTGAGTGACCGTTGGGTCTTCTGTCTTACACACAACGTTGTCTTGACTGCGATCGGACACTCTGACACCTGTCTCGGAAGGGAAGACACAGTACGCGATCTGGCGGCGCCGGCCATCACGGACGACCCGACTGACAATAAGGTCTGAACCGGTTGTCTCTGCTCTGACTATATACAGTAGTAAGCCAGCTGTTACCTTACGAAGCTGGGACTGCGCAGCGTGGGCTGTACTGTTGAGCAGAGAGCATCCGCTCTTACCGTGTCTCTGAAGCCTTGCCCTGCTGGACTTCAGTGCGAAAGATTCGACGACGAAGGTAGCTGGGTGGGAAAACAGGTGGACTGAGATTTCAAGTTCGTGTGGCCTCACGGAGCGTCGGAGCTCGTAATGTCACTTTGCTCTCTTAAGATGAGTTATGCCCACGCAGGCAAGGCAGCAAGGTGTGCGAAGAAGGGCGTACAGCGCAGGACCGAGGCGCTCTTGGACCCGGGGCGCATATTGTCGAGTCTGCGTACATCTGGTCGTGAGAAGCACAATGTGGTGCCCCCCCGAGGGTATTGGAAGACACTCAACATACGGTATGGTGGATTGAGCAATCGCATTGCTACATATCCGGGGTGTCGATGAGGTCTTTACTCCCTCGCTGCAAGTGGTAGAGAGTTCCTGAAACCACGGATAATGCTTATGTAATTAGCTTTACACACGACGGAGTGATCTGCCGTGCCGCGCCCGCCATTAGGATGACCTTTTCGAAACTGCACTCCTCGTTCCTTGTATGAGGTCCGACTGATATCCTCATTGTTGATCGAAAAGTCTGCCGGAGTGGCTAATATTCATGCGCGTCATGGTTTCGTCTGCATGGCGATTGGCGACCAGTGCTCGAAGTGCTTCCGAGGAGCGCAAAGGCAGATTCGTGGAAGGTCATTGGGCGGAGGCCCGACCAAATGGAACAACCCTGAGCCGGCTCCCGGACGGTACTCACTTCATCGTTCGCCAAACGGAGCATAACTTCAGACGGTACCTGCAGTAGTGTTTCTCGAATACCGTCACTCAGTCTCCACAATCATACCGGTATGCGACGAGGATTGCGACCACAGTCGTCGTCATCCTGGGATGGGCGGAGATTCGCGACTCTTCGACCTCTGACTCTTGAGAACGCTTCACGGCCTTGCTAGAGCTGTCAGCATTGCTAGGCTCACACACTGTCGGCGATTTGTGAGCAGCCAGACGACTGCCCGGCTCTCTCGGCGAAAGAGAGATCCACATACTCGTGGGGATACAGACCAGCGAAAGCCAATTTCATGGTGCCGTTCTCCACGCTCACTTACACCATGATGATGTTGCTACCAGTCGTGCTACGCTGAACTGGCAGGTTTCCGGACGGTGATGAGTTGTCACGCCCAAGCCATCAGCCTTTTGTCCAATAAGAGGGTAAGTATGTTTAACGTCTACTTCTTACGTGTGTCGAGCGGTACTCTTTTACATTGTCGCGCCGCCCAGCCGAGCGCTATGCGCCGTTAACATGGCCACGACTCTCTGCCCTCGCCGTACGTGCCGTAGCTGCCATAGGTTATGTCATACCCGAGACTCGATGGATCGCATGATAAGAGAGCCATGGCCGCCTGTATTGCGTACAGGCGCAATCGCACTCACTTTGCATAACGCGCTGGTATGGTATACCTTCTCTGCTTTGTGCCAATCCTTATTGCACTCGTTGCCGCACAGTCTAGCTTTTCTCCAGCTCGACCGCCAGCGATACCTCTTGCGGTAAGATCACCGTATCTTAGTACATGGCAGGCAGCGGGTATGTATCTTCTAGAAGAGTAGCCGTTTGTCCAGCACTGACTTGTGCGCCCTGTTTTAGGCAGCAATGGCGGTAACGAAGGCTACCTTGCCGGACAATGGCCTTCTTTCTGGAATGGAGAGGCCACCGGTTGGACCGGCCTCGTACGGGTGGACAACACCACGTACACTTGGATGGGCAACCCGAACCCATTGCCACCGATAGTCAATCAGACCGTGTTCTCGTACACCTCTACACGCAGCATCTTCACACTTAATGCTGGAGGTGTCGCGCTGAACGTTACGTTCACTTCTCCCGTCACGCCGGATGATCTACTTCGCCAAAGCTTCCCCATCACCTACATGAGTGTAGATGTGCAGTCAGCGGACGGCAATAAGCACACCGTACAGCTTTATACCGATGTCTCAGCAGGTGTGTTAGAGAATCTAGCAGTATCAGGAAGTCAACTGACTGACTGACCTCGCAGAATGGGTTTCGGGCAACCGTAGCCAAGTGGCACAATGGAACTACGGTGTCACCCAAGGCAATAGTAGCAACTCGACAACACCCGACAAAGCTGCGTTCTTAGTGGCAGAAGCGATAAAGTCAGTATCCGATACTGCGACCAATACGACGTCGAGAGGAGGCGTGGCGTACCACAAATTCTGGAGGCAGACTCAGCAGACTTTCACGGAAGACAACAATCAGGCCGCTTGGGGCTTCTGGTATTATGCCACGAACGACAGCGTGAGTCTATCGCATCAATCGGGTGCGGAGACCGATGTGCGAAGCCTGTTCACGAGCACTGGTGCGTTGAACAACACTGAAGACACCGACTACCGCGCCATCAACGATGCTTACCCGGTCTTTGGCTTCGCTCGCGATCTTGGTTCCGTCGACTCCGACTCAGTGCACTCGATGTTTACCATCAGCTTGGCTCAGGACCCGGTCATTCAGTTTGAGAATGGCAAAGGAAATCAGTCACTTCCGAGCTACTGGAGCCAGTCGTACCCCGAATATGAAACGGCGCTCAGCTTTTTCTACAACGACTACGACACAGTGACTAACATGAGCAACGCCCTGGATGAGAAAGTCTCCTCTGACTCCATGGCGGCTGGCGGGTCCAACTATACTACGCTTACATCCCTAGCTGTACGCCAGGCTTTTGGTGGCATGCAAGTGGCTGGTAACAACTCCGATAACTTCATCTTCCTCAAAGAGATCTCCTCAGATGGCGATATCCAGACAGTGGATGTCATCTTCCCGACTTTCCCAATCATCCTCTATCTCAATCCAAGCTGGCTGAAGTTATTCCTGGACCCCATTATAATCTACCGAGAAGCGGGTCTCTTCACGCAAGGGACATACGCCCTCCACAACTTGGGCGTGTATCCCAATGCAACCGGAGCGGGGACGGAGATGCAGCCTCTGGAAGAATGCGGCAATATGCTTATCATGATCTTAGCGTACGCTCAAAGGACTGGCGATACTGGGTATCTGAGCCAGAACTACGATCTCTTGACCACCTATACGCAGTACCTGGTCAACGACTCCTTGATACCGCAGAATCAGATCAGCACCGATGACTTTGCAGGGGCGCTTGCGAATCAGACGAATTTGGCTATTAAGGGGATGATAGGTATACAAGCCATGTCCGTCATCGCCAACATGACCGGACATGCTTCTGATGGCGCTTACTATGCCGATACTGCGCAAAGCTACATCTCGCAGTGGCAGGATCTGGGTATTGCGCATGATGCTAGCCCACCTCATAGTACTCTGGCTTACGGATCCAACGATACTCATGGTTTGCTTTATAACCTGTACGCCGATGCTCTGTTGCAGACGCATCTTGTACCTCAATCAGTCTACCAGATGCAGTCAAATTTCTACCCGACGGTGGAGAATACCTACGGGGTACCATTGGATACGAGACATGGGTATACGAAGAGCGACTGGCAGATGTTCTGTGCGGCGATCGCTTCTGTGGAGACGAGGGAGATGTTCATTAATGGTATTGGCAAATGGGTTAATGAGACGACTACCGATGCTCCGGCGACGGATCTGTACGAGACGACGACTGGGGCGTTTGCGCAGGGGGCCACGCATTTTATGGCGAGGCCGGTTGTGGGGGGCTGGTTTTCGCTGCTGGCGTTGAATGAGACGGGTATACCTTCTAGCAACTCTTCCAGCGGACGGTGATCGTGAGACGGGAGATTTACCGTGTTGAGGAGTTTGTAGAGATAGATGATAGAGAGAGATATTATAGATCCATTAGCGATGCCTCACTCGAGACGCCTTCCGATCTCCGGTTCCTCGCCTTCGAGCAGCGGTGGTCATCAAGTCTTCTCTCGGTTCTCAGACGGATCCTGAGA
>Ga0058704_10001155_pt1 | contig 12456 bp, 9 predicted proteins | sample AgamicMgSfe_FD_71363 | JGI IMG/M metagenome (GOLD analysis project Ga0058704, IMG submission 71363) | Agave microbial communities from Guanajuato, Mexico - Mg.Sf.e | ecosystem: Host-associated > Plants > Phyllosphere > Phylloplane/Leaf | place: Guanajuato, Mexico | collected 2012-05-30
CCGCCAACCACCCGGCGGACCCTACCCTTCTCGCCTTCCCCGACTGCGATCTCACCCCCATCGCCATTTTCGTCGGCCGCGCGGTCGATCCCGCCCTCTCCGCTGCCGCCCCTGCCGCCGACCCCGCGGCTGACCCTGCTTTCTTCGCCGGCGGGCAAGAGATCGACCCCGCCACCGACGACGCCGACATCAACAGCCTGTTCTACGGCGGGGCCGACTACTGAGCATCGAGGAGGACATTTCGGGAGAGGAGGATGATGATGTCAGCATGAGAGCACGTGATGGACGATTGCTACGCTTGGATGATGGATGGGAGGATTGGGAGGAGTCTGGAAATTTTGGGTTTTGTCTTCAGGAGTTTTGTTGGGAGATTACTGGGTATTGTCAGGGTTTTTGATGGAGTGGGTCTGCAGTTTACGGGGTTCTGTCTGGGGTTTTGTGGTGTGGGGCTTGATATCGTATAGAAGTCAAACTGTACGATGGGATTATGTTCACACCCCTTTACGTCCCATCTTTTCTGTGCCGAGCGCACGTTGCCGGATTCAGATGTTGTACGTCCTTGTCGTAATGTCCGTGATATTATCGAGTCTGTATATGTGACGTTATGTATTCACACCCTTTTACGTGCCATATGTACCAATGCCGGGCGCATCTCGATGCCCCCAAGCACTCAGATTGGATGTGTACATTGCCATGAGTGTAGCTATCTACGTGCGAAAGGGGGAGACTATAAATGAAGAAGAACTGACTGCCTACCAGCCTTCACCCTCCAGGAAATGATCCGATAGCCAAGCAAGCCTACGACAACAGCGACAGCCGTTCGAACGCTCGAAGCGTGGGCGCTACTTGTCTTTGTCCAGCCGCCGCGAGAGCATCCCACAGCACGCCCTGACCACCAAAAGGCCTCGCAGCAACCTCCTCGCCAGCCGGTCCTTGCGCCTGCCCAGCAACGTCACCTTGACTGCCACCAAAGACCTCCTGCAAGCAGCCCGTGCATGCGTCAAGGACATCTTGCATAGCGGCCTCAACCGCGACGGCACGCTCGCGCATCGCGCGCCGCATCAGGCCTTCCACGAGCTTGGCCACGTCCACCATCATCGAGTTGAGTCGCTCGATTAATCTCGCCACCGAATTGACGAGGTATTCTTCCTCGTACACGGTGCCTTTCTTGCCCTTCGCACGCTTGCGCTCTTCTCTCCGTCGGTTCTTCGATGTCTTCCGCGTCGCGTTCGTCGCGAGCGTGCCGGTGCTGCGGTTGGTGTATCTGGTCATGAAGGTGCCGGTTGTGGAAGCGTCGGTGGGCGCGATGGATAGATTGTCTGGGATGTCGTCATCGCCTCCGTCGCCGCCGCCGTCGAGGAATGCCATCGGGTCGTCTGCTTTCTTCTGTCTAAGCTCGCGCAAACGTGGTACTTGCGCACTCAATTGCGATTTCATCTCAGCCATCATCTCAGTGATGGCCGCGGACGCCTCGACAAGGCCTGAATCAATCGATGTCTTCAGCAGCTCCGTTCGGTTCCGCATCGCTACTAGTCGCATGGCTTTCGCAAAGTAGTACCCTTTACAGAGCAATCGGACGGCGGCCTCAAGATCGTACAGGTATTCCAGGTGTACGGTAGCGGCAGCGTCGAAGTCTTTGGCTTCTTCGAGACTGTTTGCGAGGTCTGTGGCAAGCGTGGTGAGCTCCCCTTTGCCGACCGAAGCAAGCGCAGCTGTAGCGAGACACTCTTGCCACATGCTAGCAGCTCGGTAAGCCTCGTAGGCTAGAACGTAATCCTGCACAAACTCGTACGCGATGCCAGCTTCCTTGTAGCGGTTGCGACTGCTCAAACGGTCCGCATACAGGCGCATGAGCTCGGTCAACTTGGGGTTATCGTAACGGTAGAGCTCCATTGCTGTACTGTGTAGATCATGCTTCGAAACGTAATCCTTGATTTCGTCAAAGACATCCAAAGTATGTAGATGCGACAGAGCTTTCTGGTACCGTTTCAGGTCATTATCTATAGAGAAGCGACGCCGTAGCAAGTCCATGCCGTGCAGACGCTGTAAGTATGGCAAATATTCCCTTGGGTCTTTCTGCGACTGCTGCGCAACCAGCAAGGCGACGTCGAGATCATAGATCCCAAGCGCGGTATCGTAGAGCTGGTTCACATCCGCAAGAAAGCAGATATGGTCCACGGCCTGTTCGAGATCTTCCTGTTTTCCTTGTTGCCGCAACTCAGAAACGAGGTGCAGACCGGCTTCAAGATCAGGCGGACTCTTGCAGACATGCGTAGTAATGATGTTTTGAAGACGTGGTGATGACTGGCCTTTTAGGACTTGTAGAAATGCGTCGCAGATCCTGTTGACTTTGGATGAGGTCCCAAAGTCATCACTTCCCACGGGTTTGTCGACCACGCCATTGGCGTACTCATTACTCGTATGCTGGTCCACGGTCATCGGCAGTGTCTCCTTATATGTTGTCTCTGCAACGTTCTCCTCGGTCAATGAACTTATGAACAGGTCGATGTACTCGGTCTTCTTGACCTGGTTCACGAACAGCGCGATATCACGCATGAAGGATGCTGGAGCATAGTCATGCAGTATGTTCATGTCGACTCGATGGGTTCGACAGATCAAAAAGGCTCGCTTGTAGTCTCTGCTAGTAACCCTTTGTCGGATGCCAGCCAGTACAAGGGCACGAGGGTAGATCGTTTCGAGGTTACCTCGGGGCATTTGCAGTATCAAAGAGAACGCACTGGGCACAACCGTGATGACTCTTGCGCCACGCTCAACGTTGCGGCACCGCTCGTCTTTCTCTGGTTCGTCCAGCGGGATCTGGATCCCAGTTCCGTGCTGGAGATGCACGAACTTGAGGAGATGCTGGCTTGTCGTGTAGATGAGATGCGAGGACGTGACGAGGAACGAAGTGCAACCCGGAACTCGCAGAGGCGAAGCATCGGAGGATACGATATGGAGTACACCACTATCGGAAAGACCAAAAGCGATCGATGTACCGCCGGTACCCTCCCAAAGGTCGAAGACAGGACAGGAGGTGGGAAGAGTAGCTCCGGCAGGAGTCGGAATGTCATCTTGCACCGTGAGGATCTCGCCTTTCTCGTCCTGTACGAGTATTGTGTCATGGATTGAGCGGGAGGCGAAGGATGCGATGGGCGAGTCTGAGGGAGTCGGAAGACTTTCCGCGAAGAAAGCAGCAGTACTACGCAAGCCACCGGACGCGTTGTCGGCAGTGCACAAGATCGTCCAGTCCTCGCTTCCTGGCGAAAGAGCTATCTGACGGGTATGCAGATCCGCGTCTAGTGAAGAGTCGCTGTCGGCCATGAGGTTGATGGTTCTCAGCAAGCTTGCTTTCTTCATGGGCTTAGAGCTATAGTCGCCTGCCCAGACCGTGACAGCTCGGGCGTGAAGGACAGCAAGCTGCCGCCCATCGGCAGAATGAGCGACATCGATGGCTTGCGCCGGGAGGGCGAGTTCATCCAGTGCCATTGGTGGCGGTACGTTGGCGGTTCGTAACGGGGTCACCTTTAGTGTTTTGCCATCGATCACCGCGACTATGCCAAGATCATGCGGAGAGATAAGTGAACCACCTGAGATCACAGAGGCATACCCGAGGAGTCTCAAATTGCCAGCGATACTAGCGCAAGCCAGATGTAGCGACCTTTCTGGATGCCACGTCGTGTAGAGGTCGCCGTGACTACGGGAAGCTTCGGCAAATGTGATCTCTTGCTTGAGATACCAGTGATAATTGCTCGTCGTCCATAGCTGCACTTTGTCACCGAAGGTGACGGCCAGCACAGTTGAGTCGATGTTCCAGTTCAAGCTTATATGACTGCCGACGGGGTGATCCTCTGTATCGCTCACTCTCAAGTCGAATTCGCCGTGCCTGAGCCCATTGCGCTCGAAAAACACTACATCGATACCGGAATTCCGCCTTCGAAGGCCGGCAAGGGTTTGCCCACTTGGCTTCCAGCTAAGGGCACCCTCGAGTCCGTTGACGGGCTCCGAGACACTGTCGAGGGTTCCTTCACGATTGTACACTCGAATGACTCGACGTTTCCCCTCAAGAACGCTGTTCACCGCAACATACTCGCCGTCCCCTCGCCATGATATGGAGACTCTGCCATCATCATGTGAACTAAGAGTGCCTTCGTCGACGTGCTCGGGAACGGTGGGATCTCGCAAGGCCTTTGCCACGCCACGGCCCTTGAACTGGGTTTCCTTCTTGCCCCATCCGACAGAGACATGATTTGACACGCCCAAGTCTTCGGCCGAGAGGGTGACATTCGCCGTGCCTTCGAACTCCCGTGTCATGAGCAATAGAGTATCGGCCTTAGTGGCGATTGCCAGCAGTCCCTGATCTGGACTCCATGCCGCTGCTGAGATACCTGCATCGACCGAGCCGACGATCTCGATGAGCTCTCGGTCGGGTCCGGCGTCGGGGCGAACGACGACGATGTCGCCGCCTTCAAGGACAAGGGAGATGCTACCATCGGAGCAGTGGAGATTGACGATTCTATCAAAGGGCAGTTCCGGGATGGGCGACGGCGTATCCCATGAGGCTATGGTCTCAGCCTGATCTGAGTGCGTAGCATCTCCGGGTATCCGTTTGAGGGTGATGATCGGACTGTCTTCAGAGGGCCCAAAGGCACATACCAGATCGTCCAGATCCCACGCGGTCGCGGTAAGGTTGGACTGGTTTGCGTCGAATCTCAACGACCTATACTTGATATTCCTGAGGTTACGCATGTTGAGGCTCGCATGGCAGAGACAACCATAAACGGTGTTTGCTGTATCTAGGTATATATGTAGCCATTCTCTGTATACAACGGGGCTTGGATTTGATATGTACAGTCACGCTAGCGCGGTCTAAGCGAGCCAATAGCACCACAGGTTAGAGCAGCGAGGTACATATGTAGTACCTCCAGAGGTATGAGCTACAAGGTCGAGGACTGCCACCGCGCGTTCATCTCCAGCACATGGCCAGCAGTATCTGCTCTCCATTCCATCCTGTCCCACGCAGCAACTTCCCCAGTACCGCCCGTCCACTGCACAGCACCACTCCCTCCGCCATTCCCTCTACTGGTTCTTGTACGTTTGCCAGACTGTGCAACCCATCAGTATCTCAACCGCAACCCTTCCTCCAGACAATGAATATCTTACCCGCGATGCCGAACGGCATTCCGAAACCAGCAGCTGTTCTCCACGTCAGATCCCCTTCCTCAACGCCCAGTACTCCCCCACTCCCAGGTTACGCACCCATGAAAGCCCAATATCTGACGGCGAAGAACCTCGTCAGAGGGTTGAAGGGAATGTTGCTTCGTGGACCTTCCGGGTAGTGGTATGGCGAAGAAAACTGAGGGCGGGTGGTGTGGAAGCCGCGGCGGGCGATGGTCGCGGGGAGACGAGCGGTGGACCGGGCGAGCATCTACACGTACGTCAGCAGATGCGCGGTCATACTGTGGCCAGAAGAGCAACCTTTGCGAGCTTTCTGTATTGATCTGAAGAAGCAATCGTGTCTGTGAAGTCGGTGGGTGCTAGGGCGTACATGCGAGAGCTGTGAGTGATGGTAGGGAGCAAGAGCGTCTCGGATCTATCCGTTGATATCGAACTCACGCTTGGCGTTCGTCGGTCCTCCGCCACATCTTCTGTGGCAGCATATCAAACCGTCGTGTCTTACGCATTGGCTAAATCCTCCTTCGCATAGCAGGCTGATACACATCTATCAGGCTCGCTCCGAGGCACTTATTGAAACCTCCAATACATCATGCGCATATATATATCAACGGACAACGTCCTGAGCCCGTTTCCTCTTCCCGGCTACCAGCGCCTAGCTCGTATCCATGGCATTGGCCTTCTCAGCCTTCCTAGCAGCCTTCTTCTCCGCCTTCCACTCTTCAATCTTCCTCTTCATCTCCGTATCAGGAATCACGTCCTCAATCTTCAACGGCGCCCGGTTGAACGGATCCGTCGGATCACTCAACAAATGACTCCGGATCGTCGCGCGGTCGATGATGGTCCGGCTCGTGGGCAAGATGACCGGGTCCTGCATCAACGTCGCCATCAACGGATCCGTGAACTCGTCCGGCGCTTCGCCCAGGTCCTCCTCCTCTTGCTCGTCCTCCGCCTTGGTCTGTGCGACCTTCGTGCCCAGCGTAGTCCAAGCGCGGATCTCCTCCGGCGACTTCATGACCACGCCTTTGGTCAGGATCTCGGTGGCCTTGTCGAAATTTTGAGCTTTGTAGGAGCGCAGGTCGCGCGCGATCGCCTGGACGAAACTCTGCATTTCGGAGAGGTTCGTGAAGACGCTGACGAAATCGGCCAGTAGCTGCCGCGGGTGGAAACCGTACTCCTGCGGTTGCGCCACCCTGAGACTCTTCCGGCGGTCCCCGACCATGATGTCAAGGTTATAGTCGAGCATGTCCGCCAGCCTTTGTACGACCTCGGGCATCGAAAACGCTACTGGCAGCGCTTCGGTGAAGAGGATGAGGGTTTCCATCGCCTCTCTCGTCAAGCCCATATAGCTCTTCGCTTTGCCCTTCTGGTCTTCGAGCAACTCTTGCTTCTCCTTCCTCTCATCTTCGGTGAGGGCAGAGAAAGCGGCCGAATTGAGTTCTTCGGACAAATCGTGGATCTTCGTAAAGCTGGTGAGACTCTCGTCAAGGACGAAAGTCACATCGTTCACGATCATGTTGACGAACTGCACGAAGAAGTCGGTGTTGACCTGCGCTTCTTTCGACAGATTCTCACGGTACATGGTGTTGGCCCAGATACACTTGATGACTTGAAAGATCTCGTACCGGATATTGAACTTGTCGTAGAACTGCGTGTGTGTGCCGGTCAACTCGGCCTCGATGTAAAATCTCATCAGCGCATGGAGGAGATGTCTGTGCGCAAACGGCGAGCCGATGAGTAGGTCGCCTAGCACGCCGCGGGCGTTATGTTGGAACGGTTGCACGCCGTAGAACAGGATGGTGACCAGGCCCGATTTGACACCCGGATTCTTGACGTACTCTGTGCTGCGCAAGAACGCGATGCACACCTGCACAATCTCGTCGCACTGCTGAGGTGTAATGATGTGCGGAATGTTGGAGGTGATGAACTTGAAATTGTCAACGATGTCCTCCAGAAAGTATTCTGGCAAACACTGGAAGACGTTAGGATGCTCGTCAGGCAACGGTAATCGCAGCTGCTCTTTCGGAAGCTCCTGACGTGAAGCGAGGCGTAGCAGCCAGATTATGACATAACGCATGAACTGCATGCTACGCGCCTGGCTGACGTCGTCGAGCAGCACACCGTGAGTGGCGTGGATGGCGCTCCACATATCATCGATGGTCTTCTTGACGCGCGAGACCTGCTCCTCGAAACGAGCTAAGTACCGTGGATCCTGCGACAAGTTATTAGTATGCATGTCGGTATTGATGGAAATCGTGAAGCGCTCACGTTGATGTATTTATGCCTGTCTGCCTCAAAGGCCACCAGATCCTGCTCGTATCGTTTGACCGTCTTGCGCATGGTCGACATCCGCGTCTGCGCAGCTTCTGTCCCGTAATGATGCGCAGCCACTGTCAAGAAGAAACACTCGGAAATGAAGTTGTTTGTGCCCTCCGCCTGGTGCGAGTAGTAGTCATCTGCAGTCTTCTGGTCCGCGTTGATCTTGGTTTCGTCAGATATGTCCACCCTCGGGTTGCGCCGTAGATAGTCAACGTCTATCCTGTCGATCTTCCCAAACTGTGCATCCATGAACGGACTGCACAAGAGATCCAGGGTGTTCGTCACGTTAACCATGAAGCCATCGCTAGAGACAATCTTATAGTCTACCCGCATGGCACGTCTTTTATGGTTCTTATTCACGCAGAGTGCGAACCAGTTCAGCATGCGCTCTTTTGCCGCTGGGCCGGCCCTCACTATTGCGTTTGCGATTTCGAAGAGCTCGTCTTGCAATGTCCGAAGCGTCATGCGGACCGCATTCTGCGCGTTCGCAATGAAAGCCCTATCCCTCGATTTGGGCGCAGAGAAGTAGCTTTGCGCCACTGTCGGCTGCATTGGCGACAGACGATAAAACGGACCAAGCAGTGTGCTAGTTTCGATGTCCTGCGCTTCAACGTCCTGTGGTAAGAACGCCGGACTTTCCGAAATCACACTAGCGATCGGCTTGAATCTTAAGAGGTTCCTGAGCCCACGTACGTAAACCTGGTGGTCTCCGAGCATATCCATCATCGCCAGCCGTTTGCTCAGCTCCTCTGCAGCGCCCATGAGGACATCCTTGATCATGTCACCGTCCTCTTCATCCATGCGGCTCACGGCCGCTTCGAGAAAGTCGCTGCAGATGCCAGTCTCACATTGGGGTTCGGCAAGTAAGTGGTCCACCAGAGGGTTCGATTGCGCAGAGCTCTCTTCCTGAAGGAACATGGCGGGCATCGTCACTGCGAATACACAGTAACTCATGCACATCCGCCTCGTCTCCACTAGAACGCCATATTTCGGATCGTCGGAGGTATGCTTTGTACCCCGAAGAGCCCGGGACGCCCGCTTGAAGCACGCAAGGATGTACTCGAACGGCTTGTTGCGCTGCCCCATAGCTTCCGTTATTGCCCCTTCCAAGTTGGTTGTGTTGAGTGATTGCGACGCCTCTTGCTCCTGCAGCTCTTCCTTCAGTGTGTTGAGGTAGATGAGCTCGTGACCATGCGCATCTCGCTTCTCGTCCGCTGTGAGCGTCACTCTAAAGATGGATCGCAGGGTCCTGTCCTGCCATGTCTCCAAGCTCTCCGCTGGACGCTCGCTCTGCCTCGCCCGTGACGGCTTCTCAGAGCCATCTCGCTCACGCTTTGCCGGAGACGCTGGACGGGGTCGAATTTGTGACTGTGGGGCCGCTTTGCGCTCTGGCTGTTGCGCGGACACGCCAAGTTGATTGAACGGATTCTGCTTATCGGTGGCGGAAGCTGTGGCCTTGGGCGTGACCGGGGTGGGTGTGGTTGCGCCTGAAGGCGATACTCCGGCTGCTCCATTCTGCGTAGGCGAAGACGCATTTGCACTTGATGGGGCACCGCTGTTGCCACCCAGCTTTGCTAACCGCTTCGCACGAATCTTATCATGGTCCGATTGTGTGGAGTCCGCCATGATATCGGACCGTGATGTTAGCGGAATATAGAGTAGGTGTGAGCACTCGACTTGATCTGGATGTATATGTTCACGCTCGGACCATAGAGGCGTCGCCGCTGTCTAAGAGATGAGTTGTAAAGCCTTGGACGTGTGAGTGAATGTTCACTCGGACACTATGAGACTGTTACCAACAGCGGCAATACGTCAAAGGGACAAGGCAACTAGGCCGGTCGGAGCTTTGTGGAGATAGCGCCGGCCAAGCCTTCCCTGCCCTTTCCAAGGATTGGGCAAGCAAACTACCCAGAAACATTTGAAGGCTACAACATGTGATATTACGTGGTATCACAGGCAGCCAGGTCGGTTGGTTCCGGACTATGTATTTGTACAGCGTATTCGGGCGATTCAGCCACTTTAAAACTTTCGAACGTACGAAAGGTCTGGGTGGAATCTTCTCGCGGTAACCTCTAGATCGGTATAGCTCGATACCGAAAATGAATGTCACTGAAGTCGTATTCGCAGACAGCTTGACGCAGGTGCATCTGGGAGTATTGATCGAACAGCAGTCCTCGCGTTTGTACACATGCATGGTCTCATGGTTCCAATCTATCGCTTTGACGCTCCAAATGACCGGCTCGTCTCGTAGCAATTACGCTAACGGCATGGTTGTACGTCTTGACAGCGTATTGTGACGTTGCCGAACCCGGTATTCTTCGAAGGCAGATCAAAGTGGAAGCGCGCTGTTCCAGCTCACGCAAACATACTCGCTCCTCCGCTCTCAATAGCCTCGATCTCCGCCTCGCTCCATCGCGAGCGATGAAACCTCCTCGGCAGCTCATTTCGATCAAAGAACTCTCCTTTCGCCGGCTGGACACTGCCTAACTCTTTCGCTGAATGTCCGCCAATGCTGCCGTACGGCTGCGCCGTCTGCGCCGCAGCGGAGCCGCTCGGCGCACCCTGACGTGCGGAGGATTGTGGTTGTTGTTGTTGTTGTTGTTGGCCGCCGAGAGGGCCATGCTGAGTTGCTCGATCGCGATATGAGGCGAACGATTCGGGTAGAGAATGCGAGGGCGAGGCCGGATGGGCGTGGGGTGTGTGGTCGATCTCTGAACTTGCAATCAGCAGGTGATTGTCACACGCGGGTGATGCGATACAGGATCTTACGCTTAGGTATGGATCTCTTGCCCAGGAACTTGATCATCGGTTGCCGCTGCTGCCAAAGTACCCTCGTTGCACGCATGTCGCCTGGACCGTAGCTTGTCTGCCTCGTCACAGTCGCTCGGTCGCTTTCCGGGTCAGCGGAATGAGAGAAGCTGGCGAGAGGCCCGAAACCTAGGTGCGACTGAGGATTACCGAGTGTATCAAGAGCAGACGAGCGTCACGGAAATCGTATCTGGGAAGAGGGTGCTGGACAGAGCGGGCAGAAAGTGGGATTCATATCTCGGAAGCTTTGGAGAGCTCGGACCTTCGACTTTCGGCGACGACCGCGCCAGACAAACGCGCATCGCTGACAGTAACACCATCACCAAGGCTGCTTCGGAGCGAATGGGCACTCACTCATCATAAAGCTACATGCCTACTTCGGTATTATGGTGGTGGCGATGTATTGATGAGATTTCCTCGAGCAGCGCGATGAAGTGACTGTTGAGCTTGGCGGCAACTTCCTAACGAGCAATCCGGTCTCGACGCCAGCAGCCTTCGCCACGTCGCCGTAGCCCAAGACCATACGCCCACGAAGCCAGGACGAAAGAATGCACACCTTTGCGCTCTACGCCCAGATACAGACTTCACGCGACCAGGTTCTGAAGATTCTAGCCGGCATCGCGGCAGCCCAACCGACTCCAATTTACGAGCAGCATCTCATCTACCAACAAACACAACTTGCGAACTCCCAGAACTCAAAGAAAGCTCCTTCTGCGAAACAAGTCAGCCAGAACCAACGTCTTTTCTACCACAAGCTGGTTCGCGAGGTTCACTCTGGCGATAGCTTAGTTCAATGGAACCTGCTTGCCGAGGATATACCAGAGCCAGGCGCGAAGAATGTCATCTCACGGACTACGATGAAGGCTCTGATGACTGAGACTGATCTCGAACGCTTTCGGGGCGGGTCAAAGTGGTACAAGTATGCGGTTCCCGCCACCCTCACCAAAAATACCACTTCGCTAATCCGATGTTAGGTACATCAATCAATACCTCACGCTCGGCCACCGCTTCATTTGTTCCAACATCATCGTTCGCGTGGTACGCGTTTTGACGGTTCCGGAGGGGACTGGTGCGCTGGAGCCATTGGACGCTCCTGACCCTACAATCTCGGACTGCAGGCCACTGGATCCATCAGGCACGTTTCTCGTGGAAGCTACCATCAGGGTGGAGGACGGGCACAACAGCAGATTGATGGAGCAGGCCTTGCAGGAGTTGACCTCCTTCAAGAAGCAGATGGAGGGGAGTGTGGAGTTGAGGGCCCCGGACCGGCTGGCGATGGATACGAGAGTGAAGGCTGGTTGAAGGGGCGAAGGCGTCCTTGTCTTACGCTCTCCTGGCGTGCCCCAACATCTGAGTGGTGGCACACCATCTCGGGCACTTCCTGCATACTCTCGGGCGTAAACCATCTGAAGTCCATGCACTTTACGCGAGCAGCAACGACCACGTCCAACGTCTATCTGCGTGTCATTCAGATACGCGGATGGAGAAGGGCTGAGAGTTGGCACGCGTACACAGGTTCGGATGTCGGAAAGCGATCGCGATGGGCACGGAAAGGAAAGCACCGTATCCCCAAAGCCCCCTTCGTTGCGTCTCATCAAGCTTGAGTCCAGCCAACGTCGATGAGGATGGCGCGCGTAGAAGCGCCGCCGTCAGTGCCTTGCTGAGGGGTCCAATGCGAGATGTCGCCAAGACAGCAGATGGTCTCTACCGTACTCAAGTACTATGATTCTTTCTTTGCATAGTGTCCAATGTCTTCTCCCAGACGATGTGCTCTCCACGCTTTGGTAATTGACTTTAAAAACTCGAAGGAACACCGATTCCACATGAAGATTGAAGTCATGTTTCGGAGGAAGTTCGGCAGACCATGACGGAGCTCAGTTTGTGCCACTCCGCTACTTCAGTAGAATTCACTTCTTCACTCCTTTGTCTACACCTCTACACCTTTATACACCTTGTTATTGTTGCCTTTGTTCACTATAGGCTTACTTTGGCTTTATTGTCGCTTTACTCACTTCATTGTTGACGCTTTATTGACAGGCTTACATGCTATTATTTATATGCTTACTATTAACACATGCTTATTATTAACATACATAGCCTTTACTTTCATTGTTCCTTTAAAGATAAAACTCTCCTTCTCTTCCTTTGCAATGTTGA
>Ga0058704_10001156_pt1 | contig 12456 bp, 8 predicted proteins | sample AgamicMgSfe_FD_71363 | JGI IMG/M metagenome (GOLD analysis project Ga0058704, IMG submission 71363) | Agave microbial communities from Guanajuato, Mexico - Mg.Sf.e | ecosystem: Host-associated > Plants > Phyllosphere > Phylloplane/Leaf | place: Guanajuato, Mexico | collected 2012-05-30
TCCCCCTCCCCTCGTCCATCAGCTAGCTCTCTGGGAGACGCTGGCAGCAGTAGCATCAGACCGAAGACTACACAGTAGCTAGCTAGATAGCTGCTCATCGTCGAGCAGCCTTCGTCAGAGCTTCGCCGCTGCGCGGTCAACTAACCCCCCAACCATGACCTTCATCAAAGCAGCGCTCCTGGCGGCGCTGCCGCTGGCCCTCGCCCAGGTCGACCCGCCGGGACCTCCGTTCCCCAGCAGCACTTACCCCAATGCCACCGACCCCATCACCGACGGCGGCGCCCTGAGCAACCAAACGTCGCCGCCCAAGTACCCTTCGCCGTGGGGTGAAGGTCTGGGTGACTGGGAGGCAGCGTACGCTTCCGCTCGCCGCTTCGTGTCCCAGCTCAGCCTCACCGAAAAGGTCAACCTGACCACCGGTGTCGGCTGGGAGGGCGAGAAGTGTGTGGGCAACAATGGTGCCATCCCTCGCCTCGGCTTCAAGTCGCTCTGCATGCAGGACTCGCCGCTGGGCGTGCGCGACACCGACTTCAACTCGGCTTTCCCCGCTGGCGTGACCATCGCCGCCACCTGGGACCGCGCTCTCTTCTACCAGCGCGGATACGGCATGGGAAGCGAGCACAGAGACAAAGGTGTCGACGTCCAGCTGGGACCCGTCGTTGGCCCGATCGGTCGCTCGCCCGAGGGTGGCCGCAACTGGGAAGGCTTCAGGTAAGGAAGCGACAACGTTGGCAAACATCATGCTGCAGCTAACAGTTTTCAGTCCCGATCCCGTGCTGTCAGGTATCGCGGTGGCGGAGTCGATCAGGGGTATCCAGGCCGCCGGCGTCATGGCATGCACCAAGCACTACATCGGGAACGAGCAGGAGCACTTCCGTCAAGGGGCTCCCCCTGCCTACCTCACGGCCGCCATCAGCTCGAACATCGACGACGTGACGATGCACGAGCTCTACCTTTGGCCCTTCGCTGATGCCGTGCGAGCTGGAACGGCCTCCATCATGTGCTCGTATAACCAGCTGAACAACAGCTACGCTTGCCAGAACTCGTACCTCCAGAATTACCTGCTGAAGAACGAGCTCGGCTTCCAAGGCTTCGTCATGAGCGATTGGAGCGCTCAGCACTCCGGCGTCAGCAGTGCGTTGGCCGGCCTCGACATGACCATGCCTGGTGACGAAGGTTTCGACTCGGGCAACTCGTACTGGGGTACCAACCTCACTATCGCTGTCCTGAACGGCACGGTACCCCAATACCGGCTGGACGACATGTGCGTCCGCATCGTCGCGGGCTGGTACTACGTCGACCGCGCGTCCCACCAGGTCGCCGACGCCCCGAACTTCTCCTCCTGGACGCTCGACACGTTCGGCAACCAGCACTTCTACGCTCAGGAAGACTACACCCAGATCAATTATCACGTTGATGTCCGAGGGAACCACGCACAACAGATCAGGAACCAGGCCGCCAGGGGCACGGTGTTGCTCAAGAACAGTGGTACCCTCCCCCTGACGGGCCAGGAGAAGCTCACCGCCGTCTTCGGCGAAGATGCGACCGAGAACACTCTTGGTCCGAACGGCTGCGCTGACCGCGGGTGTGACATGGGCACGCTAGCCATGGGCTGGGGTTCCGGCACCGCCAACTTCCCGTACCTCATCACCCCTCTCGAGGCCATTAAGGCTCAAGTGGTGGGCAACGGCGGTGCCTTCGAAGACAGTGTCGACAACTACGCCGACAGCCAGGTCAGAGCCCTCGCGCGCCGTGTGCATGATGTCGCCGGCGTCTGCATCGTCTTTGCCAACGCAGACGCAGGTGAAGGATACATCACTGTGGATGGCAACGAGGGCGATCGTAACAACCTGACCCTGTGGCAGAACGGCGACGCCGTGATCGAGAACGTCACGAGTCAGTGCAACAACACGGTGGTCGTGATGCACACCGTCGGTCCGGTGCTCGTCGACGCCTGGTACCAGAACCCGAACGTGACGGCGATCATCTGGGCCGGTATTCCCGGCCAAGAGTCCGGCAACTCCATCACCGACGTCTTGTACGGCAAGGTCAATCCGGGTGGCAAGACTCCATTCACGTGGGGTGCTTCTCGTGGTGATTACGGCACCGACCTGCTCTATGAGCCGAACTCCGGGACCGCCGCTCCTCAGGATGATTTCACCGAGGGTGTCTTCATCGACTACCGAGCCTTCGACAAGCTCGGCGAGACCCCCATCTTCGAGTTTGGCTTCGGTCTCTCATACACCACCTTCTCCTACTCGAACTTGCAGGTCCAGGCCCACGGCTCACGCGCGTACACACCGACCACCGGCAACACCCCGGCCGCGCCCACCTTCGGCGCCATCAGCAACAACACCGCCGACTACCTCTTCCCTAGCGACATCAACCGCATTCCTTTCTACATCTACCCCTACCTCAACAGCACTTCTCTGCGGGCGTCGAGCGGCGACCCACAATACGCCATCAACTACACCTTCCCAGCCGATGCGTACGACAGCAGCGCACAGCCCAGGCTCCCAGCCGGTGGTGCCCCCGGCGGCAACCCCGCTCTCTATGACATCCTCTTCACCGTCACCGCGACCGTCACCAACACCGGCAAGGTCGCCGGTGACGAGGTCCCGCAACTGTACCTCAGCCTGGGCGGCCCCAACGACCCGAAGGTGGTGCTCCGCAACTTCGACCGCATGACCATCGCCGCCGGCGCGAGCGCCACCTTCAGCGCGGACGTGACGAGGAGGGATCTGAGCAACTGGGACACCAACGCCCAGAACTGGTAAGTCTTCGACTCACCCATGTTCACGCGTCTATCTCGTTTCTGATTAATGCTTCGCAGGGTCATCACCTGCAACACCAAGACGGCACACGTCGGCTCTTCCAGCCGTAAGCTGCCGCTGAGCGCCACGCTCGACGTCGGCAGCATCTGCAGTAGCCTTAGCACTGCCAACGGCAGCAGCGGCAACGGGACGTCGTCCGTTGGTCCGACCGGCGCGAGCTCTAGCGCTGCCGCTGGCACTGCTTCCGCCGGCTCTTCCGCGAGCGCCTCTTCCAGCTCCGTCGCCGGCGCTCAGCAAGGTAACGGCACCGCCTCGGCACCCGCTGTTTACGGAAGCAGCACTGCCTCTTCGGCGGCTGCTTCTTCCAGCTCTACCGCGAGGGCATCCTCGAGCTCTGCCGCGAGTGCAGCCTCGAGCTCTCGCGCGAGTGCATCTTCCAGCTCCGCCGCGAGTGCATCTTCGAGCTCTGTCGCCGGCGCTCAGCAAGGTAGCAGCAGCAGCCGCAGCAGCAGCGCTTCGGCCCCAGCCGGATACGGAAGCAGTACCGCCTCATCTGCGGCTGCTACCACCAGCTCTGCCGCCGCTGCATCCTCGAGCTCTGTCGCCGGTGCTCAGCAAGGTAGCACCAGCAGCGCTCTAGCACCAGCCGGATACGGAAGTAGCACCTCAGCCCCAGCCGCCGCCAGCAGCTCGTCCGTCGCGGGCGCCCAATCCAACACTTCGCCCGCCGCCTCCTCCTCGCAGCACTCTGCGCCTGCAGCCTACTCCCAGACCTGGGCAACCTCGACCGTGAGCGGGCCCAAGGCCTACTCGACCAGCGCATAGTGTGCCCAGGCGAGCAATTCCTCCGCATTCTTTGTCCAGGCCGACCTCAACGCTTCGAGTATTTTCCAGGGATGTTTCAACGGGAGTATTAGAAGCTTGGAGGAGGCTGTACGGAAGAGGAGGGATGGATGGAAAAGGAGACGGGTTGAGAACGATGTCATGTTTCCATGAAGCTGCCCCTCTTCTTTGGTGGGGAAACATGTATACGAAGACTTTTATGTCGACATATATATGTTGAGAAAATATCTATCATGCAGAACTCTCACCTCACCGCGGTCTCGGTCCGGTGCTTTTTGCTTTCGTAATCATGGGTTAGAATGTGCTGCCTTTCGGGTCTACGTATGCTTAGGGACAGCCAGACGATTGATTTGCAGCGCGTCCGACGTTGGTCCGTCTGTTGGTCCTTGATTTGCAACTGCGCGTATACACTCACGGAGGACGCTCCGATGGTGTCACGCGGTCGGATCGATCACGCATGACCGCATGACGATGCTTGGCGAAGCCCTTGCTTGGTCCTATCCTCTTGCATGGTGCATTGCACAAAAACTGCTGAAAAAGTCAGGTCACGCATTTCACTCTCTGCAAGGTTGGTCTCCTCCGCTTTTCTCTTGTGTGGCCAGAAACTGCAACGCAAGACGGTACGTCCACAGTCCTGACCCTTTCATCGTCTCGGATTCCCTTTGTCGACGAAATGCGCGGTTTGTGACGATCATGAGGTTGCCCGGCTTTGCCTCTGACTTCAACGCAGCCCGTCACGAGGGAAGAATGGCGCGACGTATCTTCGTCCATCAGGCGACAATCGCAAGTAACGGTGAGCCATGAAGATCAGATTCCATTGTGCAAAGCACCACAGTAAGAATGCTCGTAGCACCGGCGGAGAAAGGGTTCGTCGCCAAAAAACCCTCCCTAAGCCGCTCGCTTCGGTTCGGCCAACGACTGCATATCTGACAAGATGCACGACCGGGCCGAGAGGCCGCGACCTAAGCGGAAAGGCTTCGGACAATGTCACTTTTGAAAGAAAGGTTTGGTGGAGAGCTCCCCAGCCCACAGTCTTTGCCTCCAGACTTGTAATTGACAAGCGGGCCAGAAGTGTAAGGCGGAAACGTAGCGGTATGTTCGCTGGACAAATTCGTATGTGCGACTGGGTGACAATGGACATGTCTTGGGTTTGTGAACGGCAAAGATCGCCTCTCCCTGATCTGGCTCTGCAAGGGATCAGCTTTCGCGTACCTTTTGGTCTCCTGGTTGGATGCTCGCGTGACCTGCTGACATATCTGCCTTTGTCGACTTGTAGCCAGAAGCAGAACAGGCAAGGCACCCTGCCGCAAACCGACCACTCGGGGCGACGGATATCTAGACCGCGATGCTCAAGATTGGAACTCCATCCCGCGCCGTTCGAGGAGAGCGTTCCATCAAGAGTACCTCCTGAAGTTCGATCGTGCATCAACGACCCTACATGTGTGGCGTTAGCTGACGTACCGAAGCACGTCGCGCTACTAGCAGACCAACTTTTCAGGGTATGGAGCCGAATCAGCGCCATCCTGAACCCGGTACGGTCTCGCCTTCGAGCGGCCACAGACACCCTCCCGGCCACGTTCATCGTCGTCTCTCTTCCCAACTTTCTCTGACGGAGTTCTTGTGGAAGGGCCCTACAGGGGGTACAGCCGTGCTCGGTGATACCAAAACCACCTTCCTCAGGCATCTCGGTCTCAATGAAGACGACGTTTACCACCGGATGCTGTTCAATAAGATGAAGGTATGCTCTCCGTTTCTCTCTTCATTTAAACACAGGTCGTGTGGCTGATTGCGGCGGTTAAACAACAGGAGGAAGCAATGGTTGGGAGAGAAAGCCTAACGGCACAGCCGCTTCGCCAACAGAAACTGAACGGGCCGACCGTTACAACTCGGGTTCATACCAAGGAAGTTCGGAAAGATGCTGTAGCCGGTGTGTTGAGGCAGATCCATCAAACCGCTAGCGCGGAGACAAAGATAATCTACGAGCTCGTCAGCAGCGAACAAGACAACTGGATTGTACGATGGATGCTGTGGCATGTGTCCGAAGGCGGCGTACAGTCGTCCGTCGCCATGAAAAGAGAGTCGGGTTCGGAAAGCCTTGGATCTCCCGCGAACGGAAGGAGTGGCGACCTGTTTTTTGACCCAGTTCGCGATCGATGACACGGCTTCCGGCCAAAGGTGCAGTCAATCACCTGGATGGTCTTGCCAATGAAGGGCCTAGAGAGTGCGTCGGCAATCGACTCGGCCTTGGGCATTGTGCGTTCGACAACCAGGATCTCGACCTCACCGTCTCCAAAGCGTGCAGATTTGACATGTCGCCTCCCGGACAGGACAGAAAGCTGCAGATTAGTGGAATGCCGGCATGACAACGCCGGACTTCTTGCTCGAGTTCGCGCGATCGAGTGACCTGCGCTCTACGCCGAGCTGACCCATCTTGAGTGTGACTGGTGGCATGGAGAGGCGCATTTTCAAAGTTGTCTCTTTGTCACCAGACAAGCGCCAAAGTCCCAGATCGATCTGGCGGACGATGCGTCGACGGAACACCTAGATAGTGAGGCGATGGGGTCGTCGTGACAGCCGTGGCAGGCGAAGGTCTTGTTGCTCGTACTTTGGTCAAGTTTCACATCGAACTCCACGCAGGGGGAAACGTATTGCTAGTGTCCAAAGCCATGCAGCCTGTTGCGGTATCCCATCCTTGCTTCAGGAGGTTTTGACTGATGAACACGGCTGAAGCTCCCATATGGTCATCTTCCTCAGCAGGTCAGACCAAGCCGTGAGCCTGTCTAGATGTCTGGCAGCTGGAGTGACAGACTGCCAGAGTCTTGTCCAGATGCTATACGCGATCAAAACATGGCTGTTGTGTTGCGTATACCGCGGGATAGGAGGTTGCATTGTATCCATGAAAGGCAGTGATCGCGGAAGGAGGTGATGTTTATGTATGTAGGTACCTCCTTGGTCTGTGCCCCCTTAGCGTCTACGCCTGTCTTCCTCTATCGAGACCACACCTCACCTCTTCACACTTCTTCAGCCTCACACTCGTTGATGCTACTTCGCAAGTCAAATCACCGGTGTCATGGCACCATGTCAATGTGGTGACTGCAAACCCTCTGCTGGATGATCAAGGGATAGGTCGCGGGAATGGACTCAAGCCTTTGTTTGCTTTACGCGGTAGGTTGGCCATTTTTACACGACGCGTCAGTGTCGGCAACCCTCCCATACCGAAAGAGACGAACACGTGAGCGAGAGGCTGCCGGGTAGCAGACTGTCAATGACAAGTTCAGAAGCGGTTCGACATAGATTTGCATCGACCGTGGGACACGACCCCCAATACTCCGTGCGTTTTAGCGAGCGTAAACACATGAAAGCGATTCCGGCCTGGCCAATTCTTGTTTCTCGGTAGCGTGACAAGAACGGATCTGGTCTTCTGTGGAAGGTTGCCGGTTCACGCACAACTGCATACAGGACCCACATCCACTGCCATCTCATGACCAAACATTCAATCCTCGCGCTTGTGAACGGCTTTCACAGGATGAGCAGACACATGACAACGAATCTACTTCGAGCACTTCCAGGGTTTAGATGAGCCTTCCAGCTCGTGCGCGTAGACGATTATACGAGGTCCGTCAGAATACGTCGGGGCTTTTGAATTATGGACGGAAAGGACTGCCTGTCTTCTCAGAACTTCTTGTTTGTACGTGCTGACACATGAAAAACCGAGTCAATCTCGCGCTCACGAGCGCCGTCCACTTTAAGCTACATCAGCTGCAAGCCTAATTGAACCGTTTACCAGGTGTTGACATCCGAGCTGAATCACCTCGAAGGCACAAGAAGGCCAGCACATTCCCGGCTGATCGTCGTATATTTCAGTGATCCGGAGCCTTCTGTGCGATTCCTCAAGCATACGACTGCTCATATATCTCTCCATCTGAAACCCGGCGTACCATCTCTGCTCGAGGTCTCAGGAAGTGATCACAAGCAACAGTCCGAACGGATTCTACGGTTGTGCTCTGAGCAAGCTAAAGCGTTCTGATCCTCGCATAGGCTCTACTGTCACTATCGGAGAAGGCTCCGTCGACCTTCATTAGGGACGCCACAAGCAACCGCAAGTCGCACGCAGAGCAACTACGACTCTCAAGCACCTGAAGTGTTCACCGACCCTTTCCGCTCCAACATTGCGCCTTCTCTGACATACTCGGCACGTTTGCGAGATCATGGGCGTCAAGATGTGGCCCGCATACCTCCTGCTCGGCGTCTGCCTGGCGCCTCTACCAACAGGCGGCTTCAGCACCTGTCCGGCCACCACCACCGTGACCAGGGTTGTGATGAAGACGACTCAGGGTGGCGTTGAACCCTGGATCTACGACGAGCCTTTGGCCGGCCTTTCATCCAGCACCCACGAGCAAGTGAATGTTGCATATGATAATACCAATACAGCAGACTCCATCACAGGAGAGACTGGCCCGGACACGAAGGCTGACGAGCGGAAAGCATGGGTTACTAACGTAAGAGCCGAAGGCAGGGAAGCAGATACAGCTGTTCCGCACGTGGTCGAAATTGAGCAAATGGAGACCGCATGCTACACAACAGTTATAGTCACCGTTTCGGAGGTCCGCAGAACTGCGACTTCAGCTCTCCGCCTTTCCCATACGGAGGGACACGACAATCCCAGTGTAGAGGACTTACATCTTCTCCGTGGGCTCGCCAGAGACAAATCAGAAATAACCAACCACACGGCATCGCAGAGCCCCAGTAAGACGTCTCACACTGCATCCTCAGGCACAGGCAAGTCAAATGCAGGCACCCCTTCCAAAAGCAGCAAGGCTTCCAAGCCGACGTCCTCGGGCGCAAGATCCGCATGCCGACGCTTCACTCCCTCGCAGATGAGTGCGTTGATGAACGGAGACCAAGGAGAGGACGGGCCGCCTCCGTGCCAGAACAAGACTCAAAAGCTGGTGAGACGCGTGGTAAGCTCCTGCAAAGCCGCGAGTGGCGGCAAAAGCACCACATGCGTTAGCTCCACCATGACCAGAACGACGAGCGTGTGTGTGCCGCTCTCTCGTGCCGCTGGTAAGAAGTCCAGTGCGGTCATGACGAACCATGCTTCGGCTTCTCTGATTAGACCGTCGTCGTCACGATATGCGAGGAAGTCGGTTACTGAGGACTTCGAGGACGTGGTGATACGACCGAGGGTGTTGGCTGAACCTACATCAACGGTGGAGACGGCCGCGTGAGAGCTGGTGAGGATGGCTAGTGAAATCACCATGACTTGGATACTGGGATCTGTGGTTGGCGTGCGGGCGTTCGGATTCAGCCCTGTCTTTCGGATTTGTTTCAAATCATGGTCACCGAGAAGCCGGGGGAGAAGGTGCTACTGTGGAAACAGCGTGAAGAGTAATCACAAGAAAAAGGTGCGAGCTCATGGGAGGGCCAGATGCATTATCATCAATATCGAGAAGACTGTTGAGAATGGTGCTAGTTGACAGGAAAAGTTCTGGTATCTTATTCTCTCACGGTCGTGAGACTTATGATATACGGCAATGCAGCTCGATCATACGACATTTCCCATTCGCCATTGCTGACCGTGGGACAAGTTGCTCAGGCCCTTCGAGGATGCACATGAGCTCTAGCAGATAGAACGTCTGCATGGGTAAGGCGCAATGCAGTGACTCGTGATCATGTCCAGCACCCTGCAAGATGCGCCCAGTATCGTTATACAACTACTTCGTTTCGACGTCACGGAAGCACTACATGGTGCGCTGCCTCTGCCTTCCCATTCTCCTCACCTGCGAAACCACTATTCATATATATGTAGCCATTACAGCATCTCCGCGAGTAGGAATCCGTAGTAAATCATCGCCCCGAGACCGACCATGTTGGAGAGCGACGAGGCACCGTGCAACTTCGAGAACGAAGAGTTCAGGCGTTGCATCTCTGGCGACTTGGGACCGGGATCATAGTATTTCTTGCCATCGCGCGTCTCTGTGAATCCGACTGTCAGCACAAGAACTCAACATACTAACAACGACAGGCTTTGTCCCACCTTGGTGTTTCCTTTGCTTCATGACGTTGGTCGTGGCGGGTCCCAACAGCACCAAATTCAACAGGCTCGTCCCACACATGAGCGCGATCGGCGCCAGGGCCGTCCACATGTACTGCTCTTCCAGCAGGCCTCTCGGTCCCGCGTGTTCCCTCATCGTCGCGCCGCCGAGAGCGGCCGACTTAACGCCCGGCCATGTCAACGCGAGCACGATGGGTAAAGCGGTCTGGAAGGCGAAGTAAGGGGGAAAGATGGCTTGTTGTAAAGTGGAGAACTGGGGTCTCGGTAGGACTTTGAAGGCTAGAGGGCCGGCGAGGAAGGTGTTTTGGATGTTGCTGCCGAGCAAGGTGCCGTAGGTGAGGATGTGGTATGCGGTTGGGTCGGAGAGGGAGGAAACGGAAGGCATGGTGGTTGAATGGGGTAGAGTGGGGTAGAGTTTGTGTTGTATTCCGTTATTGCTAGGTACTGATTGAACATGTTCTGTATACGAAGTCGAGACGATCAATGTGTTGATGTCATGCACCGAGAGCGTGCAGTTCGCGCTCACGTGCTCACGCGAGATGTGTCGCGCTAAGCCCTCCTCGCGCGTGCTTTGCTTGGTTGCCTTGAAGCCTGACAATCGACATGCCTTCTCGACACCTCGCCACCTCAATCATGTAACCGTACATGTTCGTCCAGGGAGGAAGATTATCGGTGTCAACGACGTAGAGCTGCAAGGCGGTCCAGAGAATGGCGTCCAAAGAAGCCACTGTCTACATCGTAGACTGCGGCTCTACCATGGGCGAGCGGAGCAATGGTCGTCCTCACACCAACCTCGATTGGGCATTGGAGTACGTATGGGACAAGATCACCACGACGGTAGCGACTGGACGCAAGACCGCCCTCGCCGGTGTTGTCGGCTTGAGAACAGATGAGACGCGCAACATCCTCGAAAGCGAGAAAGACTACGCGCACATCACTGTCCATCAGGAGATCGGTCAGATCCAAATGCCGCAGGTCCGAAAGCTTCGCCAGGAACTGGTCGTGTCTTCGACCGAGGCTGGGGATGCCATATCAGCCCTGGTCATTGCCATTCAGATGATCGTCGAGACGTGCAAGAAGCTGCAATACATCCGACGAATCGTGTTGGTCACAGACGCGAGAGGGTCGATGCAGGCTGAAGCGGATGATCTGGGTAACATTGTCAACAAGCTCAAAGGAGACAATATCGAGCTGCTTGTACTCGGTGTTGACTTCGACGATGCCGACTATGGTTTCAAGGAGGAAGGCAAATCCGAAGTGAAAGCGGGGAACGAAGCGATGCTGAAGCAGCTCTGTGACGACTGCAACGGCACTTTCGGCACGCTGATGCAGGCCGTCGACGAATTGGGCATTCCGAGGGTCAAGTCCACGCGGCCGGTGGCAGGGTACAAAGGCTACCTTACGCTCGGAAATGTTGAAGAGTATGACTCCGGACTGGCCATCGACATCGAGCGATATCCGAAGATCATGGAAGCCAAGCCCCCATCGGCCAGCAAGTTCGTCACTCGTAGCGACATGGCCGTAGGTGAGGCCACGCAATCCACCACCACGCTCGACGGCGACGACACCGTGCAGAGCACCAACGACGGACTGGCGGCGGTCAAGACTGCTCGGACGTATCAGGTCGGCGACGAGTCGGCAGCGGGCGGCAAACGCGATGTCAGCCTGGACGAGCTCGCCAAGGGGTACGAATACGGGCGCACCGCGGTGCACATGTCCGAAAGCGACCAGAATGTGACGATGTACGAGACCAAAGCAGGGCTGGACATCATCGGCTTTGTCGACAAGAACCACTACGAACGCTACCTGGACATGTCGCGCTCGTCCTTGATCGTGTCGCAACGGACGAACGACAAGGCCTCGATGGCGCTGTCGTCGCTCATCCACTCGCTGTACGAGCTCGAATCGTACGCCATCGCCCGCTTGGTAGCCAAGGAGAATAAAGAGCCACGCATCCTACTCCTGGCCCCCAACATCGAACCCGATTTCGAAAGCCTGTACGACGTCGAGCTGCCTTTCGCCGAAGATCTTCGCGGCTACAAATTCCCGCCTCTCGACCGCGTCGTCACGGTCAGCGGTAAAGTCTTGCGAACCCACCGCAACCTGCCGAGTGACGACCTCCAAACCGCGATGGACGATTACGTCGACCGTATGGACCTCTCCACCTTCGGCAAGGACGACGACGGTGAACCGAGCGAGTACATGCCCATAGACGAGACGTACAGCCCGATGCTGCATCGCATCAACCAAGTCATCAAGCACCGCGCCATCTACCCGGAAACACCACCCCCTCCCCCCTACGAAACCCTGACCCGCTACTCCCGGCCCCCGAGCAATCTGCTGCAAACTGCGCAGCCAGCCCTCGAGCGCGTCATCGCCGCCGCCGACGTGAAGAAGGTACCCCCCAAAGCCCGTGGCAAGCGATACGGGCGGAATAAAGACACGCCGAAACCGCTCTCAGACCTCGACGTCGGCGCGCTCCTGGCGCAGCAGCGACAATCACAAACACGCACCATCGACCCACGCAACGCGATCCCGGAATTCAAACAGCTGCTCGCGAACGCAACGGACCTCGAGCAAACGCACGACGCGTGCCGACAGCTCGGCGCCATCGTGCGCGACTGGGTGCGGCACTCGGTCGGGGAGGCCGGGTACGGGCGGGCGGTGGAAGGGATGCGGGTGATGCGGGAGGAGATGGTGGAGATGGAGGAGGCCGGGGCGTGGAATGGGTTTTTGCGCGGGTTCAAGGCGGATTTGTTAGGGGGTGAGTTGGGGGGTGAGAGG
>Ga0058704_10001157_pt1 | contig 12444 bp, 11 predicted proteins | sample AgamicMgSfe_FD_71363 | JGI IMG/M metagenome (GOLD analysis project Ga0058704, IMG submission 71363) | Agave microbial communities from Guanajuato, Mexico - Mg.Sf.e | ecosystem: Host-associated > Plants > Phyllosphere > Phylloplane/Leaf | place: Guanajuato, Mexico | collected 2012-05-30
CTGGGATCACCACTCAATCCACCTCACAAGCATGCCATCCGGAACCCGGTTGCGAGCCATACTGGCCCTGTTCAGAAATCTGTTACTAGCTGGTATCCTCTACGCTTGTATATACGGCACAATACAACTGGCTACAAACCCTGCAGCAAGAGCACAAGCAAGACAACAGGTTCCGGCGTTATTGAACAGCATTGGCCAACCCGAAGTGGTCAAGGAGAAGATCAATGGTCACGTCAAACTCAACTTCGAGGGTCTGTCCAAGACCGTCACCATCGATCCTCATGCAAACATCTTCAACCGTCCATCAAGTGCTGTCACTCCAAAAGATGACTTTCTCGGACCACGCCCTCACGTTGATACCGAAGCAGATTTGAAGATGTTGGTTGAAGAGTGCAGGGGATCATACGAAGGCATCGAGAAGACGCGCAATGTTTTCGACTGTCTGAAATTTCTCGCAGACGGCGAACACCGCTACTATTCGCTCCCCGTCCCTCCAGACAGAGCAAGTGAACAGACTCCTCGCAAGGCCGAATACATTGATGCCGATGGTCAAGGCAATGAATTGAAGAATTACGTCTCGGTGGACTCCGCCGAAGCTCCATCCGCGTCAACCATCGGCAGCTGTTCTGGACCTATCATACCTTACCACGTCTACTGGTCAGGACCGGCTACATGGAGAGTCGAGGTCTTTATCAAATCTCACCTTTACACCCAAAATCTTGCATGCAGCAGGCTGTGGTTGTGGCTCGATGCTGATCGCACTCCAAATGCTGCTGAGAAGATGTTGACCAGAGATCCGTTGTTCAAGCGCTTCTTGCCTTTTGTCGAGAGAGGTGACATCCGCGTCTTGAACTGGAACTTCCCTACTCGCATTCCATTGCCTGCTGGTATGGACCACACCGATGGAATTGGCTACTACTCGAATCCTGGAAAGCCAAATCACAAGGGCGAAACCGCTGTGGCCGATGGAATTATTGCAGATGCTTCTGGACAACAATACCTGGTTCTGACACCCAAGCAAATGACCTTTTTCCCACAGGCAATCTCTGACGCCGTTCGTTTCATCATGCTTCATTTGCACGGTGGTGTGTACATGGATATGGATGTTTTGATGCTCAGAGATATGCGTCCATTATTGCTTCCGAAAGACCATGCATTTGCCGAGAGATGGGCAGCCCACAGTCACCCTGGCGATTACAACACAGCCATCATGTCTTTGACCGCAAACTCCAGTCTGTCATCCTACCTTCTGCGTGGTGGAGTCCGCATGGGTACAAACTTTCACCCACGAGTCATTGGTCGTATGGCCTGGAAAGATGGAAGAGATCAGGAATTTTTGATGCTTGAAACTGCAGCTTTCGACCCTATCTGGACCGAGTTCAACTGGGACCGCGAAGGTCGATGCACTGTTCCTTGTTTACGCGATTACAGCGCCGTTTTCAAAGGCAAAGCCAATGCAATCAAAGACGAGTGGGAAAGCTTTGATGGCCCTCAACTGCCGCTTCTCGATCTGAACAAGACTGCTGCAGAGAGCACTTCATTCTTCTCTCGCATCAAGTCCGCTCTCCACACCCGAAGCAGCCAACACGTCACTCGCAGCATCAGCAGCCATGGCAGCAGTGACGAGCGACTTGATATCGTTCCAATGGCCGAGCCACTCGATTCCTTCACCGCTACCGACGACGAGGTCTCTGCTCTTGCTTCCAGCGGCGCAGTAAAACAATACGTTCTCGAGAACGACAAATATCCACCAAGCAACCGAACGCTGGAGAACTTTTTCCGCGGTGCCTGGACATACCACGTACACAACCAATGGCTGAAGCGACCAGAGCCATCGAGCTGGCTAGCCATCATGCAGACCGCCCACGACGGCTTCTTTGCCGGCGAGCGCACGAATCCTTATGGCGAGAAATGGCACGGTCCAAAGCTTGAGCCATATAACAAGTGGTCGGAGCTGGTGTAATACTGCTGTCTCACTTCCATCTTACGAGATTTTTCTTCTTCTTCCGACACGTGTGTCTAGATATAGACATCTACACTCGCTTGTACATACCTTTTTAACACATTTTTCGCGATCTATGTAGACGGCTACTGAGGAGGAGTCTACGAGACTATCCGGCCATCTGTTGCATTTTGATGGGACAGCGACGCGGCGCTCGAGGTGTTTGTTGATAATTAGCTTTGGGACTTTGTTGGAAAGACTACTGCCGCTGGAGGCATGGAACGGAGTCATTAGGAAACAATCCGTCTATAGAACGGAAAACATAGTCCAGGGGTGCTTGACTTTTACGGCACTAGATCACCTATGTACCTACGCTCGCTTCAAGCGACGAAAGACGTTGTTTTTTGACTTGATTGTTCATTCATCTTGTGATTGGTGTCAGTCGCTGTCTATGTACAAAACAGTCCAGCGGTCTATATCCTACGCCAGAAAAATTGACATCTACAAGTTCGCCTCGGTAATAGGCGTGCCGGCCTTGCGACCTCTGCCGCCAAAGCCCCAGCGGATCTGGTTTGGCATGTTGACCTGAGTCTCCAACTCATCGGCCCAAGTGAATACCAAACCAGGGTTCTTCTGGAACATGCGGCCGACAATCACCATGTCCAGTCCCTGGTTCAGCAGTTCCTCGGCCTGCTTTCCGCCCGTGATGGATCCCACAGTGCCGACCATCATCTTATCGCCAACCGCCTTCTTGACCGCCAGCGCAAACGGCGCCTGGTAGCCCGGTCCAGTGTGAGGGTGTTGCGCGGGGTGATTACCGCCAGAGCTGACGTCGAGCACATCGACACCCTTCTCCGCCAGCAAAGGCGCCAGACGAACGGTATCTTCTGAAGTCCAGGACTCTGGGATATCCTTCTGCTCCTCGAGCCAGTCGGTGGCCGAGATGCGGAGGAACAACGGCATGGTATCCGGGATCAAGCCGCGGACCATCTCGACGACCTCGAGCGTCAAGCGGGTGCGGTTCTCGAAGCTGCCGCCGTACTTGTCTTTGCGCGTGTTGGAAACTGGCGACAGGAACTCGTGCAATAGGTAGCCGTGCGCGTTGTGGATCTCGATTGCGTCGAAGCCGACGGCCAGTGAGCGCTTGACGGCGTCGGCGTAGGCCTTTTTGAACGCCTCGATGTCGTCTAGCGTCATCTCGCGTGGGTGTGCGTGCTGCTCGTTCCAGGGGATCGCGGAGGGGGCGAGCACGTTGTCTGGCCAGCCGTTGAGGTCTTTGCCCGCTACCTCGCCTGATGACAACCAGGGTGCTACGGTGCTGGCTTTGCGGCCGGCGTGCGCGAGCTGGATCATGATTTTTTGGTTCTGCGAGTGGGCGAATTCGACGACGCGCTTGATGGGTGCCATCTGGCTGTCTTTCCAGATACCGACGTCTTCTGGTGTGATGCGGCCTTCCGGGGTCACAGCCGTGGCTTCGATGCAGGTTAGACCCGGTCCGCGTTGTACGATGCCGCCGATGTGTGTGGCGTGCCATTCGGTGTAGTGGCCATCTTCGGCGCTGTATTGGCAGAGTGGTGACAGCATGATACGGTTCTGGAATGTGGTGCCGCGGACCTTGAGCGGGTGGAAGAGCTTAGGGATGTCTTTGGCGGTCTTGCCCTCGCCGATGATAGCGGTACCTGCAGCTGGATCTTGCATTGGGGTGAAGTAAGGGATCTAGTTATTTCTCACGTCAGCACTACTGTTGCCGATACTGTGGTAGCAGGGAATTGGTAGCACTCACACCCTTCGCTGCCCGGTTGGCATTGCGAGGCTCCTCGGCGATGTCCTGGTGAATGTTGTGGTGGCTAGACATGGTTGCGTTTGTTCAATGGACTGTGGAAGGATTGAAGATGGATATTCAGAAGAGGAAGAAATATAAAGTATCAACAAAACCGATACCGCCAGACAGTTTGCTGTTGATTTGTAAGGCACCAAGACGACTGATGGTGAATGGCGGGGCCAATGATATTATTTCCGGGCCAAACAGACCACCCCCACTGTCGTCATCCGCGGTCAAAGGCGGAGGCTAACCGTATACGGTAGCTACGCCTTCCAAATGCTTCCGCAATGCTTCCATGACCGAGATATCCACGAGATACATAATGTCCTACGTGCTTCACGATCATTGAACGTCCACCTGATACGGGCGGAGGCACGAGAACATCGACCAGACTTGCGAAAAGGGGTCTCCATACCGTACAACGTAGGAGCTCTGCAATGTTCTTCTGGCTATAACAACTTCAAGCTGGCCAGCCATGTATGTACTTTTGACGTGCTTTGCCATTGTTTTCCTGCGTGCAAGTACTAATATAAATGAGAGTTGGCATCACATCGTGAAGGTGAAATAGAATAGATGAAGCATCCTGCTAAAAGTTTTGGGAACAGCTACTATATGCAATATTGTTATATGGTAAGAAAAGTCGGCGTCTTTTCTTCAACCACGCCCGACTATAGAAATATCACATAAGTTGTAAAAATCTCAGAATAGACTTGAGAGATGCATGCAGTGCTTGCTAGCAGTCGAGCGAAGATTTTGGCAGACTGCAGGTCGAGCCATTGTAAAGTAGGAGGTACAGGATGGACCGACGTGGACTGGAGTTGTCAGACATCAGCATATGCGTATTTTGCGGACCGGGCTGTATTCCTCGCGGACACAGCCGCAGCGAACGCCGAGCACCGTCATCAACATCAACGACGACCCGAACAACCTTCTACCTTATTACTGTACACCTCACGGTTTCGCAATGACCTGCGAACACGACAGTGATGTAGCTCTATAAGATGTTATGTAGATCATGACCATATGGTGCAACACGTGCAAAGGCCGTGTGTTTCCGCAATCCTGTTGCTAAAAACAGATGCTGCAGGTAAGTTGTTGTATTCTAGCTGACAGCCTGCGTCGTCCAACCCATCAGCATCAGCAAATCCTCTATGTGAGCATTCCCCAGTCTATCATTCCAACCATACATAACCAGTCTTGCCCGTAGAGGACAGCCAAGATGTTCAATAGGCTTGGTACAACATCCAACCTCTTTCATTCCATTTCCCCCAATTTCTAGACTGCGATCAGGAGAAAAGACCAAGTCTACACCATTCGACATGGGCATACCACCATATGTCTTGCCTTTGCTGCCTTTATTGGCTAGCTCGGCTGCAGTCTCATACCTTGTCAACCTTCAACTACCACAATATTCCATCGGCCATTCCTTGATATGGACAGGAGTAGTTTTCTACCTTGCTACTCAAGTGCTGTGGCTCTGTTTTAGAATCCTCGTCTATCCAGACTATGTTTCTCCAATCAGACATCTGCCAACCCCACCGGTATGAAGCAATCTGGAACCATGTTGTGACTCATTTCATACTGACCACCATACAGGGCGCCAACTGGCTTATGGGTCATGCCCACATCTTTTTTGCCAACGACACTGGAATCCCTCACAGAAACTGGAACAACTCCATTCCAAATGAAGGTCTCATTCGCTACAAGTTCTGGCTGAACTTTGAGCGTGTCTACCTCACCCAACCAAAGACATTGAGCGAGGTTCTCGTCACGAAGAGCTACGACTTCGCAAAGCCACCATTTGCAAAGGCTGCTCTGGGCCCAGTCCTTGGTAACGCCATCTTATTTGCCGAAGGCCATGAACACAAGGTACAGCACAAAGCGTTGATGCCAGCTTTCTCCTACCGCCACATCAAAGAACTCTACCCCCTCTTCTGGGACAAGGCCAGACTTTTGGTGAACACCATTTCTGAGGACATTCAAACCAAGAACAAGGAGAGACCCGATATGCCAGCCAACGCCATCGAGGTTCAAGACTGGGCTAGCAGAGCTACCCTCGATATTATCGGCATTGCCGGTACCGGCCACGAGTTCAATTCTATCCAAGATCCTGGTAATGAGCTTGCTGAAGTCTACAAAAGAGTCCTGAACCCAGACCGTACCGCCTCAGCCATCAACCTCGCAGGCCAATTCATCCCCTCCTTCCTCCTGCAAATGCTTCCCCTCCAGCGCAACAAGACCGTCGCCGAGACCCGTCCAATCATCAAACGCACCTGTCTCGAACTCATCAACAAGAAACGCGCCAAACTGGAAAAAGGCGAACGCGACCTCGACGTGCTCTCCGCCGCGCTCGAATCAAGCCACTTCACCGACGACGAGCTGACCGAGCAAATGGTGACCATGCTCGCAGCCGGCCACGAGACGACCGCCGCAGCCATGACCTGGGCCATGTATATCATGTGTCAACGACCCGCAATGCAAGCGCGGCTGCGCGCCGAGATCCAGGCGCAGCTGCCCTCAATCAGCGACCCGACCACCTCCATCAAAGCCGAAGACATCCACGGACTGAAGTATCTGCAAGCCATATGCAACGAAGTCCTGCGCTACTGGTCACCCATCGCCATGACGATGCGTATCGCGACAAAGGACGTCACTGTAGCCGGCACGTTCTTTCCAAAGGGCACGTATTTCGTCCTGGTGCCCAATGCCGTCAACCACAGCGAGAAACTGTGGGGCTCGGACGCGACGGAATTCGACGAGGAGAGGTGGCTTAAGCAGGGCCAGGCCAACAAGGGCGGCGCGGACAGTAATTACTCTTTCCTGTCGTTTTTGCACGGCCCTCGCAGCTGTATCGGGCAGAACTTTGCTCGTGGCGAGTTTGCTGTCTTGCTTGCTGCGTGGGTTGGTAGGTTCGAGTGCGAGTTTGTTGATCCTGCGTACAAGCCGGGTTCGGGCGGTGGTGTCTCGTCTAAGCCTACGAATGCGCTTTGGGTAAAGGTCAAGGAGGTTGGTGGGGATTGGTAGATTGGCGAGCGGTCGAGGTTGGTCGTGATTTCTACCAGAGCATCTGCTTGACGAAGGAGGCATCTCATGCTCAAGAACACGACAAAGCATGTCACGACGGCCGCGGGCCACGGTTCTGCACGGTGCATGGCACGGAAAGAACCACAGAAGCACTACCATGATTTTCAGCATCATCAAGCGGGCGTTCGTTTTTGACCATGTATTCTAGACAAACATTCTAAACCCATTGTTACTACAAAACTTTTCGCCCTTCTTATCTCTGTCCTGCGAGTCTGCGCTCTTGAACCTCACTCAGAGCCCTGCTACCGCTGACAACCATGACCGCTCCCAAAATGCTAGCCACAGGTAGCACCTGGAACAAATTCCAGTGAGTGTAGTACAAGAAGAATACGCCCTCCATAGCGGCGATACTGCCAAAGAACAGCACGTGTGACACTGGATCCGCGCTCATTGCTTTGCCGAAGTGGTTGATATTGGCTCCGAGAGTCATCCATACACCGAGCAGAATAGGAAGGGTAAGAGCGACGACAAATGTGAAGAAGCCTGAGATGATGCGAGGAGGGTTCTTGGGGTCGGACTTGAAGATGTGGTGGATCTCAGGCTTCTTGCCGTAGCGGAGTGGTGGCTCTGGCGCGACAACTGGTGCGGCTGGGTCGCGGACAAGGGTTAGGGTGAAAGCCTTGCTGTTGTATGGAGTGGAAGAGCCGAAAGAAGCAATGACAAGGTTTGCCGAGATTGGAGAATCGGATGTGAGGAATTGAAAGGGGAGGTCTTTGTGGGACTGTGGTTGTTAGTTGATGGTATTCTGATTGTGGTATGTAATGTGTTGCCCGGACGTACAATCTCAACCTTGCCCTTGCCATTGTCTTTCAGATTGAAGAGAAACGAGTCCTCGAGTCCGGTCTTGGAGTCGTGGAGAGTCAGGAAGGCTTGGTGTGCTCGCTTAGGAGTGCTGCCTTCTGTGGTTGTGAGGACGATCTTGAGGGTGTCTGATGGACCCAATGACACGTCTTTGGAAAGTGGTGAGGCCGAGGAGAACCTGATTTGTGTTAGAATACTTCCATGTGCAGGTGACAGCCAAGACTCACTTCTCTCTCAAGCCTCCGCCTACACCGGCACCTTTGCTCTGGACTGTCAAGGTGGCATCGTCAATGCCCCAGGACGCTGCAAAAGCAGATCCGACGCTCAGCGAGAAGACTGGCAGCAGCAATGATCGGAAGAACTTCATCTCGAATCAATTGATGTCAAATAACAGTTTGAGCAATGTTGCAAGTCAAGGATATCTATAACCGATCAAGCTCCACGTATGCGTTGGAGTACGCATTGTTCCGAGTCATGCGAAGCTAAATCCACCAGCTGTCACTTTGCACCACGAATCATAAGACACTGTTCACTTTACAGATGTCTTGTGCAGCGGCAACATATAGGTTTTGTCATATTTTGATTACATATATTGTCTGTCCGAACACTCTACAAGACGATTTCCAATAATTGATGCAACTTATTGCTTCGTCCGTACGTCACGGAGTGTCTGAGATATTTGAATTCGATGGCACATATTACGGAAGAGGTATAGACGATCGTCATTTAACGAATCGTCAATAGATGAGATACAGTATGCAGCTTCTATACGCAACAGGACAATGATGTCCATCTTTATATATCCCGTAACAATAACATCGAATTCGCAATCGTGTTGTTGTTCAGACTTCTGCGTCGTGATAAGACTTGGTGCTCCTGGGAAGCGTCAAGATGGAATTTGAGACTGATCAGTATCATCAACATGCATCCGCCGTTAGAAGATATTATCTCATCGTAAAAGCCGTCCAGATGCAATGAACTATCAAGGCCATTATCGATATAATATTATGTATTTGTCAATCGTGAAAATGAGCTTGGTGTTGCACAGAATATGCTCGTGAGGACGAGACAGGAAAGGCACGCTAAACCCAAACAGGTAATCGGCACGTGAGTTGCAAGTCAGGGCAATAACCTCAAAAGTTCATGACTTGCACGCACATACCATTACTGGCAACATCTTGCTGCCTTTTCCCCCGTCGCAACTTCTCCATTAGAAACAGCAAGAGCACCTTCGGGTCCCGACAAACATTTCACTTCGTTGCCATTCAATCAATAACTATACTGCGAGGACATGCCATCACGCCGCTCAAGGGCGCAGCCGCAGCCTGAAGAGGTGTCGCCCGCTATCTCCACCATTCGTGTTCTGGCTGCCAGGATTTCTTCTCCTGTCGACATGCCATCACCACGGTCGAAAACGCAGGCCGAGCAAGCATCGCCGGCCACTTCTACTATTCGTGTGTCAAAACGGAAGAGTCCATCTCCAGTCGAAGAGCCACCAAAACCCGTCAAGAAACTAAAACTCACCTATCGCAAGCAAGAAATTCAAGAAACTGCAGCTACTGACGTCGCTGATGCACGTCCAAAAAGAAAGTCAACTCGACCATCTCGCTATTCCGATCTGGTTGTCGAAGAAAAGCCGGTTCAGAGAGCGCCGTCTCTCAAGAAGACCGCATCGCCAAAGATTGCATCACCTAAGGCTGCCACTCCCGAAGCTGATACAACTTCTCCCGCAAGATCAATCACATCTGATGGCGATGAACCGACCAGACCCTCTGACTACGGAATGGACTTTTTGATGAGCTACATCGAGGATTCTCCAACCGCAGTATCCACGCCACCTGCTGCTCAACCTCAACCTCCCAAGAAGCTCAAGCTACTGCCTCAACCGAAAGAGCAATCCAAGGCAACCACCAGACTCGCATCTACGCCCCAAGCAATTGCTCCTCACATTCGAACGTCTTTCGAGGCCACCCCTACTACACCTCAAGAACTACCTCGTACAATTACCATATCGTCTGGGCCCATGTCACAGGGCGCCTTTGCTTCCCTCAACACTAAGCCAGCCTACTCACCAGAAGAGTCTCCAATCATAGACGATGCCCCAACTATCATCAAAAAGCTGCAGACTGCAATTCATGCTCTGTCAGGCCTGAACGTTCCTGCTCCGTCCCGTCCACTGATCCCGGAACATCTTCCACCCGTAAAAGTGAAGTCGAAGCCAGGTAGGTCGAAGCACAGTGGTGTCTATTGCGTATTCTGACCACAAATAGGTCCATCAGACACATCCGTCGACGCTCTGCTCCAGGCTGCGGGTGCTGATAGTCCCGAAAGTCCCCAGCCTGCGAAAGACTTTTCGAAAATGACAGGCACAGTCGACTTTGATCTCAAGATCTTGATCAATAATGCCGTTCAGCTTCTCCGAACCGCAATGGTCGCCAAGGTCCACATGAATTCAGTCAAGCCCAGAGGCCGTCCGAAGAAAGATGTCGGTGTCTCTGCGGCAATCGAGGCAGATCGCTTTGCCATGACATCTTTGGAAGAGGTCGCCAAATCGAATGCTATCAATATAAACTGCGTCATATCTCCTCAACAAGCGAACCTCACCTGGCATTTATACATCTCTTTAGTCTACCTTGTCACCCCACCTCAGCAAATGATGCCTCCCTCGCACCGACCTCAGCCTTACGGCTTGCCTCCTCATGGTGCAACAAAAACGTCGGCCACTCACATGCATCCTTCTCAGATGGCGCAGGCACCACCTCCTGGAAACGGTCATGCGCCTCATCAGTTCTTGCTTCGGGATCAGCCAAACATGCATGCCGGGCCTGCTGCTAACCAGGTCATGTTTGACCGTGTCAAGATGTATACACCCGGATACGTACCACGTGGCGGTCAGAGAATGAATCTGTTGGAAAGAAGCGGTCAGACCTTCAATCTCATGTTCCAACAACCCATGGAACAGCAGCCCGGCCCGATAGGAATGCCGTATGGTCTCCCTATCAATATGATGCCACCACCTGGTATGACGTTTTCTCCAGCAATGCAGAACATTATGGGCCGATCTCGTACCACGTCCACACCGCCAGTCAACACGAACGGAGCTGCGCCACCTCATAGTCCAGGAGCCGTGGTACAGGACAGGTAGAGACGTCCCAAAACACGAGCCCGAATGTTTCACCACGAAAAGTACGGCTTGGTGTACGAAGGTGCCTTGAGTCGCAGACAGCTCAGGAACAAGTCGAAAACGAAACCGAACTTACAGGCGACCGCACCACAAGATAAACCAAACCTTCAAATAAAGCCATGGGAATGGCGGATCGAGTTTTGAAGTGCGGAGCTAGCTGCTTCGGAACCACCTGCGAAGGTCAATTCATGGGAGGATAAAGGGCAGATATAGATGCGCATAGACGAGAATTTGAGTGAAGTGTCTCGCAATGGTATTCATTGCGCGGTATCCTGCTGATAGCAATCATCGTCCATCGAATAGAAATATCCTACAGCCCAGAAACGCCGAATATGCCATGCTATATCAAATTTACAGAAGTCCTCGACCAGAGGACCTAATCATCCTTGCCTATGCCAGTCGTCAGAATCACTCCATAGAATCGGGGGAAACGAACTCTTACCGTTGCTTGTGCTTGGGATTCTTGCTGCAAATGATGTACACGTATTTTCCACCCTTTCTCCTCACGCTCTGCGAACCAATCAATCAATGCTCTCCCAAGACTCAAGCCAGCAGCTGTGCTCGTCAAATATCAATTTCCGTACCTTGCAACCATCACACAGTTTCTTGACCGAACTCCGTACTTTCATCCCCCTTATCTGTGTCGATGCGAGACTCTTTACGGCGGCATTTTGACGAGAGATGGAGAGTGCGTTCATAGATTTGAGCAGGCTTGATGCGCTGGTTGCGTGCTGTCGGGTTGCTTGTGCGAGAATCGGGGTGCGAAGCGCTGGGCGCACGAGGGGTAGGAGGGCGGCGCGGAACATTTTGTATGGTTGGCGGGTTTTAATGGTGCTTTTCTCGAGAGCAGTGACAGTGCTGGTATCGTGGAAAGTGGTCGCGTGCGTGATGCTCGCAGAGGAAGTTCAATAGGCGCAAAGCGACAGACCGTGATGTCGTGGAAGTACGATAAGATTTGTGAAGATCGATTAGATTCGATCAGATCAGATGAATCCAAAGTCTTGGCAGAGTCACTCCTCTTGGACCATTAATAGATGTTCATGGCAGATGAAACAGCGATATAGAATCTGGACTTTTTAGTTGTTCACGATTTATAATGCAGGATCCAAAGACTCAAGCTATACACCGCTCGTAATTTCCACCCAGATGTCGATAAGATGTGCTGGTTGCGGTCGTCTTCAGCTTCTCTCCACACGCGTCTGCATTCCTTAGCGCCCGGCTCAGGGGCCCATTGATTATTGTAACTTATTATCACCTCCTCTACCAGTACGCGGCAAACGCGATTACCAAGTCGCATTGACTCCGCGTCATACACAATGTCTTCACGGTAACAAGGTTTTGTAATACTGGTGCCCTGGCGAAAGTAGAGACGATCGTCCAGCATGTCTGTTCGAAGATCTGTTGATTCGGTGGAGCTCGCTCGTGTCACTCACGAGGATATTTCACTTCTACCAATCGCGGATCGACCCTCGGAAGAAAAGTTTCGAGATGACACAGATGATGCACTGCTCAAGGCAGCAAGTTCTATGCAAGCACCTTTGTCAAGGCGGATACCTTCGTCGTTGCATGGAGCAATCCTCATCATGTAGGTATTACTGTTATTCCTGCATA
>Ga0058704_10001158_pt1 | contig 12442 bp, 10 predicted proteins | sample AgamicMgSfe_FD_71363 | JGI IMG/M metagenome (GOLD analysis project Ga0058704, IMG submission 71363) | Agave microbial communities from Guanajuato, Mexico - Mg.Sf.e | ecosystem: Host-associated > Plants > Phyllosphere > Phylloplane/Leaf | place: Guanajuato, Mexico | collected 2012-05-30
TGAGGTTATGCTATCTCGCGATTGAAGCCTCGCTAGGCGCTGATAAGAGTAAAGAGTTGAAATGCCCGTAAGTTCCCACTCCAGAAAGCATCTCATAGCATTCCTCTTTCAGGTCTAAGGTAAGGTAGGGTTGGTAATGGATTGATAGCTGGCCGGGATTCTTGATAAATCGATATCTGACTTCCTTTTCATGAGTGAAACCATTCCTTTCAAGCTCTTCTTTCAATGTCTTTTCGCTTTGAAATCTAACTCTTTTCATCGCCAAGTATCCCGCTCTTCCCGTTCGTAGGTCTACTTCTTGTTATGCTTTTGACCGGTGACGCACCTTTCCCGTACCGCTAGCTTCTCACGCGGAAGTTCGATTTGCTTTTCTTTGGGATTTCAAGCAGGAGTATCTTAAACCGCTAGCATTCGTTCAAGGTCGGGGCCGTGAGCCAGAGCAAACAAAGAACCCCCTCTGTAGGTTGAAGCTGGGGAAATCGCTTAAAGCGCTACTAGTCTTTCGATCGGCCATCCGTTAACTCTTTCACCAGGACTACTTTGAAGTTGACCGCGGGTCACCTTTCAGATCTATATCAGAAGGGCTAAGCTTTTTGCTTTCTTCCCATCCAAACCTCTTCCCTCTCCTTTCAGTCGAGCTATTTCATAACCTACGGTCGAGCTATTTCATAACCTTTCAGATGTTACAGGTCGGGACCTCAAGCCAAGAAAACTATGACTTTCAGCGCGTCTATCCTTTAACGCTGGGAAAGCTAACCCCTCTTCCGCTCGAAACACTTTCAACTCTTGAGATCTTCCCCGCTCTACTTGAAATCGGTATCTGACTTAACGCGCTGGACAGCAAGAAACTCTCGAACTCTTGAAGCTAGTTGCCTACGATGATCTCCTGAGAGGACTGAAAGTGGTAGTCTTTCCCTTTCAAGGTCGGAATCGCAAGCCAGCGCAGAAACACTTCTTTCCGCCGGTTACCTTGGAATTGATATCTGCTGACTGAAACCGCTAGCAAGCCAGGAAACTAGGACTGAAACCGCCGGTTCGCAAGCAGGGAATCTTACCCTTTCAAGGTCGTAAGACAGTGTATTATCCGAACCTTGCCTAACCTATGAAGTCAGAACCTTCCCTCATAAAGGGATCAATCGAAGAATTCATGCCTATCCTCTGGACTAACCCGTCAGAACCTTCCCGGGGAAAAACATCTCATCAAGGCATACCTTTCAAGAGACCTATCTCCGGCTTTACCTCCTGAATCCTCGTAAAGACGTTTTGTGGATAGTTCTGAAGTCGTCCAATTCCCCAGCTTGTGCTTGCGGAAAGACCAAAAAAGAATTGGTATCTGAGCTTTCAATAGAAGTTGAAACCGCCCCTTCTAATGGATGACCAACCCGTTTTAACTTCCCTCTCCCAAAAGGTCGAGTACTAGCGCGCTTCCCTGTGCCACGAAACCCAGGAACGGCTACTTCTTGTTATGCTTTTGACCTTCTCGGAAAACAACTAGTTAAGGCTAGCATTCTTCCCTCTCACATGAAACTTAAGAACTCGAGAGAGGACTGACAGCCCGTCACGATTGAACGAGTGAAACAGCGGGGAAGGAAGTTGAGCTAGTGTTTACGGTCCCGAAAGGGGAGGCAATCCAACAAACTCATGAAAGTCTTCCCTCTCACTTCTGGTTATACGCTGTGCCCGTTTCTGAATCTTGGGAACGATAGTAATTCATTCCAGGTAGGGCTATAGCTTCACGCGCGGGAACCCGATTCTAGTGATCGTAAATCCTCTCCCGATGGTCGAGCTCAACTACGTTCCCTTAAAGAAGACGAGTTATCCAGAGATGTTTAACTCTTACACGGAAAGAGAACTCATCATCCATCACGTCAGAACCTTCCCGCATCTCCCTCATCTATTCATGCCTCTCCTGGGGATAGATAAATGGGATTCACCCACACATCAAAGGAACTATCAAACTATCAACCTCTTCCTGGAACAATCCAAGCATTTATGCCTCTCGTCGGGACTAGCCCATGACGTATTCACCTGACCCCATCAACCTCACCTTGAAGTTTAGTTTGACCTCCGCTCTTCAAGGTGATGGCTCAATATTCACTTTGTCTCCAGGAACCAATCCCCAGGCTACTCTGATGATGCTTGGCGGGTGAGTTGTTGCAGTAAATTTTATTCATAGTTATTTTGTGTATCCCTTTTTTTTTCATTTGTGTTCTCTATGTCCGGCTTCTCAAAGCTAATACATTCTGCACCTGCCATGATAAAATTACTACGATTACATAATAGTTGGAGGTGGCACGGCTGGGTGTCCATTAGCAGAAACGATGAACTGAACCTTATTGGCTTCTTGCCCACCCTCTTGCAGGTGGATACATTTGACTCCCCAGCACAAGCATTTACTTCAGAAGATGGTGTGCCTAATACTCGTGGCCGTATCCTTGGAGGAAGCAGCACCATAAAGCAGATCAGGATTTCTATGTCAAATCCGAGATCAATTAGGATTTCTGACTGGTTACAGAATCCGTCTTTTGGGTGGTGTAGAGAAAGCAGACTGCCTGTGATTTGCTTTCCGTGTATGAGTAGGATGGCTAAGCTGGGCATCTTCCCTGTGCCCGAGTGAAGTATGTTCGTTGTAGTATGTTCGAAGTTCAACGCCTTTGAATGCCGTCTTTTGGATGGGCTGTACGGTAGTAGTTTATGTTATCTGCTTATCCGGTGCCTTCCTGTTGACTTTTGACCCTGCGGATAGAGTTTCAAAGCTTTCTTTTGACGCTGCCTTGTCTTAGCTATCCCTTATTGGTAATCCGATTGGTCTTCTTTCCGCTCCTGACGTGAAGGCGATCCCTAAAGACGAAGCCTTTCTCCGCCTATCCCATTCAAAGGGCTAGTAGGATGTTGGAAAAGCGGTCTACCTCACTCGTTGGCCTACCTGCCCGCACACTCTCACTTATCTGTAATCGGTTAATCGTATTCCCCTGTAAGCTAGCCTGTAAGATCCTTTGGAGAGCTAACTCCGGAAGTTCTTCCATCCCCCTTGCCGACTTTGAACCGTAAATAAAAAGGTAGCGCAGCTTGCTTTACCAGCTGATCTTTCTTCCTTCCCTCTGGCATTTCTTCCCATAGCTTTTCCTTCACTCGCCTACGGCTGAGCTTGAACCAGAGACGATGGCTTCTCTTACCCCTTATTCATCCCTTTACTACTTTGAAAGATGAATTCCGAAATCTCCTTGGTCCTACTAGTGAGCGCATCCTGAATAGGTAAGTATTTCCTGTGGTCGGGGATCACCAAATCTTCGTCTGTTGGCCAGTCGGAAACAAGATCAGCAGTTCCACTGGTTGCTGATCCCTCAGGTAGTGGACATACGAAAATGGAGGTAGATTAATTGGGGGGAGGAAGACGGAGGGTTGAAGTGAAAATCTCTTCCCTATGACCAGATGTCAAAGAAAGAAGATTATGCTTGGTGTCTGCAATTGCTCTCAAGGAGCTGCGCGTCCTCGGCCTTCTTTGATGTTGAATTAGACATTCGTCTTAGTAAAGACTTTCACCTGAGAGAAGGAATTGAGATCCCCTGTGCTGTTTATGTTGCAATCCAAAAAAGGCATTGAAATCCAATTCTTGGTTCGTATTAGGGGTTTTGATTGAGGCGATACGATTGGGAATTCTCCTTGAAGAAGAAAAGACTAGGTTTTTTAGTTGACGCTGATGGTTTAGCCACGTGGTCCTCTTGCGACGCCTGTTGGGAGGTAGCATCAATGGTCCGAAAGGCCTTTGTTCCGACCCTGAAGGGATTGAGCTGCGCATCCGTTTTCTTGCCCTCCCGCCGGTGAGTGTTCTCCATAAGTAGTCTGATTTTGCTATAGTTACCTTGGATGGTCTGATGTTTTGTCTCCACTTGCAAACAGTTCTCTAATGCCCTATTTCCCCCAGGGACCATTACATTGCTCCAGTCCCAAAAGAAATGAAACTTTCTGCTCGTCTATCTTATAACTGACATCCCCAGGACTTTGACAATCAGGGCTCTACGCAAGGGCTTCCATAAACTTATGCACTCCTCTTTGGTGATAGTGACCCTAGGCCATGGACCTTTCTTCTCAGAGTCCGCAGATGCTTCCGTCAGACTTGGCCTCCTTCATCTTCTTCATCATTCGAGCCAACATAGATCGGGCTTTCTCCTTACCAAACGAGAAAACGGAAAGCGCGCTCCTTCGAGCCTCCGCTTGCTCCTTTCTTCATATGTAACTCCAAACAGTTGGGATTGGGGGGCAAGAGGTTCAATGTCTATAACCTGGGACATATCATGACAGCCAACCAAATCACCCTAGTTTACACTTCTTGGTGCTACGAGAGAGGGGATACTCCTCTTCGGTTGCAAGCTACCACAGATTGGATTTATGACGACATGGGAGCTCTGATGGTGCCGCTGTCTCCCTTATAAGGTTCCAGGAATTCAATGAGGCCGCAAAGGATGATTGTGATTGGATTGACCTTGGATTTGCTTTTTAGACTTGGACGAACAATCGACAAGGCTTAGCCAGAATCCGGGAACAGATTGATCGTGCCTTTGTCAATCCTAGTTGTCGATTACTTTTTTCTTTTCCTGAGGCAAGGGAATGGAGAAAGTCGGAAATTCAAGCATTTACAGAAGGGATTAAACTATTTCCAAAACAATAAAGAGATTCTTTCGAGATTTTGCTTTTCGGATGCCAAAGTCAAGCTTACCTCGAACCCCTTGAAGCTATGTTTGGAAAAGGATCTCATGGGGCAGTACAATGAGATTTTCAGACAAGAAGAACAACTTTTTTCATAAAGTGCTAGTATTGGAGTATGACGACCAGAGAGGGTGCAACTGCGCAGAATACGTGCTCCTTGGGTATCGTCAAATTACTTGGCAAATCTATCGCTTTATTTACAGGATAAGATGAAACTGATCTGGGTAAGGGGGTTTATGCATTATTTCTTTTGAGTGTGGCTATTATTTAGTCCTATTTTTTCTGAATGAAAAAGAAAAGTCAAAGTAATTTCGGGCGGCCCCTGGATGATCGCCGGCCATTATCTCACAGTACATAAATGGCGGACTTCATGGAGGCGAATGATCGGATTGCAAAGACCTTTGCTTGGTTGAGGTTTTCGGGGATGCCAGTAGAGTATTTTAATCGGTTTTCACAGATCTGGGAAAGAAAGTTTGAAGATGGATGCTCGAACGGCGGGTTTTGGGAAATTTGTGTCTTTTTTGATCTGGAGATTTTGACCATAAATTTGGAAGAGGTCTGTAGTTACAAAGAGCACGCATCATTGGTGGCTCCTCAACAGGAAGGAGTCCATCAGAGCCCGGCAACGGGCGGATTATGGCCCGGTGCGCCTAGGCGTATCCATAAACCAATGTACCGCTCCAAGGCTGTTATGGTCCAGAAAAATCCAACTATACAACTAACGTCCTTGGTCTCTCTTTTTTTTGATGTTCTCGAGAAAAAGCCCACGTGCTCAGAGATTCCCCAGGATGAAAATATGCAGTTTTTTTTACCTCTCACTCTACTTTCCAGAGCCCAGAAACAATTGGCGAATATCATAAACCGTCAGGTCGCTTTTGGACTAAAAGAAGCTATCGTCTATTCATAGAGAAAATCTATGTCCTAGCAAAAAGAACAATGATTGGATTTCCCGCCTTTAATTATGCACTCTATCCAATGCTCAAAAAGCCAGATACTGACAGCGCGGTAGATATAGAGTACCTCCTAAAAGTAGTCAGGGAAAGCTGGATTGACAGGAAAAGTAGCGCTCATTCTAAAATCAGTAGCCCATGTGAAATGCGAAAATGCAATAAAAAAAGTTGGAGCTCTTTCGAGAACAGGAGCCACCCCTCGATCCCTTGGGGAAAAAAGAGCAACACAGAAGGCATAGTTTTGATTGCATTTACATTTGTTGTATTGCACTCAATGAATCAATCCCGCAGTACGGGATCTACCTTATATATAACATCAATCAGTAATTGCGTAAGTAAGATAGATAGTGCAAGCGAAAAAGAAAAAAGATGAAAGAAAAAAAGCGAACAGAGCTAAACGGAGGAGCGAAGCAGCTCGACTGATAAGGAGAGGAGCGAACGAGAGCAATTTGGTAGGGTAGCTTAACAACAAAAAGCTACCTAAACAAAGAAAAGCAAAATGGGATAGCAACGCTCCGGAGCTGAACCGTCAACCTGTCTCTCAGTATGGAGGCTATAACTAAGAAATGAATACAGTTCCGAGTCCGCGGAAGCAGAACAAAATGCTGTTTCTTACGAAAAATCATAGCTAAAGATAGCTTTTCAGACGCTAAATCAGTCCATTTCCAGCATATTGATTTTTCTTCTCATTTCGTATATATAATATAGAGAGAAAAGGCCCCAAACGTCCCATGCTGTCTCTTGGTCAACAACCACACAACTCACTAACATTCTTCACTACTCCTATCAGGAAAAACTTCTGTCTGGAGGGAATAATCGAAAAAAATGTTCATTATGTTAGAATTTTTCCTTGTTTTTATCTTGAAATTTGTCCTCTTTCTTTTCTTCTCGTCCCTATACTTCCTTATTCTTTTTATTTTCCAGCCCAATCGTCGTGACTTGATAGCCCAGCCTCCTTTGTTTTTCGTCATTCTTTCGACCCTCCAACTTGACTGGTTGGTTTGGGAAAGAAAGCTCTTGCGCTTTATAGTTCGTAGTCTTATAACGGGTATAAAGGCTTGCCCAGACAAAAAGGATATACGGGCAAGGCTGAAATGGGCAAGAAAGGGTCTGCTTGCCATGGGGAGACTCTATTGTATAATGCGTAAGCGGTACAAGGAGAGAAAGTCGAACACTCCCGTCAGTTCCATTTCAGTGAAGGACGACGTACCATGATACTTTCTGTTTTGTTTCCCATCCCAGTGCAACACTTCAGGTTGACTTCGATGTTACGCAGCGTTCAGAACCAGCCTTGAAGTGAATGAAGACGAAGGAAGAAGTAAGAAAATGAGACGACTCTTTTTTGAACTATATCATAAACAGATCTTCTTCTCCACACCAATCACGAGTTTTTCTCCATTCCTCTCGTATATTGTCGTAACGCCCTTAATGCTAGGTTTTGAAAAAGACTTTTCATGTCATTTCCATTTAGGTCCGATTCGGATCCCCCCGTTGTTTCCTTTTCCTCCCGCACCCTTTCTTCGAAATGAGAAAGAAGATGGTACACTCGAATTGTATTATTTAAGTGCTTATTGCTTGCCAAAGATCCTACTTCTACAATTGGTGGGTCACCGGGTTATTCAAATAAGTCGTGTTTTCTGTAGTTTTCCCATGTTACAACTTCTGTACCAATTCGGTCAATCCGGAATGGATCGGTTAAACATTCTATTAGGGAGCCCGGTCTTGACTCTTCTGTGTGGTATTCATTCTCGTTTGGCTCTTGGAATCACATCCAGCAGTGGTTGGAACAGCTCGCAAAATTTAACCACTTCACCTACTTCATTGCCCTCAACCGTTTCTCGTACCTCTATTGAAACAGAATGGTTTCATGTTCTTTCATCGATTGGTTATTTTTCTTCGTTCGTATCTCTTTTTCCAATTTCGGTCTCGATTAGTTCACAAGATTGAATGGCTCCTCCGGACCCTCGATTCGATTGTTTTCCAAGAATGTTTGTTGAGCCGGGTATGTAAGCCATGTATCTGGAAAGAACTTCAAAGTCAAAGAGGGGCTGAAGGTTCATTAGTCTTTTCTTTCGCTTGTACGATCATCGGCTTGTTGGTGCTTGGAATAATAACCTGCGCTCAATTGGTTAAGTTCTTTCGTTAGGTTCATGAGGAGTTAGAGGCGGACATGTTCCCATGCAGTATGTAAATCACAAAGAAGCTGTTGGGGCTGAAGCGGCGCGCGCGGTACATGTGGCTCTTTGAATCAAAGCTGTTGCTCTTGTTGGTATACAGGCCGGCTAATATCATAGTAGGGGAAATATGGAAAAGAGGAGTAGACAGGGATGTACAGGCCCGGCCCGACGCACGAAGCAGGAGGAAATCGGTACCCCGCGAGTCTGTCAAAGAGCTTGGGTAAGCGAGAAAACGGAAAGCGCGCCATAAAGCCTTCGAGCCTCCGCTTGCTCCTTTCACTCCCACTTTCATACAATGAATTCACTACCCTCCTCCCCATGGGTCACTCACTCCTATGAATAGATATTCGTTGTGTATGTATTTTGATAGAATCAAAGCGAAAAGAAAAGAGAAGCTACTGGCGAAAAGCACGCTTCAGCCTTATGTGTCAGTAACACTATCTCACGCGGGATTGAGGAAGTTTGTAAAAGATTGGTAGCTAAAAGAAGGTGTCAAACCGTAGTGGTTTCAAGGGAAATGCATGAGAATGGCGGGTTCCACTATCACGCTGTAGCCAAGAATGAAAGCGCGTCAAAGAAGACCGCGGCACGCAACATAAGGGAGATATTTCCAGAGTTCGAAGGGGCCCAATGCAACGTGAGATTTCCGAAGGGAAGGCGTGGATCCTCGATCTTTCTTTCTTTGAGTGAGGATGCTCTTTGAAGAAAGCAAAAGTCAAATCTTAACGAGAGCGGATGAAAGATATGTTGAACAAGAAAAATCCGATCTTTCATCCACTGAATCATACATAGCATACGAATTCTTATCCACTGAATAGGATACTACTAAAGAGAGTGACGTGAAGAAAGAAAGCTTCAGAATCCAGTAGCAAGGCCAAAGAGTGATCTTTGAACGCTATTTCGCATCAAAACGAATACGTCAGTGTAAGGTAGGTCACCATTCAAATCCCGAAGAACCAAAGATAATCAATCAAGGAAAGAGAAAAGCGTCTTTAAAAAAGTCTTCAAGAAGAAGAAAAGGAAGATGAAGAGCCGTGGTACACTGATGTTAGCCGGCTCATTGAAAAGCGAAAATTTCCCGGTGCTACGCTACTTCAAAAGACCGCTCGCTCGAAGAAAAGTCTTTTATAGCCTGGTACAAGCCAAGCCCTCTCGATTCGGCAACAAAAGTCTAAACTTTTTTATTTGGTTGGCTTTCCCGTTTAAGAGGACTTTCTGGTCGGTAGGCTTTATAGCGGGCCTGCCTTGCTGACAGGAAGGATAGAAAATGGATAATTGCGCTTGCCTTCACTGTTCAAGTCTACGCCCTCTATTATTATTTTAAGGCATGCTCTCGAAACGTCATTCACTCGTTCTTGTCTCCGGCGATTAACCTATTCCAGAGCAGTCTGGTGATTAGCCTTGATTGCAATATTCGAAGCCTTCGTAAACGTCGGGTTTTCTCGTAGTTGAGGTTGCTGTGAGGAGATCAAAGTGTCAGTGAAGTCCAGTGATCGGAAAATTCTTTTTCAAAGACCATTGCTTTATTTCCAACACTCTGGATAGGCGGAAGGATCTATGTCCACCCCCAACTTCCTTTCAATCCACATCGGCTGCAGCTTTCTCGACTGGGAATCATCAAAAAATCCATGGGCATAGGTCAATAAGCCAAGGGAAAACAACCACCGCTTGGTTTTGACACTCAAGCGACCCGCCCTGCCAAACATCGATGTAAAGGTTAGATTTCACCACCTCTTTCTACCCAACTAGTCCTATTTGAAAAAAAATCCAACCTGGGAAACTCTATCTCCTCCAGAAACCTTCTATCTCCAAGCCCAAGGAAACGGTTGGTAGCCCTTGGCTTCCTTACTCCCAACAAGAAAAAGGTTGGAATTGTGGAACTATCGCTCGAGAAGTAAGTAAGCTGGTCCTTGTTTGGTCATAAGGATAAATTTGCTTATTAGGTCAGGGGCGGCCGGACCGGAGGTTACCCGCGATTGATTGGTAATGGCACAACCGTAGAGGAGACAAGGTTACGCGCTGGGTAGCGAAGCGCATCTGTTTCGAGTACAGAGGCGACGAGGGGTGCTAACCCGGCCACCCAACCCAGCAGGTCAGGGGCGGGCCGGCCATAGGTTCGAATCCTGCCACCTTTCTTGTGGATCATCCTGTGGTTACCGGATGATGGGAATAACAAAGCAGAAATTTTGAAATGAGCACGAAATGTCAATATATGAATTGTTTCATTATTCGTTATTTCCGGGTCTTTTCATTGCATTCACTTACAACAAAAAACAACCACCAGCGTTTGGTGCAGCACCCGCATTTTGGTGTATTCTTCTTTCTTTCCTTGGTCTTTTGTTCTGTCATATTCCTAATAACTTATCCAATTACAACGTATTAACCGCTAATGCACCTTTCTTTTATCAAATCTCAGGGACATGGTCTAATCATGAAGGTAGTATTTTATTATGGTGTCGGATCCTTTCTTTTTATGGATTCCTTCTTTGTTACCGGGGTCGATCCCAAAGCCATAATGTCTCAAAACGAGGAGGCCATAGAGAAAGTCTTCTTTTTTCCTTTGTCTTAAACTTCTTCACGAACTCCATTCGCACTCTTCCTCGTTACGAGCTTCAAAGTAGAGTTCTTCACGAACCCCAGTTGTACACTCTCTTCGTTCGTAGAACTGAAGTTGATTCTGAACTTTGTTCGCGAAGGAACCGGACTAAGCCAGCTCTTTTTTACGCGCCGCTTTACCCTGAAAGGAAAATGAGCTTTGCTCTTCTGGGTGCGTCGCGCTCTCGTGGTTCGCGAGAAGGAAAAAGGACTCATCCTTTGTTGCATCTGGCACGAGATGATAAAGAGAGAGCTTCGTCTATCGATGAACAGCGGATTGACGGAGCTCTTGGCATTGCTTTGTTTTTCTTTCCTTTCCTATCAGCGAGTTCCGATCCTTTTGTTCGAAATTTCTTCGTTCGTACCGAACCGCTTGCAGAATCAAATCCTGTTCCACAAGATCCTATATCAGCTATACATCCTCCTTGCATTTATGCCGGAGACGTCGCCAGTGCTATGGGCTTTGGCTTATGTAGATCAAAAATGATGAATGGGATTGTGGCACTCCACTCGCCGCCAATGTGGAAGGATGTCGCCGAAAAGAATGGAACGCTGCTTTGCTCTGCTGGATGCGTCGGATCCCGTCTAACTTCTGAGCTCTTTACCCAACAATTCAAACATGTGGGCGCCAAATGCTATCCTGCTCTATTGTTGCGTAGCAATAGAAGCCTGCTCATGCTGCTTCGGCGGCGCTTTTTCGCCTTCTCTTCGCTCTGGACAAGAGCGCTAGTGGACACGGGGAGGGAGCGGGCGAAGCCTTTCTTTCGTAATGGAAAGAAAGAGACCACTACTTCGCCTCTTTGTTGGACCGCCGGCGCGAACACAGTGGTCTCTGACCAGGACCAGGAACCAATTCGAATTTGGATCTTGACATGTCGGTGGTTTTTAACCGTAGGCATCTTGCCAGGAAGTTGGTGGGCTCATCATGAATTAGGTCGGGGTGGCTGGTGGTTTCGGGATCCTGTAGAAAATGCTTCTTTTATGCCTCGGGTATTAGCCACAGCTCGTATTCATTCAGTAATTTTACCCCTTCTTCATTCTTGGACTTTGCTTCTGTCTATTGTGACTTTTCTATGCTGTGTCTTAGGAACCTTTTCCATACGGTCCGGATTGCTAGCTCCCGTTCATAGTTTTGCTACAGATGATACACGAGGAATCTTTTTATGGAGGTTCTTCCTTCTAATGACCGGCATATCTATGATTCTTTTCTCTCAGATGAAGCAGCAGGCATCGGTCCGTAGAACCTATAAAAAAGAGATGGTTGTAGCGCGAAGTACTGAAGTGCACTTACGTCACTTGGCTCGCGCGCAACCTCGCCCCCTTATGTTATGGAAGAATTGAGCTTGAAGCTGGGCTGGTTATTCTTTTCCAACAATTGGCTGCCAGATTTCGTCTTTTTCTAGAAGAAGATCACTTCGGGGATCACTGTGGCGTGACTTTGAGTAGAGCAGTCCGCTCTTACAGCGTTTGATCAGTAGATTATTTATAACTTCGGAAGATGGTCAAGGTAGCTTACTTCCAAGCCACTGCACGTCATGCGCATGTAGTCTACGTAGTCGGCCCAGAATTATTCAGTTCTATATTCAAATGGTAAGTACTTCGAATGAATAGAGAAGTCGCTCTTTGATCTACAGAATAAGGCCTACGAGCTCTCTGTTTTATGGCAGAGATCTCTCCACACCAAGGAACCGAATCACAATGGATCGAAGCCCTCCCTTCTCCGTCATCCCATTTTTGATTTACTTATTTGAAAAGAATTAACAAGACTGGAATTTCTTCCTTGGATCCTGTAGCTCCTTGCCCGTTCGTTTCACTTACTTCGCTCCTCTCGTTGTCACTCGAGCTGCTACGCTCCTCGGATTTCAATTAGATAAATCTAACCGGAATTTCCGGCTAGACCATTCCTTATAAAAGAATTGAACATCTTGACATTGATTTTACTAATTTGATTGAGAAAGACAAAGAGGGAATACCTGAAACGGTATTCTTTTCTCACGGATTCCATTGATAGGA
>Ga0058704_10001159_pt1 | contig 12434 bp, 11 predicted proteins | sample AgamicMgSfe_FD_71363 | JGI IMG/M metagenome (GOLD analysis project Ga0058704, IMG submission 71363) | Agave microbial communities from Guanajuato, Mexico - Mg.Sf.e | ecosystem: Host-associated > Plants > Phyllosphere > Phylloplane/Leaf | place: Guanajuato, Mexico | collected 2012-05-30
CTGTATGGTCAATGCGATCTTAAGGGGTGTACTGCTGGGTCGTGCCCAGGGCAATATGTGATCCCACAGGATTACACACTACCGGATGATTGGGCGGCAACGCACTCTTGAATAGATGTAGACTTTTTATATAGCATACATGCAATACAATTTTCCCTCCTCAGCTCCTGTCAGCTTCTTGTTCCACGGTCTTGCCATTTCAATGCAAGGGCCGCTTAATGTTACTCTACCTCTTCCTCCGCACGGGCCAGATGTTCCTCATCAAGCTTATCTCGCCCAATCCAACTTGTTTCAGATCCTTGAGATTGCGCATGTGAAAGGCCAAGTTGCCAGTGCCTTAGCCATCACCAATAACAGCTGCATCAAGCGCGACGTTTGCGACTACTAGACATCCTCAGCGTTGCCCTGACCGCAGTCGCTCGTTACCCAGCACCGCAATGCTCCAACCTCGATGATAGAAGGCATACGCCCACGGACCCGGGCCTCCTCCCTCGATCGCAGCATGCCAATGCACCCCAGAGTGTACAGCAAAGATGAAGAGCTGGGTAAACGCGACGATGACTTCAAGCCAAAGCGGTCACCGACGGCATCAAGTTTGGCGCAGCCATGGCGTTGGCGCAAGAGGAGACTCTTCATGATCTTTGCGGTGATACTGTTGGTCTACGTCTTCGTACACAACATCCCGACCGATCTCGGGCCTGCAGACAAGAGGTATGGTGTGCCGCGACCGTTACATACCGTCCCTGCGCCGGAGAATGCAGCTTCCAAGCAAGAGCCAGTCGGACCGCCTCCGAAAGTGAGCGTGGAAAGAGATGATGAGGAGAGCAAGCACTACTATGATGGGCCGATCAGGTTCTATAGGCTTGCTACGAGCTTGCACCGAATCGCGCGAACAATGGGCGCCAGGCCGCAGAACCGCAACGTGCTTTTCGCAGTCTCCTCGCTCAGCAGCGCAGCAAACCTCATGCCGATGGCGTGTGAGATGGCGAAGTGGGACAGGAACTACGTACATATGGCTCTGTTCGGTCGAGACTCGCTCCCTCTGGAAGACATCTTGGAAGTCAATGGTGTCAGTAAGGATGACTGTACTGCTTACTTCCATGATGCGCGGTCAGATTACAGCGAGTTCAGCACGGACAAGCGCGCGGAGGCTGCTGTAGCTGGTGCTATGAAGCATGTCAACGACTTCATGCACCCTCAGGCGATCATCATGGACGACAGCACGCTCGAGGACAAGTTCTTCACACGTGCGTTGAGAAACAAGGCTACAGAGCTGGCCATGCCGTTGATCGAGGTACCGGAGGAACGGTATGAGGACTTCCTATGGATGACGAGACTAGACTCGGGAAGCCTCAGTAGCTGGTTCAAGCCCAATATTGATATCCTGATCCACGCACCGCCGAAGAGCTCAGGTGGGTTGATTAGACTTGTCAAGAGTCTCGAGAACGCGGACTACGCTGGTCTCAAGGTGCCAAGACTCACCATCGAGCTGCCGACCGGCATTGAGCCGTTCGCGCAGATGTACTTGCAACATCTGGACTGGCCTCCTGGACCGGATCCCTCGCCTGTGAAACAAACCACACTCACTCTTCGTCATCGGATCCCTGCCTCTCACCTTAGCTCGGAGCAGGCTTCCGTACGTTTACTTGAGTCGTTCTATCCGAGAAGCACTGACGATAACCACGTCCTCGTCTTGTCGCCGCAAGCTGAGCTCAGCCCGCTGTACCTACAGTATCTGCACTATGCCATCTTAGAGTACAAATACTCATCTTACGGCACGCCGAACTCTGATGACCTGCTTGGCATTTCTCTTGACGTGCCCTCAACGTTCCTAAGCGGCAGCGGAGACTTTGTGCCACCGATGATTGCCAACATGCACGCACATAAATATTTGGATGAGAAGGAGTACGATCAAGCTGCTAACAGCTTCTTTCTATATCAAGCGTCATCGGCGACGGCTAGCTTGATCTTCGGTAGCAAGTGGGCAACCCTGCACGACTTCCTGCCAAACCGGCTCGCTGCAAGCCATAGTGGTAAAGCTGAGAAGACGAAGAAGCTGGTCTCGGAAACGGAGCCGGCGTGGCTTGAGTATCTGCTTGAGCTTATGCGCATACGAGGCTGGAGTATGTTGCACCCGGCCAGCGCGTTTGTTACGATACACAACGAACTTGCGCATATACCGGAGGAGTACATGCGAGAAGATACCGATGGCCGGAAGGGCGCTGAAGCGCAGGGACAAGATGTACACCCTGAAGAAGAAGCATTTTTGACGGCATCCGAGCCTCCTGTCATCAGTGAGCACATTGAACACGAGCCGCGGGCGACGCAGCCTTTGCACGAGTTGCTGCCTTTCGCAGGCGATCTTCCAGAACTGCCGCACCTGCCATACCTCTCGCATACTGGAAAGTTGATCGAACCCGCGGCTGCCTCAATGCTGAAAGAAGGTTACCTGCCTATCTTCCGCCGCCAGATCGGCGGCTGTGATGCTCACGAGGCTTCGCGACAGAGGACTGTTTATGACATGAAGACTGACGATCTTTTCTGCTTACCTGGAATGGAGGCGGAGTACGCTGATGAGCCTGTGAGCGAAGAGAAGATCGCTCATGCAGTGATAAAAGAGACAGGAGGTGCAGTGGGTACGGGAGATGAACTACCGATCAGCGATTTCAAAGCAGGATTAGGCGAACGCGCCAACTTGGTCAAGCAGAAAGGGCAATCTGCCGCTGTCAGACCCGCAGGAGAGTGGGTGGAGACAGAAACGGAGGCTGGGGTAGCTGAGAAGGAGCCGAGCTAAGAGCCGAACATTCCAGGAGGTCATGCATTTCGGGATGGTCACCCACAAATAGTTGGTCACTTAGCACTCCGCAGTGTGGAGTGATCACTGTCAGGCCTCATGGCATGAAGCCGAGGCATACCGCAATATCAACTCATGCCCCGTTCGTGCGATAGCCGAGTAGTCGCTAAGACGCACCGTGATATCCGGCTGTCTCACCAAGGCGTGCGACGCTTCGAACACGACCATCTGGAGAAGGAAGTCCACTGAGACTCGGACTGAAGTCAGGCAGTCTTCATGACGGGTACAGCAGCAATCGGCTGTACTCCACGGCATCCGCGTTGAGTATTGGAAGGCAAATGCTGGTACAGATGATGTACAGAGCTGGTGTAGTAATGGGGATGTCAGAATATGCAGGATACCCAATACCGGATTGTAGTTTAGTACTGCTTTGATGCTGTACAATGCTCGTGTACCTTTGCAACGACCCCACTGTACAGTGCAGGCGTCGTATGCATTCACGTGCGGTCGGAGCAGCAGTATCCGGCGACTTGCCACAGCAATCCAGAAGATCAGCCTACCTTGGCTACCAGACACATGCAGCTCGATTTCGGCCTTGGAGGGTTACTATCGCAGTCTTTGACCGCCTCCCAGCTCTGTGATTGGGTTCAACAGTGCCTGTTCAGCTGCGCGGCGACACGATGTCAGGGCAGAGATTGTGGAGAGTAAAACCTGCACTGTCACTAGACCGGAATCCTTATTCATCTCCTACATTGTCAATGTAGGCCTTTCCGCAGTATAGCCATGCTCTCACGACAGAGAGTGCTATACGTTTACAAGCATCGTTCCAGCATCTTGAAACCAGTGAGTTGACACGGAGTACGTGGCGACAGTCTGAGATTCATCAGGTTGTTGGACGTATCAATACTTCTTGACTCATGTACTTCTAAATGTGAAAGCATCTAGCTTTAGCATGAATCACTCATCATCCTTGCGTATGCGTGAACCAGATCAGTATTCACTTCGTCAAAGCAATCGCGCAACCGAGGTTGGCGAACTGCGGAGACACCTTGGTGGCAATATAGGCGAGCGCCTCAACTGTCGGAGTGATTATACCATTGAGGTAGCTCGGGACGGACTGGGTCGACAACTGATACAGCAGGCAGGAAGTCTCCGCTGGACTGATGCTAGCACTGATGGTACCGTTCTTGATAGCGCCGAAGTTGATAGCATCGAATGAGCCAGAAGCGGTGTTGCCACCGAAGAGTACTGGGTGCTCGAGGTACCTAGAAGCAAGTCAGCGTGAATTCAAAATGTGGAAGTCTGAAGAAGCAACTCACATTGCAAGGATCTGCCCCGTAACATCCTCGTTGGTGTATGGCTCAACACGGTTCGTCCAGTTGGCCGGGATCTTCTCGTCATTGCCAAACGTCCAAGAGCCGTCAGACTGCTGGTGTGCGCCGAAGAACGAGGAAATGGTCGCAAGGTCGGGTGCGTAGCCGTGATTGCCGTTAGGCATGAGCTCGTAAAGGAAGCTGGCGGCTCCGTACAGCAGCAGTGACAGAGGGCCGAAGTAGAAGTCGGAGTTCTCAGTCAAACTCTGCGCATAGCGCTGGCTGCGGTAAAGAGCAAGGCCGTTGAGGTCAAAGTTGCTGTTGCAGGTCTTGTCCATCTATGCAAAAGTCTTAGTATGTTTCTCGTGCTGATATACTGCAAAACGAAGCTTACCATGCCGAAGAGGGTACCGTTGAAGGTGAAGTCATCACCGTTGTCAAGGAAGAAGTCGTTCCTCGTCAATGAGGTATCCGCCTCGAACTTGTTGTGGCCATCAAGACCTGGTTCAGAGCCAGTGAGGGTCGGGCTGGTCGATGTCCGTGTAGTAGCATCGCATCCGATCGACAACTTCTCGGTGACGAGATCGCCATCGGTGAGAGTAAGACCTAGCGCCGCTAGCAGCGTAGCAAGGTCATAGCCCACATTATAGACATTCTGCTGAGCGTCGACGAGCTCAGCGAAAGTCGTGATGCCATCATGCGCGAGGAAGTTGTGGTTCGCCGCAGCGTTCAGCCCAGGACATGGGCCGCGAATATCCGTGCTGGGGTTCGGCGCAACGAACTGGTGCGCTGTGTCGCCCGTCGCAGGGACTTGGTAGCCACCCTTGCCATTGCCAGGCAGTCCGTTCTTCGCATTGTTGTATGGGTACTGGGAAGTGACCGGGGCAGCGGCGACGTGATTAGCATTGAACGGGCATGTCGATGGACCCCCAGCACCCTCACCCGTCTGCTGACGAGCCCTGAGACGCTCAGCTTTGAGAAGAGTGTTGTCAACGCCTGGCGTTAGGGCCACGAACGGGAAGGCAGAGGCGCCGGAGAATAGGAGAGGGTAGATAACGTTCTTCATCTTGCAATCTCTTGATGTGGAACGAAAGAGTTTGTCAATGGAAGAAGGAGCGTTGTTGCGATGATCCTCAAGGGACACGGCAGGCTCATCACCTTCATATGCTCATCTCATCGAAGAGATCACACCTTCCGTAACACCGAGGAACTTCACATAAACCTGACGTTCTCCGCTCTGAGGCCTTCGTACCCTCACGCCGTCGCATACCCCTGGCCACAGTAACAGGGCAGTAGCGCCCTGGCTATTGTTTGTCGATCAGCAGTTCCGAGTGCACCTTCACGCGAAAGGAGGAAAGCAGTTCGGGTGAACTGCGCATGTGCCAAACAGGAGTCATTGCAACGGCTGTGAGTCGCTCAGGCTTGCTGCTGACTATGCAGATCGTTCTCGACAGGCTCAGAGTTTACTCCAGGGCGAGTCTGAAAGAAGACTGCCAAACTTGGACGATGCCTGTGCGACCCAGGGAGGAGATGAATGTCTCATACAGAAGCCTCGGTCATTGCCGGAAACAGCACGCATGTGTCGACGAAGGCAATGATCGTCGCTTAAGCTTACATTAAGGCATTTTTCCGAGGGCGCCGTTGATCTGCAAGCGCCGTTAGAGCGAAGTCTCCCCACAATGTCCGCAGTCACTCTTGACAAGGGTCTTGTAGTTTCTCTACGACGTTGCACGGCCGAGGTGTTTCTCAATTCCATCCTCGCGATTTGGAAGCGCTAGCAACCGTGTCCACTAGGTCGTCTAGGGGTAGTCCACTACGTCGTCCAGAGTCAGGGCATGACGCCTTGTACAGCAGAGCAGCCAGAGAAAGCTGCGAGTCATGGCGACACCCGCTAGTTGCGAAGGTACAGCAATGCAACCACAACCCTGCGATGATGGGATAATTGCTGGGTGAGGCGAGTCGCAGGCGTCCAACAGTTCGCCGAAACGATGCTGTCCGCGCTTTTTGAGCGAGGTCTGCCTAGCATAAAAGTAGCCTGGGCTCTCGAGAGAATTTCACCCAGTTGAGGTAGAAATCATTGTATTCTAGACACTCTTAAGCTAAGGCGACAGGTTTAACCTTGCAGGTGCCATGATGATTCGCTCGAAGCAAGTCGACACCGGCTGTAACCCTTCTGCCATCGGAGTACGCTGCTATACGAGCCACGTCTATGGTCCACGAGATCAGGCAGTGCCTTTCGAGTGATGAGTAATCGCCAGCAAGCAGCGCAACAGTAGACCGACGACCAACAACGTTTCGAGGGTTTGTCGTTTCATGCGTCGCTTTCCAAGAGCCACTGCGCTGGCTCTAGCATCGCTCAAACACTCTGTACAGCCCCTTCAGGTTAGCCACCTCTATGACACCCTTCAGCAAGCTCCGCGTCGCCACAAGCCTCGACTTGAAAGCCGGGAACAGTGCGTTCTCAATAGCGCGATGCAGCTCATTGCGTCTTTGCATAACCTCCTCATCCTCGGCCTCGCCCTCAGTGGGTTCCGGCGGCAGCACTTCAGGCACGTAGAAGCTTGCCAGCTCCCGCAGGAAAGTCTGAAAGCATCCCCTTTCGTCATTCCAGTCAACGTGTGGTCCTAGCCTAAGCAAGAAGTTCGGCAGCTTTGCCATTGATGGCGTGTAACCCTTCATCAGCAGCGGCATGCTAAGCAGCTCGCCTTCTTCGGAGATCTCAAGCGCAAAGTACTCCGCCAGCATATCCTTCCGTGACATCAGCTGTTCCTTAACGGCAGGCACGACTTGCTCCCAGTCGAAGTCAAGCTCATCAGGTTCCAGCGCCCTCGCCTGTGCCGCGCCGATCTCCAGCAACTCGCGCAAACTCAAAGGCGGGTCAAAGTGAATAGCGCCAAAGTTACCGAAGTCTGTTAGACCGAGCTGGTAGAAGTACTCGGCTGCCACCATACCGTAGTCCACGAGGAAGAGCTTAACCCCGCCTTGCATGGCAGCGATGCGTTTGCGTTCGTCAGCGATGCCGACGAAGGTATGGTTGGCGAAGACGTCGGTGAGCTCGTTGTGCATGTTTCCGCGTACCGAGGCTCGTAGGTCCTTGACGGTGGTCAGGCGGCATGTGGTGGGTTCCTTGTCGGTGTACTCATACTCCATTGCATCAGAACCAGGCTCTCGCGAAGGTGACGAGGTTCGTTGGGCTTGAGGCAGCATGGCTGTGATCTTGCGAGATCTCGCATCCGTGCGTACTAGATTGTTCTCGTATGGTTTCTGCGTGCTTTTCTTTGACGTCGATGGCCGTTGCGATGCTCCCTTACTTGTCGGGGTGTCGTCCGGTATCGTAGGTACCTTCGAGATGCTCGGCGTCTTCCCACCACTCAGCAGACTCTGTGTCATGAACGTCCTGCTTGTATCGACCTTACCTAACCGCGTCCGAATGTCATCGCAGATGAGCTCAATGATCTCTTCCTCGTTCAGGAAGTTGACCTCACGCTTCGTTGGGTGTACATTGACATCCACTCTCGCTGGGTCAATGTCGAGGCTCAGATATACAAATGGCTTGCCACCCTTTGGCAGGAAAGTCGAGTACGTCTGCTCAACAGCACGCTTGATCGCAGTCGACTCCACCGAGCGATGGTTGATGAACAGCAGCATTGTAGTCCTCTTCCCGCTGTAATTTGCATTGCTGACCAGACCGTGCGTCTTGAAGCCATACTGCTGGTTCTCAACCTCCAGCTCAATAAGCTCATTCGCAATAGCACTGTTGTGCACCATCCGAATCCGATCTCGAACACTAGCTGTCACCGGCACAACAATACCGGCGCCGGCCTCACCGTGCTTCTTGCAAGAGAAAGCCACGTTTTTACAATGCACGGCGTATTTGCCAACCAATTCAGCGATCTTCGCATACTCCTCACTTGCAGATCTGAACGCACGCCGGCGAGTCGGAACATTGTAGAAGAGGTCTTCGACCGCTATCTGCGTGCCCTGTCTGCCTGCACAAGCCTTTGGATCCGCACTCTGACCAGGCTTCGCAGGTGCCAGCTTACCACCAGCATAATGCGCCTTCCATGCACAGCTCGAGTCTGCAGTCTTCGTCGTAACTGCAAGATGAGCTATGTGGCTGATACTCGCAAGCGCTTCGCCACGGAAGCCATACGTCCCGATACTCGTCAGGTCCTCGAAAGCCTTGAGCTTACTGGTCGTGAACCTCTCGCACAAGATAGCCATGTCATCTTTGTTGATACCGCAGCCATTGTCAGTGATCTGTAGCAGCTTGAGCCCGCCATCCTTGACCAGAATCTCTAGACTAGTGGACCCAGCATCGACAGCGTTCTCGATGAGCTCTTTAAGCGCGTGCACAGGCGCAACAATAATCTCGCCTGCTGCGATCTTGTTGACGACGTCTTCGTGCAGTGCTCGGATGCGACGCGGCGCTTCTATCTCGTCCGCTTTGCGCTTAGTGCCGCGCGGTGGCGATGAAGGTGCGGTTGAGGGTGTGGCGGTGGCCATGTTGAAGACCTTGCCGCAGGCACATCCAACAAATCCCTTGATCAGTTACTCCGAAGGCATATGGATATAAAGATGGCTATCGTATGTTGTCGAAACTCCGGAACATGGGACTGATGTTGAAAAGCGCGGGAAGACGCGTCGAGTAAACGCAGGCTTCACCGCGACTTCATTGGCTGTTTAACTGCCGGCGCTAACGGAAGCACGCGGCGTGCGCAATCACAGGTTCCACCGCGCAACGACCTCAAATTACACAAGATTACACTGCACAATGGGCCACTGAAAGTACATGAGACTGCTCTACATCGTAACCATAGACTTCGCGTAGCATCGCGTCGCTGCGAAAGATGACCACGATAGGACCTCCAGCCACCAAAATCCTACCCAACAGTATCTAATCACGTACCAGAGGGTCCTCTCCAATCTCGACCATGGCAGTCCGAGCCAGGTGTGGACTCTAACACAACCCGCATGCGATGCCTGCTCAGCCAAGATAGCCAGACCTGTAGCTAGACATACGTACAGCGGTCGCCAGCGCCCACAGGGTCCCGGTAGCCAGCCGCTCGCCGTGTGCATGAGCCCGGATATTGCGAAGGAAAGCATGACTACGCAGACCCTAAGTCCCACTGTGTTCTTGCGCAGACGCAGAACGGAAGTCGTGATAGCAGCAGCGTTCATAATGAAAGCTTTCCGCATCAAGTGGTGCCAGAAGTGGCCGTAGAACCGGCGTAGTGTGTATGCTTCTAACGGGCTGCTGTACAGCGGTGGCCAAGATGCAGGTGAGGCGTTGAAGAGACCTACCGTGACGACGGCGCAGACGCTGTGGAGCGCGATGAGCAGGAGTGAGGGCATGGCTAAGGCGCGCATGGCTGCCTCGGCGCGGATGCTGAAGGAGCGGGTGGTGAGGGTGTTGCGGAGGAGTTGGAGGAGCAGTGAGTCGTTGGTGGGAAAGTAGTCTGATAGGTCGGAGTGAAGCGCAGAAGTGAGGGATTGTTGCGGAGGTAGAGGTAGACTTCGCCGGTTACTACTGCGAGGAGGGCTCGTCTGGCGAGAAAGGTCGATCTAGGCTCCGACTGTCGGTGATTCGGTTCCAGCGCCCTTCTAGCGTAAACAAAATGTCAACTGCCCATTTCAACTTGTGCCAAGTGCCCCCGCAGCCGACCGGCGGCGTCAATCGCATGAGGACCAAGAAGCAGTTGGCATGGAGGGCGAAGCCGAGCATGTACTCCGCGTAGGATTGGCCTTCAGCATACCGTGGCGATGGCTACAGTAGCAGCTGTGCGAGCATACTTGGAATGTACTGGCACGAAGCCCAAAACCAGCGCCGCAATGGCGTGTGCTGTCAGGGCTGGTATAAGGAAATCCATAGTTCGGAGATTGTCAAGCTGAGGTAGCCGGAACGACTACGACGTTCTCAGAAGCTATGTCCCTAATCTGGTCGTCTGCGTGTTCGCGTGCTCGAGCTCTTCTCAGCTATCTTGCACGTTCTCGAGAGTAATACTCCTCTCGTTAGCCACAGGTCCTTTGTCCATACCGCTTGCATCAAGCCAAGCCCAGTGTACCGTACTTACAGCACCGATACCGATCGTGGCTAGACGACTACTCGAGCCGAACACAATACTATGACTCCAACGTAAGCCACATCTCATCGTCAATGACGTGCCGCTCCACAGATGCCTTCCCCAAAACCGTAGGCTTTTCACCATAAGGGTCGGTCTGTGGCTTCATACAAAGGCGCAGCGCAGCTTAAAGACCACGCCGTAAACCACCTCTACAGGGTTACCTTCGGACTTAAAAAGCCCATCGTTCCATAAACACATAAGATCACAACTCCGCCAGCACTCAAAATCAAGACCTCCGCTCTCTTTTCAGCCGTCTCGGCCCTGATCGTCGGCTCTGCCATGACCGGCGGGCACAGGTAAGCTTCTCAACCTCCCTAGCTTTAACGCTCTCTCAATCCGCATCACAAACCTATCTTGTTTCCGTACGGTCACATCCCACAGCATGCCCAAAGGCTCCGCCGCACTCCTCTGCCCATTCGGCACCAACAGCGACGGGACCTGCAAGTCTGGCCACCTTCGCGTCCGCAGTGAGGATGGTGAATGGCAGGACATCAAGGGTATTACGCATGTACATCCTGTGCATGCTGGTGGTGCCGCTGCTGCTGGTGGGAGAGAGGGGGTGCATATGATGTAGAGTGTTCACATATTTTGTTATCGAGATGGCTAGCTGAGCAAATATGACGTCTGATGAGAATGTAACATAGCCCACAAATGGAGTGATGTAGGTAGTAACGATCGAGCTGAGCCAGATTATCTGCCTGCTTCTTTTGGTCCATGCCTCTCCTCTAGTGATCATATCTTCACTACGGCTAGCCCTGTATATTGCAGCTCCTCCGTCCCTCTATCGCATCGCGGTATGCCAGCTGACTCCTATGACTCGCGTGAATTGTTCTGTAGTACGTCTCTACTCGCGCAGCTAGCAGCAAGAAAGGCTCTCCACGCTACCATCGGATCCTCCTCGACAGCATCGCGTCATGCTGAAAGCTGGCTCATCGGCTGTTACACAAATCTAGCCGCAAGCATCGGTCAATGTTGGCCTGTTGCTGTATTCCGTCGAGGGTTTTGGTGCGCATCGTTTGGCTCAGCGAGCACATGATGTAGACTGCGATGCGCATGGAAAGTCGATATCAAGAGGAGAGTGCTGTGCAAGAGGTGCGGTATGTGGCAGAAACACTATGCTCTTGTGTGCCGTGTTTTCTGAAGGGCGATGCCCAATATGTCGCAATTGCCGCAGATCTCAGCTCCTTTTGAGCAAGATGTATATCGCAGTGCTTCACGAGTCGTCCATCTCCTCGTCGTCGGCCGCTTTTCTCGACACCGGCTCCGGACTCCTCGTACCCTCCTCGTCATCATCCTCTTCCACCTCCTCATCATCAACCTCCATCCCCTCATCCCTAGCGCCATCGCCCGCCTGCTCCTCCTTCCCCAAAGCCTCCTCCTCCCCCTTCCCGCCTCCCATATGCCCATCCAACGTCCCCTGCCCCTTCGCAATCCCATCCGCCTTCTCCCCTGTCGCCTCCTTCGCAGCCCTCTGCTTCACCTGCTTATACGGCACAGTCTTAGGCACAACATCGCTCAAAAACTCCAAATTCTCCACCCTCGCAACTGCATTCGCGACATCGCGGTACTGGATATTACGGCGGGGCTTACGTTCGGATTTGACGATGTTGTAGCTTTGCTCGACGAGGTGCTGGAGGAACATTTCCGTCGCGACGGTTATGACGAATGCGGCGTTGTTGGAGCAGGAGGGGATGTCTTCGTCGCTGTTGATTATCTTCTTTACGCGGGCCACTAAGCGATATTAGTATTTGGGGTATGGTTTGGGTGATTATGATGGTGGATAACTGACATGGCAATGCGACAGTGCCGGTGATCTCCTTGGAAGGAGCAATGGGTGTGTTGTTATATGGCATCCTTGCGGCTTCGAGGAGGGATCCGATTACGCGGAGTAGGTGGGGTCCAGCAGTAATTGGTGAGCTGTCCTCGAGCTCCCTGAGACAAATGACACGTCGTGCGCGATGATCTGAAGGTCAAAGGAACGTTCTGATGTGGTCGCAAGGAAAAGATGAGGTTCGTGTGGGGAGGTGGACGCGACGGAAAGCTGCATCAGTGCATGGTCGGGGTTGCTGGCTTTCACATGCCGAGCGCTCTCCTGAGGCATCAATAAAGAACAGACATAGGTTGACAATAGATCAACAACCATCCCATTTCCTGAGCACACAGTACGTCCAAAGGGAGGTTAGCGGTCGCACAAGCCTGAAG
>Ga0058704_10001160_pt1 | contig 12434 bp, 14 predicted proteins | sample AgamicMgSfe_FD_71363 | JGI IMG/M metagenome (GOLD analysis project Ga0058704, IMG submission 71363) | Agave microbial communities from Guanajuato, Mexico - Mg.Sf.e | ecosystem: Host-associated > Plants > Phyllosphere > Phylloplane/Leaf | place: Guanajuato, Mexico | collected 2012-05-30
GAGCGAATTTCTCATCAACAACGGTACGTGCTAGTCAGTATGAGATGATCCGTACTGTACTGTATCCTGTTATACAGCAGGATCAGACGAGAGTCTGCATATCTAGGCGAAAGAACAAAAAAAGAACGCAAGGATAAGCTACTACTGTAGGTTGCCCATCTCCGAGCACGACTCGTCAAAGTGCTTGCAGCGGCCAGAGACGCATCGAGACAAGAATCCCTGAATCACGGTGCAGCAGCCAGCAGCGCGTCAAATGTCATCGTCAAGCGAAGCGGTCCAACACCAATGCGGGTTTGATGGCTTTTTTCCAGATAGTGGTCGACGATCAGACATGCCTGGATCATATCTGCCTGTGGCTTGAGAGTAATCGAGTCGAACAGGCATTATCATCGCAAAGACCCAAGTCATCATTCTAGCACGCGACACTACAGTGTGGTACCACTATACAGTACATTTTCCGAGTTCCAACACTTTTCAATCCCAACAGTCATACGGTAGAAGACGCCGTCGAGCAGCTTCGTCGCGACATTCTCGACCGAGCCTAGCCGCCCGCACGCTCGTAAAAGCTGCTCAGTGTCAAAGATGTCTGCTGACGATGGGTCTTGAGGGTTGACAATTTGGATAAGCCAACAAGTCCCTAATCATTCAAAACTCTAACCCGACCGCATGCGAGTGATCAATTCTAGGTCGGACATGTTCAACATGAGACGAGAATAGATGCAACAAAGACTCTTGATCTTTTACCCTGAAATCGATATGCGTGTAAGCGGCCAGTCTCGTGAATCGCTTGATCAACTGCTGCTGCTGGCTGCTGTCTGTCCGTCGATCGAGAACAGGTCTCACGAACCGAAAAAAGCGCACTTCGAAATCCCTGGTTTGCTGCCCTTCGTCGACGCAGGGTCGATATCTTGAAACAGGAGGTGGGGGAGGTGTGTGCTGTGCGCCGACTGTCATCTGTCACTGTCTGGTGTGACTGTCACGCAATTCGTGGCGGCAAAAGCTGCGGTTAAAACTCCCACCTGCATGTGAAAAATGCAAGCCCAAGGTACGGTACCTTGCCTGGTTCGAACAACCGAGAACGCCCACTTCGTCACGTCGTCGATTGTTGCACACAAGAAAACTGCTGTGATCGGTTCGCACTCTTCTGTGGTAACCTGATCCTTTGACAGCTTTCGGTTGAAGTGGTTGGTCTGGTGTTGTGCTGGTCTAGTTATTAGACATGACATGGATATTGATGATTGTCCAGGCCTAGCGATTCTGGTGTCAAGCCACAGACACAAGTGCTTGGTTATCCTCGGCGATAGCAATAATTTGATGAGTGGAGGTCGAAAGAAAAAACCACCGACCTTACTTCGATTGACTTATGTGATGTGGACAGGGCAAGGCTTGCGACGGAAGGCGGGAGACGGGAGACGGAGGGGCTCCGGCTGCCCAATCACGCCTGACGCTGACCCGCTTTCGATATCGGGAAGCATAAGCCGCGGCAGCTTTTTTAGCGCTGCGACTTCAACGAACTCTAGACGATGTCCACCTGGTTCTTGGATCCGTGTCTGCTTCTTCCATCGTCCCGTCACCAGCAATTCACAGCGATCAGTACAGACAACCACAGCGCGCCATGGTATCGGGCCAATATTGTGCTTTACAAGGCTGGCCGTTATCGAGCTCGCAGTCGCCGGATTCCGACAGTTGCTACAAACCCGAACACCTTTTGGCTTGCTTTTGCCCAAGAAGCAGACTACTGTATGTTCTGGTACCCTTCTGCACGATTCCATCATCGAGCTCACTCAGTCACTGCAACAAGCAGAACGTCGGCCAAAATTCGTGACTGGCAGAAGGAGCCGCATGCTCTGCCGAGCAAGTCCCATGTCATTTGTCGATCTATCGCAAGATGCCGTCTGTCAGAGAAACAGCAGAAACGTGGCTCGAGCATTCCAAAACGACTTTATCCACCTTAACCATCGAAGATCGGATATAGTTCGAACAAGGTTCCTGACTACTTGTCAGCGGAGGAGCGCACGCCCGCCAGCGAATTGACTTCGCTCGCTTGAAACAGTCGTCCTTCGGCCGCAGATCTCTCAACGTCAAGCCATGCTGAACCTCACGCCTACCGTGACAGAGAATTGCCGACCGAAGCATCAAGGATTGCGAATACAGCGTGCTCATGAATACTGTGACCAGAAAACGACGTCAGCATGGTACTTCCAATAGAACTCGGAGAAAAGCGGCCTACACTGCGAGTCAGCAGCGGTTCCACTCGTCTGACTTTTGACATCGAGCAATGTTTCCCTGCGAGCAAACTATAGTCCTCACACAACTGTCATGTCGTGATCAATGCTTGCAGCAGACTTTTGTCCTCCCTCCGAAGTCTTGTGAGAGTTGGGTGAACTGATCTACGGCTCCGTAACGGCCCTGACCTCGCTATTGGGTTCCAGACATTTGATAATGACTATCGACCAATAGCTTCCACAGACCACCAAATCCTCGTATGCATACCTGTCCAAGGCCGCGTTCACGTCGAATGAGAGGATGAGTGACAACGAACAAGACCGAAGTCACTACTGTATCTGTGACTTGAAGTCCGACAGCGCATCAAACAGCCATGGTTGAAGTGATACCGTGATATGTCGGGGACTAAGCAGGGCCTCCATGGACGTTGAGATGTTGAAAGAATCAGAAGATACCTACAGTACCTGCTGTACTGTGTCTTCCACCATCGTCAAAAGGCTTTGACGACCGAATCCTTCGAGCAATATCGGAATTCCAGAGACTATTGTTGCATTCGCTTGTCGCCCAACGTCAAAGAGTACCACTGTTGTTTTTGTGGCTTTTCGGACTGGAGTTTGCGAAATGTTCAACGTTGCATTGTGCTCAACTCGCCCGCAAGCATCATTCACCACCCCCACCGCCAAGGACTCTGACCACGCGGCCTCCGGGGCTCTTCCAAAGGCTGATATCGTCTCGCTTTTTGCACGAGGAGTTTCCGCGGTGCCCCCTTCGATGACCAGCTTATTCGGCTCTCGCAGTGGTTACTACTCATTAACGAGGCTGGAACTTTCCAGGCGTGCGCATGGCGCCAGACCGTCAGGTCATTTCATGGTGGACTCTCTACGCCGCGTTGTAGCAAGGCCCACCATGACATCGGGCCTTTGTCGTGCAAAACATGTAGCAACATTCAACTCGATATATGAAAAGAACTCAGCAAGTGATGTATCAGAAACAAGTATCACCACCGATACTGCAGATCCATTATTGCACAAAGAGATCGCCGAGCACATGCTTTGTCGTCGATGATCCTGATGCCATGGCGCAAATCCTCAAACCCGGATCTCATCAGACGGATCTCCAAAGCATAAGGTAGCCTCCCCACACGTTCGTCTCAGAAAGACATCAATGTTCTTTTTCGAGATATCTACAGTAACGTCAACGTTGTTATATTTTGCTTCTGTCAAAGCAATTAATTCGAAACGAACCCCCCCATTGCTCGAGTCTGCAAGCACGTTGACAGACTGCTCGCTTCCGTTGGCTATCATTAATGCCATCCGCAATGCCGCCGCGACCTTGCTGCAGATCTCGAGACACCCAGGGTAGCTCTTCCCGGCGTGACAAGTCCGATGTTCCCATTCCCAATTCTCTGCCCTCTACCTAGTTATCGCGCACCTTTGTTCGACGCGAGCAATAGACTGCCTCGCGTCGACGTGAGGAGCATGCCATGAGTAGCAAGTTACAGTAAGTTAAGCCAGATTACCCGATCAGCCATTGCGACCCGCTCGGGAGGCCTGCATGCACGCCTGAACGTACGCACGCACGCTACAGTATGTATGTGACTCGTATGGCATTCGCTTTGATTCCTGTCGCGTTTTGCTGCGTCTGCGCTCGCGTTTCAGATGATGGCGCTCTGCGGCCGAGTCGTCGGGAAAAACGAAAAAGCTTCTTAGATCGTGGGCTTGCATGTACAGAGACGTGAAGTTCTGTAGACTACTATACTACAGTATACTACTCTGTACAGTAGGCCTTTGATTGACGGCATTTCGGATCGACGACACGGTTGTACTGATACTTGTACAGTGTTCCTATCTACTGTATGAGATCGACGAGACGTTTCTTTTGCTCTATTCTCGGTCTGTGCAACTGGATTGCTGGAACACACCCACATCCTGGCATGACTTTCCCTCATTCGGACTATCAGGCTGCTGCTCCGGACTTCAGGACCCTTCTTTGGTAACCCTGCCCCGGACCTGTTCTGATTCCCAACGACTTTACCGCGGCTCTGCTCTTTTCTTTTCGCACGCGACCGCTGCCGCGTCTCCCCCATGAGGTTCTCTGGGTCATCCTCGCCGGGACTGTAAGTTACTGCAGCATGCCTGGCTCAGTTGCCGAAATAGTGTACCAGTGTGTAGTTTAGAGGGGCCGACGTCGCGGGAAGATCATGAGTCGGCGTCTGGATCTTCAACTCGAGATCCAGTACCGCTTCCAGAGCTCTCGTTGCGCGGTCGTGCCATTGAACTATACCATCGCTGTTAATGTCATGGTTGTCTTGGCCAGAAGGTAGGTACAGTGGGGAAGAATGAGGGGAAGTCGAGGCTGGTCTTTTGCAGTGCCTATCGTGGTGCGTGACACTTTTTAAAAGACTATGGAAGAAGAGGGTGAAGGATCGGCAGTGTCGGTCGTGCCAGTGTCGGTCGTGCCAGTGTCGGTCGTGCCAGTGTCGGACTTGGAAGTTCACGTACCTGAAATTCGACTTTTGTGATGTCCTGAAATCCCTCCTGGAGACTGGGCTCTCTATATCGTGAAGCAAAGCCTGTGAAGGCCATCTTGGGCAACATGGTGCGTGATTCCGGGTTGACCTTGACCTGGTCAGCGATCGTCTTGGTCGCCTGTCGCATCGTATATTCACGATAGGGAACTCCTATCATGGTAAAAGCATCGTCACCTACCTCGATACTGCCCAAAGCGCGAACGGTGTCATTATGTTCGCACAGTTTGGCAGGCGATGTGAACAGCACGCATCGAATAGGAATGTCCATGGACGACGCAAGTTTAATCCAGTGAGCTCGTGTGTCGATGTCCGCGTTCGTGTTATCTGTCAAGCATAAGTCTCGCCTCTCCTCGTAGTCCTTTCCCTTCATACATACCAACGGCGACCGATTTGCCCTCTTGCAACAATTCCTTCGCAGTCTTGAGACATCTGTCTCTCTATACATCATCAGCAGTCAACTCACATAGAGCGGAAGTTCAACGCACCGTCTTCAAGATATCCTGATTGACCCTCTCAAACCCCAAAGGCTGCAAATGATCCCAGAAAAACGTACTCTTACCCGCGCCGGGACTGCCGACAAAAACCACGACCTCGACCTGGTTCCTCATCGTAAACACAACCGGACTGGCATCCGTCCTCTGACTCGCCTCGAGAAACGCCGCCGGCTCAAAAGTCCTCACAAAAGGCCGCGCTTGCTCATCCAGGAAGAACTCTTCAGGCGTTTGGTACGGCACACCCGCATTAGCAGCCATGTCACGATCCGAGCACGAGAAGTCTTTCTTCACTCTGCCGGCCTCGGTGCGACCGCCTGCGTCGCCGACGAAGATGCTGTGCGATATGTCTACGTCTGTGGTCGAGAGGTTGTTGTCGCTCAGTAGTTGGTCCCACATGCCTGTACGCGGTTTGCGGTAGGTATCTGATTTTGTGGCGGCGTAGAGGGTTATCGGTAGGTCTAGCGCTGAGAGGACAGCGGTGGCCTTTGTTTTGAAATCGAGGAGTCGTTTTGGTGTCGAGGGTGTTTTGGACGAGGTGAAGGGGGTCAGGGTTATGCCGCCTTGGTTGCTGAGAATTGCGAGGAGGTAGCTGAGGGTGTTAGTGGTGATTCACATTGTACATTGGGGAGATGAGATGGTAAGAAAAGCAAAGAGATACTCACCCCTCTGATGCTAGGCTACGCAGTTTGGTCTCGATGCTCGTGTGCCACCATTTCCAGTCCGTAGCGTCTTTGCTGAATTTGTTGCCTGATACTGTCGTGATAAGAGTTGAGTCCTGGCTGCTGTTAGACCACATAACATCCAACACAATGCTTGTCAAAACGTACAAAGTCAAAGGCAGCGATTTTGATAGGCTTGCTGTGTGCTGTATTGTCGTCCTTGCCGTACCTGCATAGCAGCAAGGAGTCGTCTACAGTTCGCCATGTTGCTTTGCTAGGGTCCTTTTGTGATGCTGGCTTGAAAAAGTTGGCGATTACCGCTTTAGCTATCCAGTGTCAGCATGCCGGTCAAGTGCTTCGTTGAATAATGTAATAATTACTAGTCGCCGTCGTTGTTGATAGCTTTCTCTTAGTTGGAGGGGGTGAGACGCTGCCATCTTCGGTCGCCAGGCGCTTCAAGGTGGCCGGCGGCATTGTGAGGAGATAATTGTATCTATTGTATTTTGTAGCTAGAAAGATGTCCTTGGAACACGCTCGAATTGTAAACATGTATCCGTTCTTGCAGAAGTGGTGATGCTGGTAAACAGCGTAGGAAGACGCGAACCTCGAACGCGGTATCACGTGTCGTGATATATCTTTGATTGATGATATTACAATTCCGCTTACAAGAATGCTTTTGTGGTATCACAGACAATAACTTGTCTCTAAACAGACCGTGTCATGTACGAACAGTATTAAGAGAGTTGCAATTACATCTGATGGGTTTCAGGTGTGCAAAATGCATGTAAGGCGTTCTCGCACGTCGAGAGAACGACAATCTCATAGTGATCTCGTCAAGGGGGATATCTCAATTCAGATGTAGCTTTTGTACGATTCTATCAACATCGCTTTCCACCGCAGGTTCATGTCGCGGTCCATCATTTTGTGTAGCCGACCGTGTATATCCATATCAAACGCCGAATTGAGTGGTGAGCACCGTGTCTTGACGTCGACAGAAGGGCCGGTCTGAGTCCGTATCACTGCCCCAAGCCAGAGATCATGTCCAGCTCCTTTAAAGGTCCATCGTGGTGCTAAGACTGGCCAAGCTGCCATAGTAGTCATGTCCATAGACTAGCGATACCCCGAAATCTCGACCTGATTTGTAATCTCATAAGATTGTATCATCATTCCCTTTACATCCTTCAAGCGAACATGCTAGCACCACCAGACTCGATGGCATCGATCTCTGCCTGGGTGAATGGCGTCCTGGCGTAGCGAGCAGGAAGCTCGTTGCGGTCAAAGTATTCGCCCTTCTTTGGCTCGATTGGACCGAGGGAGGCTCCGGACTTTCCACCGACGAAACCACCGTATGAGCGTGTTTGCTGGTTACCGCCCATCAATGGACCGTGTTGTTGAGCCTTCTTGCGGTAGCTGGCGAATGATTCTGGAAGGGAGTCGGAAGACGAGGCGGGGTGGACTTTTGGTGTGTGGTCAATAGCTGGGTTGTGTTAGTCGCAAGGTCGTCTTGCATGCAATCAGTCTAGCGATACGTACATGAAGGAACTGCTCGTGGGCCCAAGAACCGAATCATAGGCTGACGGCCCTGGCGAAGAACGGAGGTGAAGCGCATCTTGGTGGTTGTTGAGTTGGTGGTTTAGGGACTCGGATTGCGGTCGATTGACTTGTAGTAGTATTTTATTGCAAGAGTAAAATCGAGAGCACCAGGCTTAGAAATCTAGAAGTCCGTAGGAGAGGGTGGAAACGAGGGGCTGCTTATGAACTGGTTGACGCGATTGATAAGGCAGCAGGCACAATTATAATATGTTACGGTACAATTACCTTAGCTGATCATGTCATGTCACTGAATCCTCGGAGCGGTAGACGGAGCTTGCTCGGATCGGCGCTTCGCTTCACGTTTTCCCCGGCCTCGGATGAATTGCTGCAATGCTCCTGCCCAATCTGCATGTGCAAAATGCGGGCGGCTGCGGGCGACTTTGCCTTTGGAGTTTGCAGCCTGCCAATCGCGGCGGGGTGAAACACGCTTGCTTGCTTCAAGGAGATGTCCATTCTGTATGGCACTTCTCCGGGGTCGGCCTCACGTAGTACGCTACCTATGAAGCTTGTCGGGTAAATTCATCACCATCTTTATGCAAAAGGAACAACCACTGAAGCGTTAGTGTGAAGTGGCTCTGTTATTGTATACAGATGGTCTGACAATCAGGTCAGAGCTGCATCGAGGTCGCAGAGTGGTGGAGAGCAATCCAGAGCCTCATTAGGAAATTTCACGCGAGAGCCTCCGCGTCGAACAGCCAATCTTCACACTATCATCACTCCAGCCTGGCGTGATATACCAACACCACTGTCGAAGCTTGACTGGATCATTTCAAGATGCATGAGATCTCTTTGTTCGGTCAGATATCCCTGGGCCGTCATGAACAAGTCTCAAACATCCTCGCCGGGCTCGCAGCCATGCAACCACGCCCATTCTACGAGAAGCACACTCTCTACATGCCAAAGAAGACCGCCGTATCAGACGCGCAAATACAGAAAGTCAACAAAAAGCCACAGAACGTTCAACCGACATATACACATCTCATTCAATCATACAGCTCTGCAGACTACGGAAAAACACTCTTACCCGACGGTCAAAAGGTCCGTCTGGTAGAAACGCCAGAACCAGAAACCAAAGCCTTCATCCTCCGGCGTGTTGAAGAATCGAATGCCACAGACGACGATTTGCAGAAGTATTCTGATACGAACAAGCTCCAGAAACTCCACGAGTACTACGTCGAAGGCCAGCGTTTCACGTGCAGAGACATCGCCATCAGCATTTACCGTCACCTCCTTCCTCAAAAGCCAGACGAAGGTGCTGCTGAGGTGAAAGACGACGTGAATAAGTTGGACGACATGAAGCTGCTTGATCCCAGCGGCGCCTTTGTTGTGGAAGCCACAATCCGCATCGACGACCGCACCAAGCCTGCTCTGGTGCAGACGGCGACAGAAGAACTGAATTGGTTCAGAAGTGAGATGAAGGGGTCTATCGACATGCGAGTTCCAGAGAGACTCTCACTCGACACCAGAGTACGGTAGTTCTTAATGGAGGACATGATTCACGAACAGCGGCACACGATTCTGCAAAGGTGTAACTTTGATTCGATTCCGAAATCGGATATGTACTGGAGGGATATCTCTGGTCAAATGCAACAAACGCTAAGATCAACATATCCTCCCGTTGGTGGATATCCTCCTACCAAACAACTGCTTCATCGTCTAGCTGCGATGGTGACCGGTGGTGGCCTCGGGCACGACGCCAGTGCCCGAAATATCGTGGACACCGTGCTCGGCCGTCGCGTCCGGAATGGCCTCACGACGATCCTCACCCTCCATGCCCGCAGCGTCCTCTTTACGGATGCCGCGACCGTTGTCAGTCAGGAACAGCTTGTCTGCAGTAATGAGATCCTCGCCCTCTGGCGCGACCCATTTGGAGCTCTTCCATGGCTTAACGTGGAGAATGTACATGGTATCGGTCTCCTCGAGACTACGACCTTGACTCTCACAGACGAAGAAATAAGTGATGACGGCACCAGTAAAGCAGCAGGCGGCGAAGACGTATCCGTACTGGTAGTCGATGGCGCCGGTAATGTACGGTGTGAAGAAGGAAATGAGAAAGTTCCAGATCCAGTTCGAGGCTGTGGCGAGACCCATGGCGGTGGCTCGGTAGCGAGTAGGGTAGATCTCTCCAGTAATGCACCAGACGATTGGCCCCCAAGTGGCGGCGTACCCGAAGATGAACAGTGCAGCGAAAACAATCATGGCAGCGCCGATCTGTGGTGTGTTGGTGGGCATATTGCGATCGAGTGCAAAGTGGCCAAGAGATGCAAAGACCATGAAACACATGAACATCCACAGACCACCAGTGATGAGTGACTTTCTACGGCCAAAGTGCTCGACAACGTAGAGAGCCAGGAATGTGGTGCCAAAGTTGATACCGCCGAGGATCATGGAGGTGACGTAACTGTTACTGAGTCCAGTCGCCGTGAAGATGGTCGTACCGTAATAGAAGAAAAAGTTGGCACCTGTCAATTGCTGGAACATTTGCAGGGTCATGCCGAGAAGTGTACGGTAAGCCATTCTTGGACCAGTGAAGACTTCGATGATGGAGTGCTTGCCACCAACGTTCTCGGCGTCGAGCTTCTCCTTGATCTCACGCATTTCGCGCTGGACCTCCCAATGGTTCTCAGAAACGCCGTACGATTTGGAGACGGTCGTACGTGCTCGGTCGATTTTACCATTGCGGTAGTCCCAACGTGGTGATTCTCTCAAAAAGCAGATACCAACAGCCATGAGCGCTGGCCAGACGAAACCAATCCCCATTGGAATTCTCCAGGAGGATGGACCGTCCATTTTCTCGGTGCCGAAGTTGATACAGTAAGCTATAAAGATACCGAGGGTGATGAACAGCTGGTAGCAACTGACCAGAGCACCTCTGATCTGGCGTGGAGCGGTCTCGGACTGGTACATTGGCGTAAGCACCGAGAGACCACCGACTCCGAGACCAGCTACCCATCGACCGACAACAATCTGGTACCAGTGTGTCATAGTAGCGATCTGGACAATGACACCAATGATAAAGACGATATTCCAGACAACGATCGAGACTCGTCGACCAAATTTGTCGGCAATTGGTGCAGCGATGATGGCGCCAATGAGAGTACCGATCGAGAGCAGACCAACGATAGTGCCCGAACGTACGTTAGAGAAAGCCCTCGCTCCTGTCATCGGGTCGGTCGTGTCACCGAACCTGTTAAGAAAGTCGGGCATCTCCAAGAATCCAGAGATCTGACCAGTGTCGTAACCAAAGATCATGCCTCCTAATGACACGATAAAGACCATGGCGAAGATTCGTGGACGGAGCATGCGGACTGCTTCGTGTTCACCCATTTCCTTCTCATAGTTTCCACTAGCACCGTTCACGACGCTGTTACTGGGCGTGGTCTCTTGCGAGTCACTCTTCTTGAATCTTGACATGATCCCCATGATGGCGATGTGTGTCGAGACAAGATATAATTGAAAGAGGGGTGTGATGAGGGGTAAGTGATAAGAGGAAACTTTGGACCTTTACGGGGGGACACTCCAGCTCTTAAACAGATCTCTGATCAGACTTTTGAAGCCCCATGGCACTCGGGGAGGGCACTCCGCAAGGCCGTTGTTTACGCGGGTGGAAGCAGTGAAGTCATACAGCGCCGGGCCGAGTGTTCTCGTGATGAGGACGTGGCTACGGTAGAACCGCCTCTTGGCGAGGACAGAGATCAATGAACCACTCGTTACCATGAATCAGGGCTCATCCGAAGGTCAATCGTCATGCTTGTTAAGCAGACAAGGGCAGCAGGACATGGCTGTGCTGTCATTGGCGAATTGGGTCTGCTGCTTGCGTCGGTAGCAAATGAAAACAGAGTTTTGAGACATTAATCTCAGAATGGCATGAATAATCGAGAAAATTGCTCACTGCAACCACGTCATGCATCAAGATTGTCCATCACTCATTCAGCGTGAGAATTCGGATGCGCTAGGATGGCGGTAGATCGTCCATCGTTCGCTTGAAATCGATGCAATGTTGCATCCAAGGATGACTGGAAGATGGACTTTGCGGAAGTGGCTTGGCGGCTTCTGTTTTTGCTTTGCCCGCCATGCTTATTTGCACTGCGTGCCAATCTACGTCATCGTCGCGAACCACATTCGTACATTCACACGAATGGATATCTTATGTTATCTCGATAGATTGCGTTGTGATCATGTTCATGGCACAGATTTAGTGCGAAGCAATTCATTGCTAGACCAATGGAAACGCAATGTGTTGGCCGGAAGAACCAGCAAAATGGAAGACGTGGAAACTTCCATTCGGCAACTGAATCTCTTGGGAGAGTTGTTGAAATCGAGTCATGGAAGCTTGGTTAAATGGCTTCATTATCGCTTGATTTCGATTCATGTATTGCCAGAAAATACGCACCAGTCAGATGGCTCTTCCGATTACGAGACCATTCTGTGCTTACATATCGCTCTTCGGATATATGTAGCCGAGTCCGATGTGCCGTTTTATAACATAAATATTCTTACAGGTTGCCGAAATGCGTTCCGTTTACCACCGGCGTTGTTGCCGATTCCCTTGCAGAATCGCTTTCGGCACCATGTCCGGTCTGCGGTCGTGGAATACGGCAGTGGCGGCGAGGCGAATATGGAGCTCGTTAGTAGGACATTGTCACAGTAGACAGAGTAAAATCAGAAAGCCTAGACTGATTTAGATAGCTGAGGAGTGACTTGAATTTGCTCGCAGACATCCGGCAACTCTTAAAGGTAGTCGCAGTCGCCAGATTCAGCGATTGCTGCTGCCCAGATGAGTAATATTTATTCCACAAATGAGGATGTCAAACACGTACGGCCATAGTTGCTTGAGAACACTGGATCCCGTCCGCTCTCCACACGTTAAGCAAGCAAACGCTCGATTAGTAGTTGCGTGGGTGACCAGCAGCGAATCCCGGGTGCTGTACG
>Ga0058704_10001162_pt1 | contig 12424 bp, 18 predicted proteins | sample AgamicMgSfe_FD_71363 | JGI IMG/M metagenome (GOLD analysis project Ga0058704, IMG submission 71363) | Agave microbial communities from Guanajuato, Mexico - Mg.Sf.e | ecosystem: Host-associated > Plants > Phyllosphere > Phylloplane/Leaf | place: Guanajuato, Mexico | collected 2012-05-30
ACGCTAATGATATCTCGACGATGGCGCAGTGGAATGAGGCAGCGAAGAAGTAGAAGAGAGAGTCGGAGAGGCAAGGGAAGGACTTTCATGTTGTAGTATGGAAATGAGGGCTAGTAGAGATGAGGTGCCTCTCACGCCTTACCAACTGCTCAATTGCTCAATGCAGCGTGGGATTCCTACTGAGCTAGTGAGCATACTGCGGCGCCACGCCCTTGATCGCCTTCCACCCATTTTCGATGGCCTCAACCACATCCTCTGGCAGTGGTCCTTTCTCGAAGTTTAGCAAGCTCTCCTCCAGCTGTTCGGGTCGGCTTGCGCCAATGATCACACCATCGCCTTTCTCCGGCTTCAAAGCCGAATGATGGTTCAGCCACCTCAACGTGCATTCCACCTCCGTCAGACCGTGCTTGCCTGCAGCTTCGCGGAGTAGGTCAAGAGCCTTCCAGGTGGCATCGTTGTGATACCGCCCCTGCGAGATCTTGCCCGTGACCTTCTTCGGGTTGAAGCGATCGTCGTCCTTGTACTCGGTCTGATTCCGGGTGTAGCGACTTGTCAAGAAGCCGCCGGCTAGAGGTTGGAAGGCGTAGAGAGCGAGGCCGTAGTGCCTGAGACAGGGTAGGAGTTCGTGCTCGAGCGTGCGGTTGATGGGGTTGTAGACGCCCTTTGTGTCTTGCCATCAGCCAAGTACACGTCATCAAGGCAAAAACGCTATTGGTGTGACAACGTACCTGATACACCGTAGGCTGAATCCACCCATTCTTCCTCGCAATCTCACACAACTGCGCGACCTCCCAAGCGAAGAAATTGCTGACGCCGAACCTCTCGAACTTGCCCTCTTTGTGCAACTTATCGACCTCTCTGAGCGTCTCCTCAAACGGCACCGTTCTGTCAGGCCCATGGAGGTAGAACATATCAACGTTGTCGGCCTTGAGTGCTTCCAAGGAAGCCGTGAAACCCGCACGAACATCGGCCGGCTGGAGAGTCCACTCTTCGTGCGTGACCATTGTCATGTTCTTGCCCTTGGTCGGGAAGAGCTTCGTCTCCATGACGAGGCCGCGATCTTGCCAGTGTAGAGATCCAAGGAACTCCTCGGAGGTGCCGCCGGCGTACATACGGGCCGTGTCGACTTCCTTATGGCCGTATTTGGTGAAGACGTCCAGCATCTCGCCGGCCACGTCGAGCTCGGGGACGGTCACGGCGGCGTACCCTGTCAGGCTTTGTCAGAATGCTTATGGGACGATGCAGGATAGTGCTGAGCTTTTCTTACTGCTTTTATCACCAAACATCACTGTAGAAGGATAGTGGTCAGTACTGGCTGGTTGACGACAATGATGAGGATGCTTACTCGCGCCGAAGATGACTTTGACATTGCTTTTCCCGCTCATGGTGGGCGTAATGGTATGCCTTCTTGTATAGGAGCGGTTGAAGGTGAGACGCTTGGCTTGTGTGTTTGCGTGAGAAGTGCGGAAGATGGTGCTCTTGCAGAGGAGAGTGGATTGAGATGGAGAGAAAGAGAGTGCTCATGCTGCGGTGGCTACAGACCTCACTATATATTTACTACCTCCTCTTCACTGCCATACGTGTGAGCTAGGCCCAAGATGGTATGCTCGATGCTGAAAAATGCAAAGCATGCCGCATCTTAGTTCCTCGCTTTCGTCTGTTTCCAAATTCAGCCCGTGCCCGCCGCATGACTGCGTTGGGGCAGACGGTACGTGTATAACGCTGTCGCAACCGGCATCTACCCGTTTGGGTATGCAGGTTGTAGCGCAGCACCTCCTTACGTATCTGGTGACCGAACGCCCGGAAACGGCGTCGCTCTCTCGGCATCAACAGTGTGGCATTGCCATCTCCGCTTCTCGATGAAGAAGATCCAGCAGACTGTGTGTTGTGTGTTGACGGCGCAGTCGCAAAGGCAGTGGTGGCGGTGGAAGGTGGAGCGGAGGTCAGTGAAAGAGGATCGGCATGACACTAATCGGCATTTCTTCGGCTTCAGAACGCGAGATGTCTTGACGCGTCTCTCCAGCGCGCTTCGATTCCACACTGACCTTGACATCGACATTGACAGTGTTCAACATCACCACTTACCGACACAGTACCTTATCAGCGCATCATGTCTCTCAAACGCAAAGCTGTAGACCTAGCAGCCGACGCAGCGAAGAAGCCCAAAGCCGACAAATCCATCACTTCGTTCTTCTCGCAACCAAAGCCCAATCCATCCACCTCCTCCACCGACCCGTCTCACCCGGCATCTGCTCCAACAGCGACCGAGACACAACCAATTAAGTTCGATAAAGATGCCTGGATCGCCAAACTGACGCCGGAGCAGAGGGAGCTGCTGAAGCTGGAGATCGAGACGCTGCACGAGAGCTGGCTCGGCGCGTTGAAAGATGAGGTAGTGAGTAAGGACTTCTTGGAGCTGAAGAGATTTTTGAAGAAAGAGCTGGAGAGTGGGAAGAAGGTCTTTCCGCCTGCGGACGATGTCTACAGCTGGTATGTTCGCTCGCGTTCGCAGCCAGCGCGTCATTCACGCGTACAGTTTACCCTACGTATCGAAGCTGATACTCTTGCGCATGTAGGTCGAGGCATACGCCTTTGCCGTCCGTCAAAGCTGTGATACTCGGCCAAGACCCGTACCACAACATCAACCAAGCTCACGGTCTCTGCTTTTCCGTCCGCCCACCTACTCCTGCTCCGCCGAGCTTGAAGAACATGTACATCGCGCTTGAGAAAGACTACCCGGACTTCGAAGCTCCGCCTAAGAACGGCGGCTTGCTAACGCCATGGGCTGATCACGGTGTGCTGCTGCTCAACACGTGTCTGACGGTCAGAGCGCACGAAGCGAACAGTCATGCCGGGAAGGGCTGGGAGAAGTTCACGCAAAAGGTTATTGATACCGTTGCGAAGAAGAGGACTCGCGGTGTGGTGTTCCTGGCTTGGGGTACGCCGGCGCAGAAGAGGTGCACGGGCATCAACGGGTCGAAGCACTTGGTGCTGAAGAGCGTGCATCCCAGCCCGCTGTCGGCAGCGAAGGGCTTCTTCGACTGTGGCCATTTCAAGAAGGCTAATGAGTGGCTCAAGGAGAGGTATGGGGACGATGGTGTCATTGACTGGAACCTCAATGTGGCCCCGGAAGATGCTGGCGTCTAACAGACTGTTCTGCGTGTATTGGATTGCAGTGTGAGCATGGCACTGGTGGCGTTGCTTCCAGAACGAAGCTTGGCGCACGTTGATCTTTTGAACGGGGGATGCTTGCTAATGTACAGTAAAGAGCTGAGAGCATCTAGCAGCTAGTGTAGAAAATATCATCCTATTCGGGCGCACAAGCCAACTTCAAGCTCGCCTCAACAACCGCAAACGTCCTATCGCCTCCAGCCTCATACACAGCATCCAGCTTCAACCCCGCCTCCCCCAACATCTCCCTGAAATTCGCTTCCGTCCGCTCCTTGCCGCCGATGCAGAGCATGAACATGTCCATGAAGCCCGCCATGCCTTTGCTGCCATGTTCAGGTATGACGTTATCAGCGATTAGTACCTTGGAGTCCGGTGCCATGGCTGGCACAATCTGCTTCAACACCTTGATGAGGTTGACGTCGCTCAGATCGTGCGCTATGGCTCGCAAATGGTAGGCCCGAGCGTGCTTCACGGGCTGAGTGGCGAAGAAGTCATGAGGCATGAAGTGCACGCGTTCCGGTAGGCCGCCTTGCTTGCGCGCAAGTTCAACGACTTCTGGGCGGTCTTGGAGAATGCATTGATCCGGCTTGATCTCGGGGTGCGCCGATAGAATGGCGGCGATGGCGTGGCCGTGTCCACCTCCTACGTCGACGAACACCGGGCGCTCAGGCTCGTCCGGAGTTGCGAGCTTGATGAAGTCGTAAACACCGGTGAATGGGTTCAGATGCGCAACACTTCCCATAAGTTTCTGGAACCGCAGCAAGCGTGCAGGATCTTGAGCGATGATCTCGAAGGACGTCTTGCCTTCTTGGCCAGCGTACCAGGTCATGGGGTTGTGCGTCATGTTGTTCTCGCCTCCTGGCTCGACCCAGCTGCCAGCAACGAGCATACCGTCAGCTTGTTCTTCGCTGTGGGTTTAAACTATACACAGTAACTAACCCAACATCTGGTCGCTTAGCCTCCAGATACCGCGGTAGGGCGGCTAGAGCAAGCAAGCCTTCATCGTAGAGCATCTCGAGGAGCATGCTGCCTCCGTTGGTGTAACCAAGGGATAGGGTGGAGTGAGCGTACTCTCCATTCTCCGTTTGAACGATGAAGCCCGAAGATACTACGACGCGGAGGAGACGCTCGAGCAATGCTGCCTGGGCGCCGGTGATGGAGCTTAGGTCTTGGAGACTGATGGACCCTATGGTGGGTATGGTTTGGATCGCCTTCAAGTATAGTAGGGTCCGGATGACTGCTGTTTCCATGGCTTGGCTGACCATGCCAATTGCGTGGTCCATGGGTCCCTGGGCAACAGCGATCACTTCTTTGGCCTTGGTGATCAGTGGTGGCTCGGCGCGGAGGACGTTTGGTGGACTGGGTTCGTAAGTTCTGCTCAGCTCTAGTAGTTCTTGGGCTAGTGTCTCCACGTCAACCGTCGAGATGATTTTCTTCATGGCAGGTTCTCGACAATGCAAATAACGAATCGCTATATGATTTCTAGTCAAGACAACACGTCGAACGGCAATAAGTAGTGAGGTTGACTGTAACGAAGGGCAGACGGCGAGAGTTGTGGGGAGATGAAGAGGAGGTGAGATTCGCTCTTCTCACAAGCGACCGCATCATATTTATAGCACCCAGATGCTCAAAGAGCGTAGGCAGCCTTCTCAGGTCGTTGTCGCGAATGCGAGAGCTTGGGGGCCAACTCCATGGACCTTCCGCGGATCGGGTCCGGGGCGGGCTTTGGCCTCCGCTTGTCTGTGAGCCCCGGATGGGTTGGCTAGCGATGGTTACCGATCTCTTTGCGCGAGCAGTCCATTTCAAATCGCATTGCTGTCAAGGTGTGGTTCTATGCGGTGAAAAGTTTGGATTAGAGGCCCGGAAGAATGGGAGCGAAGCGTGGATGCAGGATTAAGGCTTGGAGGCTTACTACTAAGTACGTTGGGTATGGGAATAGAGTCCTTAAGTATAAGAAGCAATCGGTAGCGTATTTCATCCCTTACTGAGCTAATGGTTTGTCCCGACATCTATCAAAAATTAGTCATTTGTGCCCAGGTCTTCGTGCAACCGGAGGTACTTCCTATACCCGATTGCCGTTCCTGCACTTCCACACCAGCATCAGCCAAGGAGCTTGTAGTAGGTCTACATCACACCGGAGGAGTTACAGTCGTGAATGACAAGCGCTTGTACAAGTCTCCCTTAACTGCAGCTTTGACGTTATCTCTGAGCGCAGCGAGCGGAGCGGCTTCCCCATTGCGGATCCAATGAATAAACTTCGACCAATCCTGATATGCGCGTATCAAGTCCCGGTAGGCGAAGTGGCCCGAGATGCTCAAGTCGTCTGGACTTCGGGACACCCCAGCAGCTCTTTAAACGAACAGTCTCCTACATAGTCAATCTCGACCTTGATGACTTTCGCATTGTAGTCAAGATTGGGCGGTACCGAGCGGAACACCGACGCAAGCGGCTCAGAGGTATAGCGCATGCGGTCTTCGGACTGGACAATCCGAGCAGCAATGGTTCCGGCAATTGTGGCTTTGCGTTCATCTACCGCTGACCAAGGGTTGAGGTCAAACGAATCAGCGAATAGAGGGAATTTTGCACAGATTTCGAATGCTGTATAATGAGCAACCTTCCAATCGCCGTTGATCCGACCAGTCACGCAGCCAGAGATTGCGGCATTGACACTGCGTCCAAACACGGCTGACTGAGCGGCCTCCCAGTTGCGGATCCGATACCAGAAGTTGTACCTATCCCTATCGCGGACCGGACCTGAGGGCCACCATGGGCCACCATAGACAGCTGTCTGCATCGTCAACTGGAGGATGATGCCCTGTGCATCGCTTCTGGTGCGGAAAATGAAAGCCGCAGTCGCCGGACATCGCCGCCCTTCAATGCAACTCTAGATCAGCCTCGTGTACGAACGCTATCTGGCATGTATCGCAGACATGACGGCTTGGTAGCGGCGAGATGTCGGAACATCCTTTGAGGTGCTCGAACAGTTCAGCTGTGCTGCCTATGGGAAAATTCTTGTGACGTTCTCCACATTGGATGGGTCGTGGCGCTCTGGGATTTGTTCGACGTTTCGATAGGGGTACTGCCTTATTGAGTACGTCGGATGCCGAAGGTTTCCGTTTAAGCGCAAGATATGATTCCCAGTCTGGCTTGATGGCCTTGTCAAGATCAGCAACCTGTTTCGTAAACGATCCAATGCCTAAATTATTGCTCGTCAGAGTTTACCCATGGTAGTGTCTGCCATCATCATTGGTACGTACGCAATTACATCCTGATGTATTCTCGCTTCTCGCATGTGCCTTAGGAGAGCACGCCTGGTGGTGGAGAATCGACTGCAAAGTTTGCAACGGTGTTCTGGGATCTCGGCTGCGTGAAGGCGACCTGGTAGCAGTTCTCTCCATTCTAGATACATTGCGTTCGGCGACCATTGCTCAGCCATTGCGAGAACAGAACACGACTGTTAGTATAACAAAGAGCGGATAAGAGCCATCAAAATTGGTATGGGCGGCAAATGGACATCGAGATCAGATGTAATAGTCGACAGCCTCGAGATACAGCGAAATTATAGGTGCCTGAGGTACGATGTGGTGATGCTAGCGCGTCATGACCGCCGAACCATAATGCACCCCCGCTCCGGCACTGCAGCTCGAATGGCTGTAGACATCCGGCCCCGAGATGTACGAGCACCACCACGCCAACACGCGCTGGCAAGTAGGAAAGAATAGCTCCTAGAAAGTCGGAAAGAGTTGCTCGTTCAGTGTATAATAGCGGTAAGGGATAGATTCCGGTTCCTTGCAAACAGGCACGTATGCAGCAATTTGACAGAAGCGCCAGCACTCGCAAAGTATTGTCCTATCTACCCTGCCACTCAATCGTCAGGCTAGTCGAGTGACCACTATCCGCATATACTGCGACCTGCTTCGTCCCGCTAGGCGTGCCGTCTGCATAGAACGTCTCGTTGCCACTGTAAACCAGCGTGCTGCCGTCAGCCGAGAAGACCGTACCACTGCTGACTGAAGAACCGCAGCTCAAGGCACCACTCGCGATGGCGCAGTTGCCTTTGCTGCTCGACAAGGTGAAGCCATCGTCAGACGAGGTCGCCTTGAAGGTGGCACACGTGCCAGAAGTGTACCATGTTCCACCGGAGATAATGCAGCCTTGCTGGCTACCACTCGTCACGACGTTCAGGTAACCAGAGCCGCTGAACGGTGCTCCAGTTGAACTCGGCGCAGCAGTGCCAGTGGAAGTCGCGGTGGTAGCAGTGTTGGTTGGTGTTGAGCCAGAGCTCTTCGGCAGGTACTTGATGCCTGTACTCGGGCACGTCGAAGACGATCCTACGACGTCCGTAGGCTCGAAGGTGCCAGTCTGAATCGAGCCCGCAACGTTGTAGAAGTACCACACCTCAGTCAACGCCTTGCTGGAGCAGCCAAGGTACACCTGATGGCCATCATGGTTCTTCGACAGCGCTGCTTGGATCTGAGCAGTCGTGTATGTAGCGCTCGAACTCGGCACGATGCCCGCTTCGCTCAACCACCCATACGTCGGCAGCGACTTGAAGAGACTGACGGTACGGTTGAAAAAGTCTAGCACCTCCTCTGTAGGCTGATAGTTGGTGTAGCAGTCCGGTTCAAGGGTGGAGATGCAGGTTCCGTGCTTGCCCCACTCGTGCTCCCAGAAAGATTCGTCAGTGCCGGAGTCAGAAACCCAGTAGGTCTGCATGTAAGACAGTAAGTCATCGGCGCCAAAGGACTGCAAGATGGAGGTGATGTTGGTGTATGCGCGAGAGTCATCACAGTTAGCGTCATACGTGCCGTCGCAGTTGTCGGGCTGTGAGCACGTCAGACTAGTAAATCATCGGGATGCTTGTGGCAAAGCGCACCCATAGACCATGAATCGTCCAACTGTCATCCGGCCCTGTCACGGGATTGGTGTCCCAGAACTGCGTCTGCAAGAGCGTGCCTCCCGGTGAGTTGAAGCAGCAGAGGTCATCAACCACCGAAGTGTTGTGGCAAGAAAGCTGCGGGTTCGTGCATGTCGCCGACGCACCGAGAGAAACCTGTCGAGGCAGAGGGTTCTTCAGGCCGAGTACGGACTGGGTGCTACCCAGCGCAGAGAGCGCGAAGCCGGATAGGGAGCGTACAGAAGGCATGTTGTCGATGATGCTGGACCAGCCAGAGGTCAGGTGGGAAAGGGTGCCATTATGTAGGCTTGAGGACCACACCATTACCAAAAGTCAACCCTCAAGGTTACAGTGCTAGCTCGCGTAAAGGGCAGAATGATTTCGTAGTTGTGAGTGGTAAGCCAGGGTAGTAGCCCTTCGAAATAGCGATCTGCCTCTGCGAGACGGTCTTTCAGCCAGTCAAGCTCGACTTGAACAGATGTATATGCATGCTTGAGCCTTGAAACAGAAGTTCACCCGAGAGGTTGCATGTGCCAAGGTCTTGTGCCTGAACGCATGTGGTGGTGTTGATTGGATTAAGTGAGGGCAACAGCGGCGCGATCCGGGAGGGCGCAATCTTGGGCTCAGCCACTGGAGGCTGGAGCATCCAAAGGAGAAGGATCGAAGCCGCATCGCCGAGGTCACAAGGATGCTTCCAACTTAACTATCAGCGGGACGCGATGCCGGGCACGATGTTCACAGAAAGATGCTGCTCGCTACCGGACGGACAGTCGCCAGGTATAGGCTTGCCGGAGTATGGCCTAGAGGTGGTGCTGTGAGAACAGCAACCTCGTTATCGTCGTCCGTGAAGATCAGCAGCGTACCAGCTCCGCATGCTGGGAGCATTGCGGTACTGTCATTGAACAGGCCGAGAGCGCGCAATGCACTCTCTAGGCAATTGCTGTCTGAGCTCAGTGGGGTGATAGAGGGACTCCATGCAGAAGGCGGGAAGGGAAGCACGAGAGCATTGATATTGGCGAGCGAGAGCGATCAATCGTTTTGCGCTGGCGCGGACTTGAAAGAGAGATTGGACATGACGCAGGATGAGTACGTTTCAAGATCTTATGTGTGGTATGTCTCTCGCTGACGATGTGCTTACAGCGTCAATGACTTCCTCAAGAAGCTGCGAAGCACCTTCACCCGCCTCTCCACCCTCCCCATCCCCACCATCTCCGCCATCAGCAGTACAGCCTTCGGCGGCGGACTCGAGCTAGGGCTGTGCACCAACTTCCGTGTCTTCGCTTCAACCGCGACCGTAGGCCTGCCCGAGACGCGTTTGGCCATCATACCAGGCGCAGGCGGGACCTACCGTCTCCCAGCATTGATTGGGGAGAGTCGCGCTCGCGATCTCATCATAACTGGTAGGAGGGTGATGGGGCCCGAGGCATACTTCCTCGGACTTTGCGATAGACTTGTGCAGATCAATGAGGAGCAGATGAATGCGCCGGGTGTTGCGAGAGGGCTAGTGCTGGAGCAGGCGGTCGATATGGCGAGGGTCATCTGTGAAGGCGGGCCTATTGCGCTTAGGGCGGCGATGCAGGCAGTAAACGGGTGGAAAGAAGGCGAGAAGAGCGAGAATGCCGCTTACGATACGGTGATCCCTACCGAAGACCGGAAGGAGGCGCTGAAGGCGTTTGGTGAGAAGAGGAAGCCGATGTTCAAAGGGAGATAGTGTATTTGGTGAATGTCGACAATCTGTGTTGCATGTGAATACGCTCGTACATACGTCATACAGGGTCCGCGCAAACGCTGCAAGTGAGGTTTCGTTCACACTCGGAGGCCACGTGCCGTTTTTGTGACACGCTGACTCCACTTGCTGTGCAGACCCCACGACTACACAACTTTCACCTTTGCGCCTTTCAACTTCATCCTTCGCTCTGCACGTATCGACACTGGCCAAGTTACCGAGCAGCTCTCGACGACATACTCGACGACGCACAAACAAACATGGCATCAAACTCGCCACCAAAGGCCGACAATCACATCGCCGCATCAGAGTCAGCCGACCGCGACCGCATCACCATGACCGACGTTGACCGCACCCGCTCCCCAACGAAGATCAAGAGTCGTTTGCAACAGCTCCGTGAGGTCAGCCCAGCCGGTAGCATGCGTTCCGACCCAGGCAACATCAGGAGACGTGAAGTCAGCATGGGCGAAGGTGGTCCAGCTGGGCAGCGTCAGGCCCGCCACGCGTCACTCACACCGAGCGCGATGCAGACGAAGCGGCTGGGTGGCCCTCTCGACTTCAGTGTCGGTCAACGTCATCAGCAGCGCGACCGCTCCGCTTCGCCGACGTACCCCGAGGAGGATGTTGCTATGCCCGATGCTAAGCATGTCGACCGCACCAGCTCGCCGAACAAGGGCCGCATGCAGCAAGTCCGTGATGCGAGCCCAACCAACACCGTCCGTTCAGCGCCAGAGAATGCCATCACCCGCGACGTCAATGCGGACACCAGTAGTCCAGCTGGAACGCAGCGTCAGCAGCTACGTCACGACTTGGACGCACCTACTGCGATGCAGCAACAGTGCCGCGTGCGCGAGCCTGGTGCGCGTCAAGTTGAGCAGCTTCATCAGCGCCGCCTCTCCTCTCTCAACCCGACCAATGTACAGGCTCGGCAGCAGCAGCGTCGTGCGATCGACTCCGCTGTCGACCCCTCTTCTCCTGAGAGGCAGCAGCGTCGCATCGTCAGAACGTCTACCAATCAGTCCCAGCAACAGCAAAGCCGCACCAACATCGTGACGGGGACTGGCACCCCTCAGCTCAACCTCACCTCAGATCACGACCTACACGCTCACCACCAGCCTGCCGTCAACAGCCCTGCACTTCAGACTTCCAGGCAACTGACTGCAGCCGACCAGCTGGCTCAAGGAATCTTTGCGCTGCTGAACTACTACGAGCAAGAGTTAGGGTGGAGCCGCGAGCGCACGCAGGCGGTTCTGGAGACGCAGACTAGGCGGATCTCTGAACGGCTCGCTCGTGGAGAGGGGTATCATGATCCGGAGGCTGAGCAGGAGGGATTTAGCTGTAAGTCGTTGTTACCTAGAGCTTGTTGTTAGATGAAGTGGTGCTAACGCTTGAGTGGTGCTCGATCACATGAACGAGGAGGAGTACGCGATGTACGAGCGTGGGTGTGGCGTGCGTCGTCCTCATTGACGCTCTTGCGGGATGGCATAGGAATGCGATAGGATCGGAACGAAACAGGCCAGCAGGAGAGAGAGGTATTGACTGCTATTGGGTGAACTTGGTTTAATCAGCTGCGTTGGGCTGCCTGTTGTGCATGGATGCGATGGAGTAACGGGACAACAGTACGTATACGCTTGCTTGGTTGAACAGCCAGGTAGTGAATCGCATTCACTTCCCATGAGAATACAGCAAGGCTCAAGCGAAGGGTACCGCATACCTTTCGCTTACGAATAGATATTCTGCTTGCTTCCATGTCCGCTTGCTTTGCATTTCGCTGTCGCGGTGCTGACCAGTACGACCGGAAAGTGTAGCGCCAGATGTTGTGCTGTGGATGGACTCGCATTCACGCGTCGCCGAGTGGTTATGACGTTCTCACCCATGACTTGAACGAACTCAAAGTCTTACAAACATGTCAGCGTTGCATTGACTGCTTCCTACTCACGCTCATTGCCCCGTTCGATCGAAACAAGAGTCGACGCCCGCACATCGCACGCTGCGCACGTTAGTGACCTTGTGTATCATGGCGGCTGGAACAGGCGTCTTACTCGAAAACGAGCGGAAGTGGAAGCTCGGCAGAGAGCTCACTCTCGTACTCAAGGCACAAGAGATTGTTCAGGACTTCCTAGTAAGCTGCCCGTGAGGCGAACGCAGCTGGCCATACTGATGTAACATAGGCCGACACTAAACGCCTCGAGCTTCCACCCGACTGGCATGACGCTGTGAGCATTGTCAGAGTTACCGATGGTGCAGAAAAGATGCAGGAGAGCATCAAGAGAACTGTGCGGGTTACAGACTATATGATGATCGTTGCGTCTGCGAAGAAGGATGCCGAGAAGCTTACGTTGAAGGATATTATCGAAGGCAAGACGGTGGAGAGTGAGCAAGGCATGGATGAAGGCGACCAAGAGTGGCACGTCGTCGCGAGCTAGGTAGCTACCGCACACTGGTGTAACCGATCAGGTGAAGGCAGCGCAGCGTAGCCATAGCCACTACCGGCGTTGCTTCGACATTGATCTCGAGGCCTCGAGACCTCCATCACTCGGCCATCTTTCTGCCGAACGAAGTCGTAGACGCCTGCTGGAAGCCTTTCGAACTACTTTGATTGGTGCAACTTGCTCCTAGAGATCAGTGTG
>Ga0058704_10001163_pt1 | contig 12423 bp, 15 predicted proteins | sample AgamicMgSfe_FD_71363 | JGI IMG/M metagenome (GOLD analysis project Ga0058704, IMG submission 71363) | Agave microbial communities from Guanajuato, Mexico - Mg.Sf.e | ecosystem: Host-associated > Plants > Phyllosphere > Phylloplane/Leaf | place: Guanajuato, Mexico | collected 2012-05-30
TCCAGATGGCGTGTCGTGTATCAGCACCGCAGGCTCCTTGACTCTTGTCTCGCCTTCCGCTTCGGCCACGACTACAACGTACGCTTGCAACCCAGCACACAGTTATCCAGATGGCGTGTCTTGTATCAGCACCGCGGGCTCCTTGACTCTTGTCTCGCCTTCCGCTTCGGCCACGACTACAACGTACGCTTGCAATCCAGCACACAGCTACCCAGACGGCGTCTCTTGCATTAGCACGGCTGGCAGCCTAACCTTGATGAGCCCTTCGGCCTCCGCTACAGCCTCCTCCACTACAGCCTCGTCTGCTACAGCCTCCTCAAGCTCCGCTTGTAAGACTCAGTACGACGCTTGTGCCTATGCCCCCGACGCAAACCAGGCTACGTGCGCCGCCGAGTACTCCAACTGCTTAGGCTACAACCCATTCGCAAGTAACGACGCGAACACTACAAACTCTACTGCTTCGCTCGTGACGCCAGCATCAACCTCATCGGCTGTACCCTCCTCAAGCTCCGCTTGCAAAACCCAGTATGATGCATGTGCCTATGCCCCGGATGCGAACCAGGCGACGTGCGCTGCCGAATACTCCAATTGCTTAGGTTACAACCCGTTCGCAAGCAACGACGCGAACACTACTAACTCGACTGCTTCCCACGCTACAGCAGCGTCGACCTCCTCGTCTTCGGCTCCACCCTCCTCAAGCTCCGCGTGCAAGACTCAGTACGATGCTTGTGCCTATGCCCCTGACGCCAATCAGGCTACGTGCGCCGCCGAATACTCAAACTGCCTAGGATACAATCCGTTTGCAAGCAACGATGCCAGTACCACTACTTCGACTGCCCAGTACACAACCTACACCACCGTTACGCCTTGCCCGGTGACGAAGACCTTGAATGGCAAGACCTCCACTGTGTTTACATCTAGCACGATTGTGGTCACGTCACTCAAGAGCAGCACCACGAAGCCGGCAGCATCTGCTCCCGCAAGCCAGACTAGTCAATACTCCCAGTCAACGCCGTCGAACGGTCAATCTCTGGGCACTTGCGCACCGATCCAGACGGTCACTGTCCAGGCCGGTACGGCGCAGTACATTTGCCCATCGCAAGCCACCATGACCGTCACTCAGACCGTGTACGCGAGCATGAGCTCTAGGCCTTCTTCGGGCTTCTACCCGTCCTCGTCCTGGGGCAAGACCGGCGGATCTGCCAAGCCGACCGGCTACCACCCTTAATCGAGTCAGGAATGATATGGAGGATGTTCTCGAGATCATAGCTCTGTGGTAGATATGGGAATTCAATAGGAATTCCAGATGGGACTAGTGTTCTTTCTGGCTCATGACCATCGATTCCCGATCTTGGCTGAGATGTGTAAGAACCATAGATGTATACACTAGGGAAAATCATTGACCACAACGTCTCGTATAGGAGACCTTAACCGGTTTCGTCGTGTTTGTACTCACATTATGGCAACGGAATAGATCTACTACATTGCCTAGAGCATCGAGCGGATCCGACATCGAGCCTGACACTCCTGTCAAAACCCAGGTGCAGCAATACCGGAAACCGGAACGCCCCAGACGAGACAGTCCTGCATAGCTTTACGGCAACAACAGTATCCCGAATACTCGATCTCAGCTTACAATTGGCTCTGACTTCATTACAAATTTGCCCATGCTGCTTGAGTCCTACGCAGTGGGCAGTGGGTTGTGACTAGCGCTCGCGGTTCAAGACCTCCCTGGACAGCATATTCCCCCACTCCACTCAGAAATAATTCTTGACCTGTCCGCTTCTTGTTCGACGACGACTGACCGTGCAGTAACTCCTACAACGAAGGTTAAGGTTTTCCGCTTCCTATTCAACGTCCATGATACGGATGCGTTCCTCGTCAAGGATGAGGGATTGACAGGCGCACCACTTGCGAAGGGAATGACCGTCAAGTATAGCGCAAAGGGTGGCAAGCGCGAAGATCAAGCGTGGTCACGATGGGTCAAAAGCCGCATTGAGTGTCTGGACGAAGCTACACAACTGTTTACTACACAAGCCGGGTATCAGCGACTGAAGAACGACCACGACCCCGACATGCTGTTGAACGGGCAACAGCATTTTTCAAGCTCGCGATATAATCCCAAAGATATCGAACTCATGGCCACGAACAATTGGTTTACAGTCTCTCAAGCCGAAGACGCCTTGCTAGATAGTGCTCAGCTGGCGTATGGATCACACCGCGCTGTTTCTGCGCGTTGTCTACAGGCTAAGCTGGACGTCTTCTTTGACGAACGTCTCCGTGCAGTTCTAGCCAACAGGGTCTTCTACCTTCTCCGCCGCGTCGAGCCGAGGCTGCTGCCTTGGTTGGCGGATTTTCAGGTATCATCGTACGGTTGAAGAAGTCCAGGAGCTATGCAATGAAAACACACTTTCTGTCGTTGACCAGTAGTCGGCTTCTAATCACCCGCATATGCCGCAAATTCTGCGAAGCGGCGCTCAGTGAACTTTGCAGCATTGATTATTACGAGGTGCGGGTCCCGGTCCATCTACAGAGATCGTGGGGTTTCTGTATATGCACTAGCTCACGACGAGCTCAGCATGCTTGAAACTTATCTCGACGCTCTCCGCCGCTCGACCCTTGAGGTAGCGCTGACCCGCGTCGCTATGGACCGGAGAAGTCTCGTCATCTGCACAGCTTTTGACCACACTCTCGAACTTGTCGAAGACGTTGCCATCTTCTCTGTTACTGCCGCGCTCAAGTGTAACTGTTTTGAGGCGTGGCATCGTAGTAAGCATACCCTCAAGCTTGCAGCAGTCAGCTGGCAGTTGCTGCAAGCCTTGAGGCCTTCGACTACCTCTTTGAGACATTCGTGGAAGATGGCAAGCGTAGATATGTGCAGCTTAACAACCGCCTCCAGTCTCAGTGTCGCAGTTGTGCTGCGTGCTTCTCTAAGGCAAAACCTGGCCTTAGGTACAGAGAAGATTGTGACTTTGTACAGAACATCGAGTGCTTCCTTAGAGATCAAGCGGTTGACGCTCAGGATGACCACGCCTTGGAGTGGCTGTTTTGCTTTCGTCGGCGTCTCATCCTCGATGGCGAAGAATAGCTCGCGGCGAGGGTTCTTCAGTGCCTTCAAAGGACGGCCCGCTGACAGGATGTACTCGTAGATCCGCACTCGGAGCTCGGGAGGAAGCTCGATAAGAGGGCTGGAAGCCATGCTCAGGGTTGAATGTCTGGAGTAGCGCGATCGGATAGTGGCGTTCGACGAGGGACGCTGTTTCGGACTTTGGTGGTCAAAAATGTCGATGGGCGATGCAGAACAGCAGACGTGTCAGCTACTCTGGGCACTAAAGATGAAGAGAGCCCGGAACCTGGGCTTGACTCGGTGTCTGCTCGGAAAACACCCATGGATTGCTTACTTTCACTTGCATTGTGTTTTCAAACAGTCCCACGCACATTCATTGTACAGAACTTCACGCCCAAATCGCGGATCTTACCAACCATCGTTGCCACGGCCACTCATGCATCAGAGAAATGCTAGAACGAGTGAAAGACGAATCTGGGCTTCCTGGCACGAGGGGTGTCCCCGTCTATATATTGAACCAATAGATTGTTTGAGACGGGAGTAGGCAGAGATGGCCGAACTGACTGTTTGCTCTCAAATGGAACAACCAGAAATGCATTGGGTGTGTTCCCCGCAGATACCCTGTCTATATAGCTTCCCGCATCACCAGCGCACACCCGACCAGCCCGCCTGCACCTCTAACACGCCCTCCAGACTACTGAACCCTCGGGCTGCTCCAGATAAGTACGCAGCGCGCCATCGAATTTTTCCAGGGAACCCGGCATCACAACAGCCTCCAAGGCATAATCGTCCATCGTCACCCCAGCTGGCCAGATTTGAGCGATGCACTGAGGCCTAAGTTCGTTGTTAATCTGCGACATAATGTAGAGCGAGCCTCGCAAGTGGAGCATCGCCAGTCTCTTGAGGAGACCTCTCTCAATACTCGGCACTGCTTTCGCGATCTCATTCAGCCGATCGGCGTCAAGGTTCGGCGAGTAGAGAGCTGTGACGGTACGTCACGCATCTTGGACCTTCCAGTCCCTGAATCTAACGTCCAGATCACGCCTGAGCTTGCCGCCCTCAATCTTGTATTCGCCAATGCCGAAATTGTTGACTTGGAAGTTGTAACGGGCGTGGGCACGCTCGCGTATAGCTCGTTTGAGCTCCTGGAAGGTCCTGTAGCCAGAGACCGGGCCATGGTATCGCGAACGATAGTGGCATCGCCACACAGCTGTACCAGAATTGACTACGCCGGTGCACAGGTTCGTCATAGATGCTAAGATCTCGAGGAAGCCGAAGCCCGGACTTGAACATGACTCGCATTGCTGCTACTGCCAGTGTCCACTGCAGTACGAATAACCTACTATGAAGTCGGAGAGCTCAAGGTGCACCAGATGGTTGCGGTCGACGTGTGTGTAGGAAGCGAAGGCGAGAGCTGAATGTGGGCATAGCTCGCGGCGGTCAATCCGGAAGGTGTTGACTCGGTATAATATAGGCAGTGCTTCTTCGTACGGAAGTCGGTCTGCAAGTTGGAGGGAGAGGCCAGCAAGCGCGTGTTCGTAACCTCTTGCGGCTTCGCGGGTGAGATGCTCTTGGGCATCCGGCATGTACTCGTGAACTTGTCGCTTGATCGGGTATGATGACGAGAGTGCTAGCTCGTAGATCTGGGTGCGTAGCTCAGGCGGCAGTACTGTGACAAGTCGATTGGGCGCGACGTCGACTTTTTCGAACACGTTACGCTTGAAAGAAAACTCGTTGATCGAGCATTTCTTCACAGAACAGTCAACGACCAGCGATTTACTGATAGTGGACTGTTGAACGATGCAGTGATCAAGCTTGCAATCGGTGACAGTGCACTTCTCGCACCTGCAGTCTTCGAGCGTGGAACGCGCGACAGTGGCATGTCGCAAAACAGCACCTCGAAGAATGGCGTCCTCAAGGGTCGCGAGCTCGTCGGAAACGCTTCCTCTGATGGGAAGAGACATGCTTGTTGCTGCAGATTGGCACTGCTCAGCTGTATCGATGCTCTGCTGAGTGCTGGGTTGCGTCTATGTGGGTTTGGCTGGGATCGTTTGAAAGTGTGCAGTCGTGGATCAAACAGTCATGGCAGTCCCGAGAGCAGTGTGACGATGCGGACATCCACCGATCATCTAAGAAGAAGCCCACAGATATGCATCTCTGAACAAAGCGGTGAGTCAATGGAATAGCAAACATGTAATAAACATAACGGCTGCAGGGTCTGAGATTCGACGCAAGGAAAGTGCAGCGGCTCTTACAGAGTAGTGACTGGCCCATGGCAGGTCCTACCAACCCTGAAATAGCATGCAGACGCCTTGCGCACGTCGCGGCTACGTCTGGAAGTCATGTTCTCCAGCGCCGGGCTATTGGGCATCGAGCGTCGAGACCTGTCGCGGGATGCCGAGAAACCCTTGCTGATGGTACAATGATGATCGCAAGACCATCAAGTATAAATTGTTACGACGGACCACGGCTCCGCAGTGTACACATTCTGCCCACTCCTACCACCTGGAACTCCACTGGTTCATGACAACCCCGCCCACACTCATAGCCTCGGCGGTCCACTCTCTTAACGCATCGACTACCTCGTCGATGAATTCCATCGTCTGTTTCCCCCTTGATCCTGAGCGCCACCGTAGGAAACGTCATGATTACTCAAAATGGTGTAAACACCATCGAAGAGTCCATGGGCTCTCGAATTAGTCGAAAGTCGTTGATTGCAGTGATGCTAGTCCCGGAGCGCAACGGGTGTCGCGCTTAGACAAGCGTCGCATACGCAAAGGTAATAGAGAGCCGAGGACGAGATGGGTCGTGAACTAAGTACTGTCCGACGCCCGTGTCAGTGAGAGTGACGCCCGGGTATTCGCAGTCCGGCGCCCGAAGCACTGACTTGAAGAACGCGAAAGTCCGCTCGCTGTTGTCATCCGCGCCAAAGTGACGGTACGCAGGCGTGGAATGACCTGCAGCACACGCACCACGTTAAGCGTAAGACGTCGACAGATATCGCAGCCGGACCCCCTGTCGCGGCAGACGTACTGCTTCAAGACTGAAGTCGGAGAGATGGAGGTGCGCGAGATGCTCGAAGGACGGGAAGGTCTTCGACGCCTCGGGATCAACATGTACTGCAACTGCGAGACCCTTCTTCTCTGCAAAAAGCTTCCGGTATTTGAACATATTGGCAACCGCAGAAGTCGACACAACGGAGGCTAAAGGTGTTGGTCTCGTGGAAAATGTGCAGCGCTTCGCAGTAAATCTGGCGGTTGACAAAGAAGTAACGAGATACCTAGCAATGTCGTGGCATCCTTCTCCAAGCTCGGTTTCCGGATAGCAAGGGGATGGTGTTGGTTGTTCTCGTCTTCGTCCGATCTGCGCATTATCGGCCTCCCGAGTGGCAGAGCATACTCGTACATATGGACACGCGACTCCGTAGGGAGCGTCAGTAGCTTGCTCTGCGTCTGCGCCACGATGATCACCGCTTGCAGCTTGGGGCGTGCCGTGTTGTGAGCAAGCTCCAATTTGCAGCGAGAGAGTACGAGGGAGAGACTCAGGGAGTGAGGTAGCAGTTTACCCTCGATAGCGTGCGTAACTCCCAGTGCGGTGACGTGATAGGGAGGGATCTTTGTCTCGCGCCAGTGCACACGCTTTTCTGCGGTAAGTCACCCTTTATCTTCGTTGCAGAGGCATTCACTAAAACGTGCACTCGTTGCGCGGTCAGCGTCAGCCAACTAAGATGTCTGCATCAGTGAAGGCCAAAACTACACCACCCCAGCACGCCAAAGGTACACCTTTCCCACATCCGAAGCTAGTATCCCACTTGCAACCCGGTCTTCCACACCCCGCTACCTACCACCTTGGCACCCACCTGTCCGTAACCCACTGCCCTCTCTCAGAACTTGCATGTCTCCTCACCCACCCTCTCAACACATCGTCCACCCTCTCCACAAACCCAAATGTCGCCCACCCACCTAACTTACGAAAGTCGCACGGCACCTCCTTCGGCGACACAGCCGCGAACACCTGCGGCACGAGCTTACGGTCGGCATGACTGACGTACCCATCATGTTTGAACAGCAAGTGAAAGATGGTGGAAGCAAGGCCGTGATACTTGTCCTGCTCGGAGTACAAATGCTTGGGAATTCCGATTTCGGCGTAAACTTTCGTTGCGGCAGGGGTGATGCTGTGCCAAATTCGGACGAGCGGTTCGTTCAAGAAGGCGATGGAGAGCTTGGGGCGGTCGGTGTTGTGGAGGGTGTACTGCCCTATACCCGTGCAGGTAATGTTATAGCTGGAATACGGCGATGGTGCCGGTCTCATAGCTGCTTTGAAGAGCGCGAAAGCTTCTTTGCTCTTCTCGTCGGCACCGTAGTTGATGGTAGGAGTCCGTAGGTGAGGTAGCAGTTGCGGTATCTGGAGGACGTCCAGACCAACTCGCTGGCAGCTTATGCAGTCCATCAGCGACTTCGCGCATGACGGCATGATGATGAGGTCGGATAAGTGCAGGTGGATGAGATGCTTGGGATCCGGAACCATCGACGCGCCATTGGTGATCCCGTCGTGACAGAGATCGAAGCGGCTGATGCTGAAGGTATTGACCTTGTAGAAGATCGGAAGCGCTTCCTCGTGACATAGGCGGTCAACAAAGAGGACTGAGGCGCCGTGAAACGGAAACACGTCACCGCCTGCTGCCACGAAGCCGACATCGTTTCCATAGCCGTTAGATTGGGGGAATAAATTACTACTCTTCACTTGACGCGCATGTCGAGAGGCAGAGCATACTCGTAGATCCTGACGCGCAATTCGGCGCGCAATTCCGCAGCAGGTTGTCGCCATAGTCGGACAATCTGGCGAGCATTCCATCGTTCTTTGGAGTATGTTTCCTGGTAGATCTTGAATTGTTAAGCGGATGACCAGACATCTGCGTTGCGAAGGAGTGGCGCCTGCAGCCCGCTAGCCGGTGGCGGGGCATTTCGTGCCTGCTCCGCCCCTTTCACATTCACATGCACCGCTTCGATAGGTGCATCAGCAGCACCTTCCCCGTTTGTGGAAATGATCTTGATTCGCCAAGAGTCGGAGATACATACCTACCACAACGCCGACGCTATGCCGCTTCCCAACCCATCATACACCTTCCAAGTAGCACCCAGCATCTCCGACACTCGATATCTCAAGCGTCACACCTCCCGTCCCTCCACCCCGTTCTCCATCTCTCCTCCCACCTCCCACAATCAAACTCCTCCTTGCCCAATTTAACATTAACCGCATTATGCGCCTCACACATCCACCGCCCAAACTCCTCCCGATTACTGACTCTTGGCTCATTGCCCTCTTTCATCCACTGCCTGAAATCGTCCGCGCAGACCCAGCAGGGATAGAACTTCCCGAACAAAGAGATGAATTGCTTCGTCTCATCTTGTCGTTGCGGTGAGGGGTTGGTAGGGTATGTAGCCGTCATGGAGTGGAGGAGAGACCAGGTTGAGCGGCCGAGTTGCTCGACGTCTGGGGGGCAGTCGGGGGGTGGATCGAGGGATGTAGTGGCTGCTTGAGGGGGCTGCGAGGTGGAGACGGTGGAGGGTTGTGTGGTGTTTGAGCGGGCCATGGCGCGCATGGAGGCGAAGGAGGTGCAGGAGCGGCATCTACGTATCACACCATCAGCGACCAACCTACCCTGTCCACTGTGAAACTTGATTGCATACGGTTTCCCGTCCGGACCTAATACAACACCCTTCGGCAACACCCTCTCCTTGCCCTCCTCAACCCTTTGCTGCTGCTCGGCCATGACTCTCGCTTGCGCCTCAGGTTCTAGAGGTTGCGCCGGGATGCCTGTTCTCTTCTCCACCATACACAAGAATTGCTGCAGGATCGGAAATTCGAAGTCGATAACGCCCATTGTTCCATTGTCGCAACGCTGTTAAAACATCATATGACAAATGCATGTGATCCGTGCTCGGTTTCTCCAGATCTGAGGTGAAGTCAAGTTTGCGGAACAGGCCGAGATCTCGGATAGCCAGCCCCTCGGTAATTGTTGGGCCTGGGGTAAGCTGGATGAGGTAATTGGAAATGGAGCTTAATGCTGGCGCAGTGAATGTTGGATTGTGTTTGCCCTGCTCACACTATATGCTCGCCTTTTTAAGACGAACACACTCACTGATGACTATTACTTAAGTACGACCTAAATCAAAAGGTGAAGCGGCTCAGCCAGGCTTTGTCTTACACAAGCACCTTTGTCTCACATTCGTCGGAGACTTGCAGCACAAGGACCCTACTTACTTCCTGGTCACTATCATCTCGACCGACACTTTCGTTTGGCAAAAGAGCTCTCTCTCCGCCTTTCACCACACATACCGACAACTATGCCTGCGCCCACGTTACAGTCGATGGCTGCACGTTCCTGCGTCCGCAGCCTCCCCAGCATAACCGACATCGCCGAAACACCCTACGAGCTCATCCGCCCCGTCCTCAAGAAAATCCAGAACCCCCAACAACTCCACGAGATCGAGAAAAACAGCCCACATATCGCCGACGCTGACGCGGAACTATGGCGCGCCTTCATCGCGCGAGATATCCCGGAATGGGAAAGCAAGATCATTGAGCCCAAGAACCCTCGCTCATGGTGGAAAGTCTACCGCAAACTGATCCGAGAAGAAGAAGCGAAGAAAGAAGAGCAAGAAGCCAAACTCGCCGCGGCGATGAGTGGCTTGAGTAAAGAGAGGGAGGCGAATCGGGCGCAGTTTGTGGGTAAAGTCATACCGCAGCACGGCTCGAACAGAGGCAAGGCCTTCATAGACGGTGTTCCAAACCCCAACGCGAGTTCCTGGGGTATCGTGCGCGGGCCTCCAACCCTACAGAACGCGAAGAGAGGGAAAGATGCTTTGGCTGCTATACGCAAGCAGAGTTCACAGGCTGCGAAATCGAGGGATCTGACGAGTAGGACTGTGCAATTTGGACGGGATATGCCGGCGGGGGGGAAGAGTCAGGTACAGAGTGCGCCGGAGTGGATGGTGAGGGAACAAAGGCGGCCAGCGCCGGTTGCGAGGGTAGTTGCCCCGGCAGTGGGTACAGCGGGTGGTGGGAGAGGGGACGTGCCGAAGGTGTTTGCGCCGAGGAAGGCGCCGACGGTGACGGATAGGGCGCTGGATAATGCGATACGGAATACGAATGCGGAGAGGGAGGCGAGATTGAGGGCGTTGACGGGTGCGAAGCCGAAGGTTGCGGGTGCTGGGGTACCACCTGTGACTTCCGCGCAACCGTCAGCGAATGCCGTGTCCCAGCCGCCACCGAGGGCAGTACCGAGGCCCACAGCTGTCAGTCCGGAGCGAGTAGCGAGTCCGAACCCGGCTGCTGCAGCACTGTTGGCGAAGAAGCGGCCGGCGTCGAATGCTGCTATGTTCATGCCGGCGAAGAAGGTGAAGAGATGAGAGGCTTGGGAGAATCTGGTTACTCCTACTGAACTACAGCGTTGGGTATATGTATGCCGTATCGCTATGCCACGAAAAGCAAAACACGGCTACCAATCAGTCTCAAGGCCTTGCCACCCCGCACTACCCGGCTGCTATGCACATAGCATTCCGCGCACATGAGAAACTACATTCTCGTCACGGAGATGGTGATCATGCGGTCTCACGTAGAGCGTGGAGGGCAGCAGCGATTGCTTCCTTGGCCTTTGTGATGTCTTCGGGCGTGCTTTGATCACCGGGACCTTTGTCTTGCTCCTGGGATATACATCAGCAGCTGCGGAAGCAGGGCGGTGGATTGCTGATGACACTTACCAGCTGCTGTTCCAGCTTCGTCCTCGCATCTTGAATCTTCTGCCGCAGCTGAGGGAAAATGGCTTTGGTCTCTTCGAGAGCCTTGCGCTGCGGGGCATCGTTAGCCTCGAATAGCATAAGCAAAGAAGGTCAATCACTAGAATCGTGTTGTACTATATAGACTTGTACCAAACGATCGTAAAGAAACAAAGAGAGTGATATTGCAAACCTACCTCCTGCCTCAATTGAAACTCGGCATTCTCGTCCCCGCCACCCTGCTCAAGCTTGGCGATACTCGCCTGTTGCTGCTCGAGTTCCTTGTGATAGCTGCCTTCCTCCTTGACCAGGCGGTTGAGCACTGATGTCGCGATCGCGAGTTGTGTAGGCGGTGCCATGATGTTTGTTACTCGATACTAAATTGTTCTTGCTGCGTATCATGGAGGGGTTCTGGCGGGGCTCGAAAAGTGATTGGATGACAATTTGGGAGCGCTTCCAAGAGCTTGCATTAGCGCCGAACGCGTGAAAGCGCGACGAACTTTTGGCGCGTTGCTCAATCTCCTGGCCAGCGCACTTCCTGCCCGCAGCACGCTCACCCTTCTATACCAACGCAAGAACTGTCGGCAACGTGGAGAGAGATGTCTTCGCCGACCTCACGTCGCTCGAATCGCAATTCCGTTAATGGGACGCCTCGGCGTAGTGCTCGCGGATCCCAAGCGCCTCCTTCCAGCGACCCCATCCTGCCTGACGACGCGGGCACGCCAGATAACCACCTGCACGCCGAAGAAGAGCAAGCATCTCAAAACGGTGGATCGCAGCAAAATACACCCAGAGGGATTACGCGATCTTCGCAGCAGACGTCGCAGTCACAGGCGCCGCCTACTTCTTCGCCGCTGTTTTTTCGGTCTTCGCCTGCGGGCAGTCAGAGTCAGAGTCAGAGTCAGAGTCAAGGATTGAATGTACCGGCTGGCGCGAATGGGGTGGGTGCTAGTAGTCCGTTGAGGCAGCAGAGTGGTGTGGGCAGTAGTGAGGGTGGGAGGACACCGAGAGCGACGGGGGGGATTGGAGGTGAGTACACAACGAGCAGAGATAGGACCGAAAAAGACGACTGACTCATTTTATAGAGTCGTCGCCAATGCATTACGCATCAAGCTCTGATCCAGCTGGTCCTGCGACTGATGGCCAGCGAGCAGACCATACTAGCTCCACCGGCCTGTTTGTTCGCTCTCCATTATCAGGCGCAGCAGGTGGTGCGCTTGGTAGACGCCATGATATCCAATCAGACATACTCGATCCAAGCAGTGGTCGCAGAAGACTGTATGTCGACGAGAACGGTGTACCGATACAGCAAGATGGCTCAGACGCCGCGACCTTCTCGAACCTGAATCCGAACACTTCCGACGCAGACGTGCTAGGCGGTCAATCCAGCAGAGTCGTCTGGGGTACAAACGTCTCTATCACTGACTCGTTCAACTGCATGAAAGATTTCCTCCTTAATTTCCAACGGAAGTACCGCATGATAGCCAATGGCGAGCTCGCCGAGGGTGAGAATCTGGACTTCGACGACCCTGGTATGGAAAAGGAAAACAAGCGTATGCTGGAAACTATGCTTGATCT
>Ga0058704_10001164_pt1 | contig 12422 bp, 15 predicted proteins | sample AgamicMgSfe_FD_71363 | JGI IMG/M metagenome (GOLD analysis project Ga0058704, IMG submission 71363) | Agave microbial communities from Guanajuato, Mexico - Mg.Sf.e | ecosystem: Host-associated > Plants > Phyllosphere > Phylloplane/Leaf | place: Guanajuato, Mexico | collected 2012-05-30
AGACCACAAAGTGCACGACACGTCGCGTGCGAGCGCAAGTATGGAAGCCGCTTTCTTCTGGAGTGAGAGGCAGCTATTCACTAAGGGCATCTATGTCGATGCGGTCAAAGATACCGGAAAGTATTCAGCTTTCGTCAGAGCTAGGAAGCCGGATGCGTGGCCACGAAACTTCAGAGACTTAGACATGGATGAAGACGACTTCGTTCGACGACTGGAAGAAGCGACCGTGTCTGCGACACAGCGTGAGTGCACGGAAGCCGCAAAATGTGTAGGCCTGCTACGCCCCGACCAAGCATTCGCTCGTGCGATGACCGAGGACGGGTGGTTCACCAGCAAGAAGATTTCTCTGGCCGAGATAGGCCAACACAGCACGGCTTTTAACGAATATAGAGCTACAGAACGGTACGAGCGTGATGTTGTGCTCGGATGTCACGGTCGCACCATGTTCGTCACGGCTCACGGTCTCGTCGGTATTGCGTATCCAGACATCAACTCGGGTGACCTGATATGCGTCCTATTTGGAGCGGATCTACCAGTGTTGCTGCGACCGGCCAATGCCCAGAACACGGAGTTTTGGTTCATAGGGCCCGCCTTTGTGCCCGGCATTCAATATGGCGAGCTTGTTGACCGTTACAGGCAGGGCTCGTGTGACGACATAAGTATCTGCATTGTGTAGTTGCGAGGCCATATCTGCGGTTCAGACAACTGCGTGAGGCACGCCGAAGGTGACCATGAGAGCAAAGGTGCAGTTGAGAATATCACGTTGAACTCCGCCGAAGGTATTCGATTGTTCAAGTCACTGACGTTGACCCTCTGCTTACACCCCGTGCAGCATTTGGAAAGCTCTACAGCATTGTTGTATTGACGTCTTGGCAGTTGCTCATTAATATCATGTACCGCCCATTCAGTAGGCCACCTGGGAGGCGGTGAGTGAGAAAGGTACGATCATGACAGATGCAGTATCATTGTCTACGGGGTTGGATGAGTATCTAAAGCGTCTCTCTACCCCATGTGAACGAGAAGTACTGCTCAACCGTACAAGAGCCCCAAACTACTTTGCAGTTTCCCACACCGGTCAACCATAGTATCGCCACATCGATCACTTGATTGCGTGTCACTTCTGCTCAGCACCACCTTTCGCCGGCATAGCCGCAGCAGCATCTCCGACCTGCTGTAATACCTGCGCCTCATCCTCAGCTTCCTCCTCCATCTTCATAACCGCATCAGCCTCCTGCGCCGCATCAACAGCAAGACCAGCCTTGAGTCTCCTAGTCGTAAAGCGAATCTTCTCAGCAACCTTTTGCAGCTTCCGCCTCTCAATCGCCATTTTCTCCGGCAGTCCTAGACCTTTCATCACAGCTATCCCGGCCGCGACACCAGTATTGACACCAGCGAGGATTGAGATTGCATTTTTCGAGAGTCCGACTTGCGCGCCGATAGCGATACCTAGGCACAGTACAATCTGAGCAAGAACGCAGAGGGCGAAAGCGAGACCGGAGAGGATGTAGTAACGCTTAGCCCTACGTTCGCGGACCACGACGTCGTGGTAGAGGCTGTCGTCGTCTTGGCTAGACTTGGCGGAGACGTCTCCGACAAGAGTCTGGTAGATAGCCAGTGGTGATTTAGGGCTACTGGATGGCGAGGCCGGTGATGTCTCTGCGGTCGTGATGAGTTGTTGTTGCTTCTCGAGGTCGACGGTATGGTAAGCCATGTCTGAATACGACTGTTCACGATTCTGGAAGCAGGTGAGTGTCTTGTCTCTTGGCAGATGAGTCGTACTTCCTTCCTCGAGACTGTCCTATTCTTCAAGTCATCTTCATCCACCTTTATCTATCTTCTCTCACCGTGTGGCCTGACCTGCTCTTCTGGCGGCCGCAGATCGCCATGACCGACCATCAGGCGACGCAGCGCAAGCAGGTCCATCGAGTCGAGACGCTCCGTATCTTCCAGATGCACTACTTTCACAGGCTGACAGCAGAGGGCACCATCCAGAGATCGCCGTAAGCGAAATGTGGCGTCCCGCAGCATGCCAAGCCTAACGTGGCTGGCGCAAGCTTACTGTATACCAAGGTACCTGGAAGATCATACCACCTCGTGTAGCGGCAAGATGGTGGGCTGTCCGGAAGATGTAGTTCATCAGTAGGCAGAGTACCGGAGTCTGGCGGACTGCTGCCTTCTTGACTGGCTGACCATGCGAGAGCTTCGCGGTTGCCGTGGCCTCAGCATCCAGGGCTGCCGAAGCGGCATCCAGCCTTTGCGTGCCTCAACTACGCTTCGAGACCAGGTGCAATAGGATAGGTACTCGCATCCATAATCGCATTCTACGCCAGACGCCGCTCGTTGGCCTATCCACGCAGCGTCCGGCTCTCAGCGCGAGACATTGCAATGAAAGCCAATCGCTTATATCCTGATGGTTACCATAAAGTGTCTGTGGCCTTGATCCGACCAAAAAACCACCCAAGCATGGCTTATTAAGTCGAACAGGTCTAGAACATTCGTGAAAGGGTCATGCTTCACGACGCGACCATGCTTTGGCCGCTCACCAAAATTGTAGCTGGTCTGACCACCAGCCAGGCTCCCTAGGCTTGACAGCTCTCGAAGCTTGTATAGCAACTTACGATTGGTTCGCGCCATGAGGCGTGGCCTCCAGTTGACTTCAATAGCTCAATCCCTCTCCCAAGGCTTCGTCGAAGGTCGCTCGCCTGTCACAGACCTCACAGCGTGGTACCTCAGCTCCCGCGAGACAGCTAAAAGCTCTCATGAGTACGCCAAGCTTGATGATCCATAGGCGGAAGGGGAAAGCATGTAAATCTTATGACGAAGTAACAACTTCCACGTGGTCTAAGCCGTGTCAGCACGAGTAAGGCTGGTACTAACTTGCAGATGATGGCGATTGTGTTCCGTTTGAAGGCCACGCTCGAAGAGGTTGTTGCGGGTCGTGTAGCTATAGGTGTTGGAGCAATGCCAATGGGTCGTTCTGTGGGTTGAACAGCCTCTCTGTGAGTCGCCGATAATCACAGCGCCTCCGGTATTGGCGGCGCTGAAGTTCCACCTGACGAAGATTGCATTCGGACCGTCAGCAATAGTCATGTATTGTCATACTGCTCATTACCGTGCTGAGCCACGCACAACACAAACCAAATCCGAATGATAGGGATATATGGTTAATTTCGCAGCGCCCGTTTGGGTTAGAAGCCAAGGTAACCGGCGCCAAGCATGCTACTACTCAGCCTTGCCTAGCTACACCAGATAGACATCTTCAGCACAACTAGCTGTGCCCACTTCCGACGATACAGCTTGGCCCTTGTCCTGGGTTGTCCCAATGTAATATTCGAGTCCATCTTGATCACCAAGTCTCACCAAGCTAATCCGCCGATACACGTTCGTATCTCTTTCCGCGGGTTGCAGCAGCAAACAGTCCAGGCTCTGCTCACTTTGCGTCAATGTACGTAGAATATATCGCCTTGCCGGCATGTAGAAGACAGCAAATCTGTCACCATAACCACGCATCCCCACAAGCGGCCTGTCGATCGAAACCGCGGGTGAACGTCTGGGTCAGTTTTGTGGCCATCGCCTGAGTAGATCGAGCCACCACATACCGACACGATCTAACCACAGCTCAGCCTCCTCCAGCTGACACCTAGTGAGCAGTTTAGCATCCCATGCTCGACGATCGCCTCTATGGAAATGCAGCCCGGGTGTCTCGAGCTCAATTATGTGGACCTAGGCACTACTCGATAACGTCAATGCACAAACAACATACAAGAAGATGGCTGCAGCCAGAGATACAGCCCTGGACAGATATCGTTGACCTGAGAGACTCGACTGATCTCACGGAGATATTCTTCCACACCAGATCTGAAACCAGTACGGAACTGAAAAGCGCCGACGGTCGGTCCAGTAACTGCATGGTTGTTTGAGTCTATCGTGCAGGCTGCAGTGGAGAAGTCGATGCTTGGCCCAAAGGCACTCCGCTCGCGGCCATTAGCTTCCAATGCTTGGAGTTGTTCAGCAGACAGTTGTGCCGCCAATGCTTCACATATCCAGCGTCGCAAAGTCAGTGCTCGCATGAAGTCTGTCGGAGACCGATGGTGGTAGTAGGTGCTGGGGCCACCATTCGGACTGACAAACATGGCCTTTCTCGTGCCCTCGAGGCATTCCTTACAGTCCGTGCATACGTCCCTCTCATTGTCTGCGCTTATCATAGAACCAGACCGAGTCACTGAGTGGAGAGGTTTGAGCAAGACATCATTGCAGCCGAAGGCCGTCCAGGCTATCAGCAACAAAGCGAGAGAGCTCGGCAGCCACGCCTCGGTTGCGGAAGCTCATAAGCTGTTACATTTTCCAAGTCCATACGGTGAAAGAGCCTTAAGAAAACAGTATGGCTCGAGGTCAATTGTAACATTGTCCCTTCGGACGACAGCGTGTGCCTGAGTCCAAATCATACAGGATTTTGTGAAATCGTGGCGGGAATGTGGATCCGTCACATGCATGCATGTCTTAGTCATCCGTCTGCCACGTTTCCAACATTCCCCCAGCCCCATCTATTTCCGTCACAAAGCATTGGTTGAAGAAGGCAAGAAGGCTGCGATAGCTGCATGCGACTGTATTGTTTGTGGTAGGTGAGAGAGACTCGTACGCAGGTAGGCGCAGCTGTCTGACACCTGCTGTCAGGTATTTGTTCGGGACACATTTCCTTCACTTTACAACAACCTCAAGTAACAACAGCCCACTTTCATCAAGTTTGCACTACATTCCCACAGCTCTGCATCTACGCGACACGTGAACTACACAAAAACCTCCAAAGAACAGTAGCCTACGAATACCATTCAGCAGCTGCCAAACACCACCACTACTACACATACATTCTGAGATCAGCAACATGCTTTCCAAGATTCTGTTCGCCGCCGGCGCGTTCGCAGCCACCGCTCTTGCGCAAAATACGGCCACCGTCACGATCCAAACAAGCCACGGCGGAGCGGACAGCGACTTGACCAACACTACCATCACGGTCCCTCTAAACACAACCTACACAAACCCGGCTCTTGACGAAGTCTCGAACCTCCTACTCACCGGTGCCTCGGGCGTCGCCCTTGACAGCATCACATGCACAGGTCACTTCTACCCCAACGGCACTGGCCATGCTGGCAACTCGTTCACAAGCAGCCAAGGAGCATACCTCAGTACCAACGATGTGCAAGTCGGCTCCATCACCTGTGTCAGCTCTGGTGCAGACGCGAACGCCAGCACTTCTTCTATGACTGTTCTCATTGCGCCGACCTCCACTACAGTCAACGGCACAGCTCTCTCGACAACCGCCACCCTGAGCGCAACATCGGGATCCAGCACCGTCAGTACCGTCAGCGACGCGACTTCGACGTTCCTTACGACCGTACCTGCCGCAGCACCTACCGGCGACACGGCGCAGCAATCCACCGTCACGAGCGTTATGGTCGCTTCTGGCAGCGACTCGTCTCCAACAAGCACAGCAGAGGCCTTGGTCGCCACGGAGTCGGCTTCCTCGACTAGCTCTTCCTCTGCGTCTCTGAGTTCTGGCAACGCCGCCGGAAAGCTTTCGCTCTCCGAAGCAGTGTGGCCGGGTCTCGCATTGGGCGCTCTCGGTCTAGCTATGGCCGCGTAATAGCATTTGGGATGATCAAAGCGTACGGAGTTAATGTGGCGAACGGGAGACGGGCACCTGACGACAGTGCCGGCGAGCACGCCATGATATTTATGAAGCGATGATGATAAAGTAATGTTTAGACTATACGAAAAGTGGCAGCATCCTTTCCGGCGTGTGCTCAGGCTCGTCGTCTTCAACTTCGCTGTGTATTGATATCTCTAACGTTTTGGCTGCTTGTCATTGTAAGTCTCGATGTTCCGCTGGAGTCACCGTAGCTTTTGCAGTCTGTCAGTCACGCGACATGTTGCCATGCACGGAGTGAAACGATTTATCACCACCACATCTACATCGTATCTGAAAGCGCTCCTCACTTCCATCCTCACCTACAGACCGCAGGTACAGTCTCACTCACGGCCTTTTCCTGACATCGTCTACAATCTGGTCTACAGCCTACGAGTCTTGCGACGCGGTTGATGCACTCGACCTACCAACGTTTGAAAACTTCTAGCTGAACGACAATCGGTACATGCTAGCAAGGAGCAGCTCAGAACTGTATACCACATCAGAACATTCGCTGCGGACGTGGACAACTGTATTCCCGGTTGACTGTACGCTTGTCTATGGTGTAGCAAAGCTTGCCGTTGCAAGAAATGTCGGCGACCTGGGGAAGCCCCCTCTTCAACCATCGAACGCTGACCTTCAGGCAAAGGCAAGTGGGACGGCGTACATCTCTGCTGCTTCACTCGTCTATTGGCTTTACGGATACCCTTACAATGTACTCATGCTAGCGGACTCCTTCAGAATCGGTATTGTCAGCCACTGCTGATGTGGGCCGTGCGACAGAGGTAATGAGGATCCTGCGTTATCCCAACCGCCGGCTCCGGAGAGCGCCTATGCCTTCACGCCCTGCTCATAGCCGGAAGCAGACCGCTGCCGAGCGAGTTGGGCCAGCGTCTCTGCCGCACCCACGGTATTTGTTGGCGAGCCACTGGAAGATGACATGCTCCTCGATTGGGGTACTGCCGTGTCGAGATCGCCTCGATTCTCGGCATGCACCTCGGGAGTGCTCAACTCACGTTCTAATTGATTAGCGATTGCGTCGGAATCAACCTGCTCGCTAGGCTTTCGAGTGTCTTTAGCGCCATCAAGTGGCTTCAGCCATGAAGGTCGCCAACTATCCGGGTCCTTAGGATTGTTGATATTGCCGTGTATCTCTCCTGCGGCGGGCTCGAACGGTACGGCATGAGCAGGTGGTGGGAAGAACGAGCTAGAAGGCGCGTGCGGCCGCAGTGGTGGCACAGTAGATGGAGGAGGAGCCTGACCTGGCATGTGATGGGTATGCACAGCGCCATCGATTGGCATTCCGTGTTCGTCTAAAACCCCGACAGGGCCGGCCGCATGGGGATGCGGGGCTGGTGGAGGCGGCAATCCCTGCCATTGTGGATGCTGCTGAGTTGTGTGATAGTGATGTAAAGGTGAGCCAGCGAGTGAGGTCAAGTGGTAAGGATGCGGCACTGCCATCAGTACAGGTGGCGGAGCTGGCGACTGTTGAGCTTGTGGATGAGGGTGAAGATGTCGATGAGGAGGTTGATTGAGCTGACTAGCAGAAGTGGGCGCGGACGAGGGGCCAGGCGCACCCACTGCTCCCAAAGGGCGTGAGGCTGGCAAAGGACCGTGTGCAGCGACGGGCCCACTTTCTTCTCGTTGAGGAGGTGGAAGTGGTGATGGCTGGCCGACCGCGGGATTCTGCCAGCGTAGATTGATGCCTTGTTGCACCCGCAGCTCAACAGCCGACTCGACGTGCTGTGGCTCAGCGGGAGGTCTAGGCTCTGGTCACGAAGGCAGTGGAGCGCGTCCCTTCTTCGGGAAGCCTGGGGAGGGAGGCATAATGTCGGCGCCTTCTACTATCTTCTCGGTGACGGCATCAGCACCTCTCTCCTGCAGAGCCTTAAGAACAGGCATGGCAATGTCAATGGCTTCTGGCAGTCGCTCACACACTGCTGCCAGTGCCCGTATTAGTCCTTCCGGCTTAGCAGTGTTCACAAAGTCGAGACATGTTGTTTTTCGACCCTCCTCAGGCGTTGGGTCCTCTACTACAGTCTTCAGCTCAAGGTCTTTGTTCGCTCTCCGCCATGCTTGCGCAACGTTAGAGACCTCCTGCTTCGTCATGAAGTGTGCTTGCTTTGTCACATCGTCGTATCTGTCGTGGAGCCAGTTTGCCACAGCTGCGAAGGAATTGCCCTCTTCGGCCTTCTCCTTGACAAAGTACAATATGGCATCGCTACGCTTGAACGTATCCAGAAGGTCGATCTCGTGATTGTGCTGCTCATGTCCAGTCTTGTACGTTCTCTGCATGTACAGCCATTCTGGGATACACTTACAGGCACCAAACCCCACCTGATGATCGTTTTCGGTGTCCGCGCGGTTGGTATAGTAAGTGAGTCTAAGACGCATGTGACAAGGCTCTGAGTTCTCAAGCATCTGTCGTTTCGACATTCGGTTCTTCTTCCTCATGCTCTCTTTCGCAGGAGGTCTGGGAGTCACTCTGCGTCTTTGACGGCACTCCCACACTTCTTCAACCACACCATTCTCTGCAGTCTTGTGTCTGACAGACCTCATCCAAACATTGGTCATGTGCGGCCAATGGTCGGCTATTTGCTGGCTAGTAAGAAGTAGAGGCTTCTCGACCACGAATAGTTTCTCCCGCACCTCATCAACATCGTCTGGTATTGGGTTGTATTTGAGCCGCCGGTTTGAGTAGTGCAGAAAGTTTCCTACTACCGAGGGGAGAATATTCATCTTCTGCCTGTATTCTTCCAGATTGGCTCCAGTCGGAATCTTCCATCTACTTCTCTGGGATCTGTTACCGGAGTGAGAATCTTGTGGCGTTTGGCGGACGCCACCAGCTGGAGGCATGTTGTTCTCATCGTGAGACTGCGCTTCGGCTGCTTTTCGAACGCATGTGCTTCGGCGGCTGTTTGTGAGTCAGAGCTGGCACCTCGCAGAGCTTCGATTCGTTGTGAAGTCAGCAGAGCTTCATTAGACGAGGCCCGAGTACCAGGCTGGGAACCGTTAGCCTACTGCTCAGGCGTATCGGTTGTCCTAGGCAGTCAACGTCCGTTGAAAGCGCGCTTGCGACCATACTCCGGCCCTTGAGTCCAGGACGTTCTTGGACTAATGTCTTTCCCACTCGATGCTTCGTTCTGCGATGCAACTGTGCCAGAACCGTCGTTGTGCGCCTCGTCGATATTATAATCGCCACGCAGCTGAGCGACTGCTCGGTTACCAGTGGGCGTTTGAGTCTACTCGGCTACCCTGAGAGGCGCGGGCCGCTTCGTCAAGGGAATTTGGTGAAATGTTGTCGTCACTTTGGGGTACTCGTCTGGGCGGCTGTGACAATGCCAGACCTGCGCGTGCCATATCACGGTGTTGTTCGGAGTCTTCAACGGTCCGTTTTCGTTTGTGGCCAGCAGTCGTCTGATGCCGGATCTCGCCCGTCGGTGAATACAGAGTTCCATCAGCAGCAGTTGTACGATGCGTTGTCTGATGATCGATCTGTCCGTTCATCGCGTAGCATTGCTGTGGGATTTACGAGTCTTGCTAAGAGGCTCTTGAACTGGAATGTTGGTCAGCGGGATGCGTTCGGTCATCCGTACACATGCTTGGCCGCTGTTGAGAAGGTGGACGTGGCTGCCGATCATGTTGCCGCTGGGCTTGGCTTTGGAAGTACACATCGGCAGGATTGATATTGAGAGGAGCCTCTGAGATCTGGGTACTGTTCGGGAAACGCTGTTGAAGGGTCTGCATATCAGTGCCCCGAGACGGACGACATGACCATTGGCTGCCATAGGTGATTGGGAAGGCGTGGGCGTTTCCGTTCTGTACGACACTTCGGTTTTGGGTGAGTTCGCTGTCTATGGCGGATGTCTTCGTGCCTGGCTCAGTGTACGAAGGCCTGCTCGAAAGGCTCCGTTGTGCTGAGGTTGCAGAGAAGGCCGACGCTGTTCATGCAAGCTAGACGGTGGTTGCCACTGGTGAGGCTCAGAGTGTGAGATTGCATGGCTTAGCTGGGGCCACTCGGACCCGGTAGCTCGAAAGGTCGAGTTGTAGGGTCCGTAGGTGTGGAAGAATCCCGCCATCATTGAGCATCCGTGCAAAAGATACTGTGACAGGGAGGGTTGTAAACTGACGCGTTCTGGAGAACGCACGGTTCACCGCGAAAGGGCAAGCGGCTCCACCTTTTGGATACGCTATCCCCTGAGGAGTCTCGTCTCGTCATAACAATCGCGTTTTAATCGGTTCAATGGGCTGTCGCTCATACAGTGCAGTTAGTGATCACGATATCGCATCGCAATCCCGGAATGTAGAGTATCTATCGGCGTGTAAGGCTTTTCCATCGACGTCTTCCACTCTACCCTTCCTGGTATCACCAGAATGGCACCGCTCAGACGGCTCAGGTCCTCTCGTTGCACAACAGCTCGTCAAGAATGGCCACAAAGTCCCACTTTACGCGCGCAATCAACAGCGTGCCAAAGATGCCGGATCCCCCTGCCCTGGCGCAGAAGCTATCCTCGTCGGCGACCTCTCCGACATGACGCAAATGAAACAACTCGTATCTGAAGCCAACAAAGGCGGCTCCTTCGACTGCGTGTTACACAACGCCGGCATTTACCAAGGCGGCTTCCGCAAAACAGACGAAGGACTCCCGGGCCTGATCACTGTAGATGTAATTGCTCCCTACCTCCTAACATGCTTGATGGAGAAGCCAAAGCGGCTTGTCTTCCTCTCAAGTGACAGTCACTACAGCGGAGATGGCTCTGTAAACGACCTGACGTGGCAGGAGCGCGGCGAGAAGGGCCGGAGCGATACGCGCGCATACAGTGATTCGAAGCTATACCACAATATGCTTGCGAATGCATTCGCGCGACGCTGGCCGGATGTGAGTAGCAGTCCTTTCCATCCGGGCTGGATGGTGACGAACATGGGCGGACGTTCGGCGACAGGTGACTTCTAGGCTAGCATGGAGACCTACGTGATGCTTGCTGAGGGTGAGGGTAATGGGGAGGTGAGTGGAAAGTACTTCGATGTGGGAGCGCGAGAATGCAGACCCATTCCAGCGGTGAATGATGAGAAGGCGTAGGAGAAGCTCACAAAGTTTTGCGAGTAGATCACGGGCGTGAGGCCACCTACTTGAGTTTGCACTGCTGTAGCAGCAATGTGAGGTGTCGCCTGGTGCAGTCCACGATGTGAGTGACGCGGCTATGGACTACCAAGCTATGCACAGTGCGCGTAAAAGACCAAGCGGCACAGCGTCGGCTAGAGCAGTTTTTCCGGACACCAGAGACAGCAAGATCTTACCTAGCTCAGTCAGTCGTAAAGTTCCAGTTCTGTCACATGTCAATGGACCCTGTAGTTCGTCGCGGAACGGCTCGTTAGCTGCTCCACTGGACCACCTCACTATGAAGAGCTTCTTTTTGTGCTTGACCCACCCACAACTAGCATGTATCAACGGACTTCCCTCTAATGATACAGGCGTCCTTGCCGCCAGACTCTTTGAGAATTTTTAGAGTCGAGTTCTTACATACTTCTGACCCAACGGCAACCCCAAAGTGCGTCACTTCAACCATGGCGTTGGAGAAGTTCAAAGGATTGGAGCTGCCGGCGGCAGCGGACATGCATGTTCATCTGCGAGAGGGTGCCATGATGGAACTCGTAACGTATATCAACCACTCCGAACAAACATCCAGCGTGCTGCGCTGAAACGTCGCAGGCCTACCATCCGCCGCGGCGGCGTCAATACAGTCTACGTGATGCCCAACCTCGTCCCGCCCATCACGACCGTCCAACACGCCCTAGACTACCAAAGTCAACTACAAGCATTGGAACCCAATGTAACATTCCTCATGTCCCTCTACCTCCACCCCGACATCTCGCCCGAGACGGTCAAGGAGGCGAAGAAGGCAGGCATCACAGGCATCAAATCCTACCCCCACGGCGTCACCACCCACAGCGACCACGGCGTCATGGACTACGCAGCTTTCTACCCCGTCTTCTCCGAAATGGAACGTCAGGACATGGTCCTCAACCTCCACGGCGAACTGCCTCCCTCCGCCGGCCAAGACATCACCGTCCTAAACGCCGAGGAAGCTTTCTTGCCTACGTTAAAGGACCTCCATGCCCGGTTCCCGAGACTGAGGATCATACTCGAGCACTGTACCTCCGCTGCCGCCATCGAAGCGGTTAAGGCCTGTGGCCCGACTGTCGCAGCGACGATCACCGCGCACCATCTAGCGATCATTGTAGACGACTGGGCAGGCGACCCGCACTGCTTCTGCAAACCCGTCGCGAAATCCCCTGCCGATCGCCGCGCACTCCTCCGCACCGCCGTATCCGGTAACCCCAAATTCTTCTTCGGCACGGATTCTGCCCCCCACCCTGCGCAGACGAAACGCGCGGATCGCTTCGCAGCAGGTGTGTTCACGCAACCGCATGCTGTGGGGTATGTTATCGGTGCGTTGGAGCAGGCGGTAGAAGATGGGGTGGTTGGGGAGGAGGATGTTACGGAGGGGAAGCTTGAGGGTTTTTTGAGTGGGTTTGGGAGGAAGTTCTATGGGGTCGGGAATGATGAGAGGGGGGAGAGGATTGTGTTGTCCAGGGGAAAGGAGGCGGTGGAGGATGTGCTGAGGAGTCAGGATGGGGAGGTGGAGGTTGTGCCGTTCCGGAGGGGGAAGATGACTTGGGGGGCGAGGTTTAAGTAGTGCTTCCGGAAGCATGGTGTGGCGCTGGGGGAAGGCGCATG
>Ga0058704_10001165_pt1 | contig 12414 bp, 12 predicted proteins | sample AgamicMgSfe_FD_71363 | JGI IMG/M metagenome (GOLD analysis project Ga0058704, IMG submission 71363) | Agave microbial communities from Guanajuato, Mexico - Mg.Sf.e | ecosystem: Host-associated > Plants > Phyllosphere > Phylloplane/Leaf | place: Guanajuato, Mexico | collected 2012-05-30
CTTCCACCCTGCTGATACCCATTTGCACCATTGTAGCCACCGCCGTACCCACCTCTCCCGTTACCCCCATTCTTCGAATACTCGCCGTCCCTACCATACCCACCTCCACCTCCACCTCCACCATATCCATATCCACCACCCTGCTGCTGCCCACCATACCCACCATAATGTTGGGGCGGAGGCGGAGGCGGAGGCGGATAACCCATTGGCATCGGCGGCGGTGCCGGGAAGCCATGGGCTGCCGCTTGGTGCGCGAGGTGCGGCGGGAGATTCGAGAAGGCTGCCTGTGCGCCTGCTTGATACGGGTTCACTCCGCCGTAGCCGCCATTGTTCTGGTGGTGCCCGTTCGAGTTGCCATAGCTTCTGTCACGATCGTCGCCTCTAGCAGCGTAGTTAATGCGGCGGCCATCACTCCTATCGCCGTTCTGGCTGAGCTGAACCCCACCGTGCTTGCGACCAGTCTTTCCGGCGTTCTCTCGCGTCGTCTGTACGTCCTGATAGTCCAAGATCGGCTCGGCAAACTTGACACCCGCGAGTAGCATACTCTTGTGGATCGAGGACAAGACGGGCATATGATAGCTGACGGTAGCCGCCTCATTCTGCTCGAGACTGGTGTACATCTCCTGCGTACTTTCGAAAGGGAAGAAAAGCTCCGAATTCGGCACAAAGGTCTCTTGCTTGGCCACCTTGCCAGCCAGACCTTCGGAAATCTTCGAGTCGAGCTTGAACTTTGGCGCGCCGGCCTTCTTGGAGTAAAATTTGGTGGCCACGGTGTCGTAAAGCGGGTGTTTGGTGCTGAAAATGAGCGCCTCGGTACCGAATTCATTGCGGCGAACTTCGTCCGGAGACAGCTGCGGGTATTTCGTGCCCATTGCTTCGAGGAGCCGTTTCTCGTCAATAAATGGGAGAAGTGCGACGCCTTGCCAAGCGAACTTTTTACCGTTCAGATCAACGTCGAATTCAACGGGGTAGAACTCTTTGATGGGCGAGTCGTCCTCGGTCATCAGCGGATGGAAGGGTTTGGGGATGGTGTGGTTAGACAGTGCCGGCATGACGCCCATTAGCTGCTCGTACGGCCTGAACGGCTTGCCCTTGTCAAAAGAAACGACTTGGTGTTGCATGTCGGCAAAGTCAGCTGCGAAGGGAGCGTAGTGATACGGGTAGTACCAGGTCCAGCTAGGGCATCCTTGGAAGTAGTAGAGCAGCACCCAGCACAGGCCCTCGACGTATGAACGAGCAACCTTGTGTCTGAACTCAGCGTCTTCAGGCGAGACGTGGAACTTCTGCTCGTAGTATCTACTCTCATAGCCCTCCTCCCAGAGCTTGACTGTATCTTCCGGCATTACATCCGTAGGCTGAGAGTTGCCACCCAAGGCACCAGATGTGTCTTTAGTGATAGGATCTGCGATCTCTTTGTTCGGCGTGTTGCGTCCAGGTGTCGATGGATCTGAGCTTGCATCGTCGGCTGCATCATCGATCATGTCACGCGTGCGCTTGCCGAGTACAGGCGTTGAGTCGGCCTGGGGTTCTGCGCTGGATCCAGTGTTAGAGAACAAAGCCTCGAGTTCGGCTTTCTGGTTGTCTGCAGGCTTGTTGCTGCTTAAAAGCTTCTCCTTGAGAGCCGCAGCCGCAGAGCGGTTGTCATTGTTCGCTTTACCGACGATATCGGCGTGCGTGAGGCCGGCAGTATTGGCGAAACGTGGATCATGCCTCGTTTGCGCTTGCCCGGGCGCGAAGGTTGGCAAAGCGTTGGGATCTGGAGCCTGCTCGCCAAGGATGATGCCGCCTTTAGGACCTCGTCGGATGACCGTCTCGTCGTAACCGGTCGGCGCACCGTCAGACATTCGCATCCGTTTAGACCCGCGCTGGTTCTGTTGTTCCCGGCGCTTAGCCGCAGCTTCCTTCCTAACATCGGCCTCGCGTCTGCGTTTGAAGATGGCATCTTCCTGCTTAGCAAGGCCTTCTAGAATGGTCTGTGCTCGAGCGAGATCGACATGACCGTCCTTTGTAACGTAACCGCCCATTACTGGAATGTTATCTCTCCAGATCGCGATCAAAGTGTCGATGCCGTCTTCGCGAATATCCAGTGATGGTAGGTGTGGCAAGAAGTCGTTGCCGACGAAGAAACACATGAAGACCCAGTCATCCAGCGCCCTTTCGAGGTCGAATCGGAAAGGCTGGGCGGGCACGCTCATCTCGACGGCTAAATACTCTCGGAGGATGCCAACATGAAGCCAGATGAAAGGCTTGAGGGGTTTCTCGATCACCTCTTCGCCTGGCTTTGGTTTTGGTGCACCACGGCAGTTATCCGCAATGTGGCCAGGCTGATTGCATTTCCGACAGTGGCCAGGCTTCGTGTCGTTTGCGAACACGTCTTCTCGCAATACTCGGAAATGTGGCTCGTGTGTCGCTATACCCAACATGATCAGATCCGCGTCCAAACCGTAGATAACATGTCTATACTGTGTCAGCAGGGTGTCCAAATGGTCGTGGAAGTTGCAAAGAGCGACGGGATACATGAGGAGAATATACCCAGAGGTTCAACATGCAAGGAAGGTGAGGCTCCGCTTACCTAGTGTTTGGGTCGTGGCTGGGACTGCTGCGCTGCGACCGAACGAAGTTCATGATCTTATGTTCGCCCTCACCTGGTACAGTAGCATCGGATATGATGACCTTGAGCTTCTCCCATGCGGGATCAGTGCTAAGCTTATAGCTGACCCAGTACCGTAAACTCTGCGCCAGTAGGTCCATGAAAGGTGTTCCGGGCGTGATGGAGTTGGAGTCCCACGTTTTCTTAGGCTTCTCTCCTTCAGCACCATTTTCGCCTTCTTCGAATGCGCCTTTGGCCTTCATCATAGCGTGATACTCATCCGCAGCGGCGTCTTTCTCCGCGGCTTCTTGCGCGCTGCGGAAACGCCTACTACGTTGCTGGTTCATCTTCGCACGCGGCGCAACGCCATCCACGGCTATCATGAGCAGCTTGCGTGGTCGCACCATATTTACGACTCGGTCGGTGTACTCGAAAACGGCGATCATCATCTCCTCTTCTGACGCCGGTGGCGGACGATCCTCGGGGTGAGAACATGGGTGTACAATGCCGTTCATGTCCAGGTACAGATTATCCATCTCTTCGCCATTGGGGTTAGGCGTGCGCCCGTCAATAGGCATCTTGGTTTTTGTTCCGTCGCCATTGTCGATTTCCTCAGGAAGCTCTTCGATCACTGGCGAGATGATTTTCGGGTACTTTTTGCTGAGCCAGCGAAAGAGCGCCGGAACACCCATGGCAGCGGATCGGTCGGTGTGGTATCGCTGTTGTTCTTGTTCCAAGACACCAGCGCTTGTATATGCTGGGTAGACGACACAAGATATCGCGTGCGCAGCCTGAGGGCTGAGATACCGCCTCGAAGGAGCGTTCTCAAGTGGCCATGTGGACTCCGCGTGACCGTGCTAAGTCAATATGATAGCACGCGACAAGTGATGACAGTCGTAAGCACAGCAGAAGCAATAGCAGAGCCGTTGGTTGATACCGCAGACGAGGTGTTGAGTAGATTGATGTCGTCGATGTCCGAGAACCAACAGGTTTGGCACGCTAAACCGAATGGGGATCTCCCCGTATTGAGCGCGCTGTCAAATGCCAAGACTTGACCCTGGGCTTCGACGCGACCAAACTGTAGCCATCCACTACTCGTTTCAATCGCAGTATGTTTGGCGGACAACAGACATGAAGGCATAGACGCTGCAGCCGGCACTTGGACGACCTGGCATTGACAGTGCGTGCGTAGCTTTGGTTCTCCCGTCACCTACCAATCTCCCTCGAGTAAATACTGGACCATGAGATAACATCAAGCCTGCCCCGGGGCAGCATTCGTCAAGCATGCTTAAAACACCTCCGTTGCAGACGGCCACCGCGACCATTGACACGTTGTGCGGCCGTCTAGCATCCGCCACACTTTTGGAAGACCGGAGAGCAGCTATACTGGGCTTGCGAAGTTTCGCCAAACAGTACCCGGCTTCGGTCGCCAGTGGCTCGCTGAGAGAGCTCATTGCAACACTTCGTCGAGACGGATTGGGTGAAACGACAGGTATCGAGGTCAAGAATGGCGAAGCAGGGCGTAGTGAGGAGGCCGGAGACGTGGATACTATCAGACTGATACTCGAGACGCTCCTCATGCTCTTCAACCCGGATAGCGGCAGTCCCGAAGCTGGCGATGAAATCGCCTTCTTCATGGCTGATGAGTTCTCCATGGTATGTCTGCCTCGTCTGCATCGAGATAGTTTCGTGCCTTGTAGATTGGTTAAGAGCTAAGCTAATGCCAGCGCCAAGACAACGTGAGTATGCTCTTGGCCTTGCTCGACCCTACCTCCCCCTATGCCGACTACTATTCGCGCTTGTACAGCGTACAGATCCTATCAGCCGTGTGTGCCGCCAGGCCGGAGCGTTTGCAGGAGTGTATACTGAGTGCGCCACTCGGTGTCAGCAGGTTAGTGGGCGTGCTGGACGACGGCAAAGATGCGGTGCGGAATGCAGGCCTACTGTTACTCATCGATCTCACGAGTGCGGCCAACGAGGAGCTGAGAAAGATTGTCGCGTTTGAGGATGTGTTTGGAAAAACGTTTGGTCAGATACGGGCAGAAGGTGGACTCGGCGAAGCCGGCATCACTGCACAGGACTGCCTCAGCCTGCTCGCGAACCTGATCAAAGGCTCGGCAAGCAACCAAACGATGTTCCGTGAGTCGGGATGTGTCAATCAGATGGTGCAACTGCTGCGGCAAGCGTTCCCTCCTGCTTCACCAGAAGCTCCATTCATAGCACAAGGACGCGAGAAGGCTGCGTGGGGCATGCTGCAGCTCTTAGCTCTGTTCCTGGAACCAGGCGAGCCCGGCACGGCGCAGAACCAGCAGTCCTTCTTCCGAGCCGGCACTACGCAGGTGTTAATCGATCTTGGCTTCACCAGCGGCCTCCCAACGCCTGTACGTGCTTCGGCTCTGAAGTCGATTGCTCTGCTCATCACAAACAACCCGCCGCTACAAGAGACCTTCGCAGGCCTGACCGTGGAGACGGCCAGTCGCGCGGCCGACAAGCTCAAGTCTCCGACGCAGGCAAACGGTTCACGCTCGACGCCTTCTTCTACCAGAGGCAGTGCGCGTGCCAGTGCCGAAAACCCAAGAACATACATCATCGAAGCCCTCCTCGAACTTACTCTCAAACAGCCACAAGAAGATGTCACCATGCGCACTGCTTCTTGCAACCTCATCCAAGCGTATCTCACCAGTCACGATAGGATCAAACACCACTTCTTGCAGCGTGCCATTGCCGGGCATGCGGAGCACGAGACAGCCGGCAATGTGCTGATCACGCTGTTGCATCCTGGTGATGATGTCCCTGGCGTATCATACGCCTCCCGCATCACCGCAGAGCTGGTCTCGGACCAGCTCGGAGCGAAAACTGCGCTTGCTGCCGTCAAGGAGGGGAATGAGAGCGAGGGTGAAGATGTATTGACTTTCATTCAAGCCCTGGGCTCGCAATTGCAGGACGCGCTGCAAGGTTCGAACGAGCGGTCTGTCGCCGCTTACGCCGGCTTGCTCGTGGTCTTCTCGTGGGAGTTTGCGGAGGGTGTCAACGACCTGTTGGCAGAAGGATCAAGTTTGATGCAGGCTCTCGTCGCAGCTGCGAACCCTCTCGCCCACGATCCAGTGACTGCTGGCCTGACTGCCGCCTTACTTGGAGCTGTGTACGAATTCAGCACGAAAGACAGTCCTATCCCGCGCCGTACACTTGCTCCGCTCCTGAGGCAAAAGCTTGGCCGAAGCAAGTATTTAGAGGCCATAACGCAGCTCAGACGGCATCCTGTGGTCCGAGATTTCGACTTTGTCGATTCTGATGCTGACACGTCGACGCACGTGCTGAGCAAGGAGTTCGTCGACCTTTTCATGACCGAACATTCACGGCTCCGAAAATCTATTGACAAAGACCCCGGCTTAGAAGTGTTGCCACCATCGACCGCCGAAGAAGGCGTGGACAGAGACATCCTTGACGACTTGCGGCAGCAGCTACAGTCGGTTAAGGACGCGCTGTCGCATACTCAGCAAGATACGGTCGCAGCAAAACAGCAGCATGACCAAGATCGATTGTCCTCTGCTAAAGACTTGCAGATGGCGAGTGCTGAGGTTGACAGACTCCGTCGCATAAACCAGGCTGTGCAGCAGGGGCATGAGTCTGAGCTGGAGAAATTGGCAAGGCAGCATGAGCTACAGCAGCAGCAATTGCTTGACCAGCATCAGCGAGCTCTGTTTGTGATCAAGCAGGACGCTGAGCGTCAAGGCCACGCTGCGCTGCAAAAGATGGTTGCTGCTGATGCGCAAAGGGCGCAGGACTACGAACGGCGTCTCGCAGAGCTGGGCAACGCTCACCGTTCCGAGCAGACTGGTCACGTGGAGACTGCGCGTCAGCTCGAAGCGTTGACCGCGCGGCATGCAGAACTCGGCACGAGAGAGAGGGAGACCTCCCTGCAGCATGATGACTTGACGCAACGACATCAGAAAATCGCGCAAGAGCATCAAGACCTGCAAGCTCAGGTTCCTGAGCTGACTGCCCAGTTGGCGAACGTGCGCAGCGAGTCCGAGAAGCGTCAGGAATTGGTCATGCGGTTCTCGGCACAAATCAAAGAGCTGCGCGATGAGCTGAAAGGAAAGGAGGACGAGCTCGCTACCGAAAGGGCCGGGTTCACGGAGCTGGAGAAGGAGCTCGAAGCCGCAAAATCTGCTACGCAGTCCAAAGAGGCGCCGCCGGCTGCCGATGGGCTTCAGGAAAGGGCAGAGCGGCTAGAGAAGCAGCTTGCCGATGCCAAGGAAGGCGAGAAGAGCGCGAAGGAGGAGCTCGAGAGTATGTTGCTGTACATGGACGATATTGCGGCAAACAGGGACAAGTACAAGACGAGGCTCAAGGAGCTGGGCGGTGAGGCTACCGAAGATGAGGAGGACGATGCGGATGAAGACGAGGACGAGGACGAAGATGGAGAAGAGGGCGGTGGAGAGTGAGTGGAAGAGGCCTGTTACCGTCGGACAGAAGCTGCTTTCTATACCACAGATATACAAGGCGGATTTCCTGCTTCGCCTTTTCGATCCAATGCGTATTACCATCGAGACACTATCCGTTCATACGTACCACAGAGATGTACAGTATTAGTGGGGTGGGGCGATCTGTGAGCCAGATCGTTCTTAACAACATTTGAACTGCACTTCAGCTACATCATCATCTACCGCTCCCCGCAAAGAGCTACCCCACGCCTCCCCGGACATGTGAGCATGTGACACTTGCTTCGCTTTAACTTATTAGATCGACTCTAGAGCTACCTCTTTCTACCACCTCTTCCATCATCACCGCTTCCCGTCAAGCTCCTGCTCACACAGCACAACGCAACACTGTAATCAGAACCGATACAGTCCCGACTCGACGACCAACAGACGCGATGACGACGCCCTGGGAGGACCGCCGCGGCATGTTCCAGGCCGGTAAGCAGGTCCACGAACCCGGCAAGCAGATGCCCGAGTTCGGCACTCGCAAAGCGTCCACCAGCATCACGGATGCCGTGCGCAGAGTGTCGACGAGCAGCTCGGACGGCTTAGACAAGACCGTCAGCGGGTCCGGTGCCAGTCCATCCTCTCCGAGCGGTCAGAGACGGAGGGTATGTCGTTTCGATAGCCAGATTCTATCGCGACGTGAGCTGTATAGCTGACTATCATCAGTCATCGGCAGCTTCGAGCGGCCTATTCGGCAACCTGACCCAACACAAGCGTGGCAGTGAGGACTACGTCGACCGGCGGGCCAGCCACAGTGAGCAGAACCCCACCGGCGTCGTCGGCGGCTGGTTCAACTCGACGTTTCGTGGGATGCAGGCGGGCGGGAAACCTGAGGCTGCTGGTGAGGGTGGGGGGCAGAAGAAGCAGACGAGGGGGGTTATGGAGTAGGCCCGGAGGATGCCATGGCATTGCTGGGGTGGATGAGGGCTGGTGGGAACGATATGCAGATGGTGACGACGCCGTAAGTGTATGAGCTTGATGAGTGCGAAGGGTCTTTGATGATGGCTGTGTATTAAGGCTATGGGCGTGAAGGAGGTGCTGCGTATGTATCATAAGTATTTGGTTTTTCTAGTATCGTCGAAGCAGCTTGCTCTTGTCGGCTATGCAGAATCAGGACGTATGTACAATCCCCCGATCGGTGGTGCACTTGCAACGCCAGAGAAATTACCTCGGGGCGGACCAGGGAGAGCTGGAGTGAAGATGAGCACCGCTGGCCCAACGCGGGCTGTGTGGTAGCGTTTCGCCCTTGAAGCGCCGCCGTTTTTGGACGACGGTGGGTAGGTGCAAATACGAACGTCGTAGCAAAGTTTAGCTTTTACTCCATGATCGTAGGATGGTGCAAAACTATGCTGACCCTTGGAAGTCCTCGTGAAGTCCTGGCTCGCCGACTGCGTGACGGAATCCCGAAGTTGATGCGTGATCGCTGAAAGAGGGTGCGACTGACACACATACTGCCGGTACGGCTGACCGATATCGGTAAGGCGGTGGGGGGCGTAGCAGTACGCTGTTAAACACGGCCTGCTTCTGGACGCGAACGACACGCATTCCACTCCGACAATTAGAGCATCCGCGTAACGGCCTGGTTGTCTGGTATTTCGACCTCACTTCCCCGACAGCAGCGCCTCCTTCTTCTCCTTCTCGCCTTCCCGCAGCTCCCTTACCTCGTCCTTGCTCATATTGTACGTCGCGTTGACCTGATTGAACGGATTGTCGGGGTGCTTCTCGAACTCCTTCCGGATCTGATCGATCTTCTGTTGCCGTCGGAGCCCCTTCTCGTCCTTCATCTCATCCAACCGTTGCTCCTCGTACGCTTTGTACGCGGCCGGGAACCTCCGCTCCGGGTGGCGGTCGACCTTCTCCTGGTTGTTGGACGTGAGGGATAGGGCGTCGAGGGCGTTGTCAATACCCGTCGCGTTGAGCGCCGCGAGGTCTTTCTTCGACGAAGGTGCGTCGAGGCCGGAGAGGTCGAGACCGCGGGACTTTTTGACGGGCGCCTTGGATGCCTTGCCGACTTTGGTCGGTAGAGAGGCTTCTTCTTCCTTCATCAATTCCTCTTTCTCTGCTTTCTTGCGTGCGGCTTCGGCGGCTTTGGTGGCGGCGGCATCGCTTCTCGTGTTGTCAGCTTTGGTTGCCTCTTATCAACTGTAACGAGATGGGGCAAACACCCACGCTTTGCTGTTATCTTTGGCGCCTTTATCCCACTTGGCACTCTCGGCCGCCTCCTGCTTTGCGCCTTGAACTGCCTGTTTCTGCGCGGCGGCTTCGGCTTTCTTTGCGTTTCCTGCCACCTTTTTGCTGTTCTCGCCCTTGCCTTTCGGTGCCATAATCGACAGAGTGCAATCTGATCTTGATAGGTGTGTATGTTTCTTGACTGGGAACCTAGGTTGATACGCTGAACGCTCCCAAACAAATTACAAGGTAGGCGACGAAATGATTGTTGATTCTTTCTTCTCTACCATCTTTTTGACTCGCTTGCGGATCAACTGGTGGGTGTTCACAAGCCCCGCGTGAGCCTGGTTGCCTCAGGCATAAACGAACCTGGCTGCTCTCCTACAACATGTGTGTTGATGTTCGTGTATCAGCATGACCGAAACATGGTCTGGCTGCAAGACTTGGCCTACTACTGCTTCTCCCACATCTTTGTACTGTTCATTAGTGTCGTTGATGGCCTGGGAGACAGCCGACTCCCTACACAAGTATCAGAACCGCATTTACAAAGGATTTTCTGCAAGGACGATCTCTGCGCCTGGCTCTCCAAGAGCGTACATTATGTACTTATTACTTCTGTCCTATACTCTGACTGAATTCATGCCGCTTCCGCAGCACAGGCTATTCGGATCCGCTGAAGATGCGACCTTCGCGCAAAAACACCAGGGCCAACATCCTCAAGGACTTCCCGGTCACAGTGACAGGATTGGCGGTCCGAAGCTAGTGCATGCGTCTGCTGGCGTTCATAATGTCTAACTTGATCTCCTAGGCTTCGGCGTAGATTCCTGAGTACGGCTGTCCGGCACAAAGGAGGATCGGTGCAAACCGCTTCAACGAATAACCCCTGATGCACACATTCTTGCGATATCCTTTGCGTAATGCGGCGATATGGTTCAGCGTCCCGGCACAAGAGGCTCTGCGCGAACAATACATTTGGCTTTCCGATGCCAGTGATTCGATTCGTTGCCCCCTTCACGATCCGAGGATAACCTTGCGTTATCGAGAAGGTCCGATCACAATCTCGTATCAACCCAAAGCCATCGATGGAAACGGTTCATTGACGAGTATACCTATACGGTACTTAGGTAGCCTCAGTTTCGACCAGCACTCTGCTGAAGGCGTTTTTTTGGAGCATCAAGCGTGCCGAGGAACTCATGGGTTGTGACCAGCTTTGAACGACGTACGGCGGTACCTCTTAGGATTGCCCATCATCAGTCAATGCTAGACCGAGGCTTGTCTTCTTATCCTGCGATGTAGCTGAAGTTGCGAATATGCTTTCATTGCAGTGCGCTAATCGAGGATGGACAGGTGTAAATAGGTACTCGTGACCACGTCCCGAGAACCCTACTGATCATCGCCGTCTCCGTACAAGTGAAACGCTGGCCCTCACGAAACCGCTTCTTCCCGCCCAGAACGCCGTGCCCAGACCCGAGTCTGCAGTCGGAACTCCGCGAGAGTTGTGCAAACATCAATAGGTTCAGCCTCCGCCTGCTCCTGCTCGTTTGTGGCAAGTGTTGGGCAGTTTGCATGGTGATGGGGAGGTGACGAGGTCCAACTCCCCACGCCCATCGTCCTCTAGGGGATATCCGACTAGTGAGGTCTGGCTATTTGGCCTCACGGAACGCCCCGTCCTTGGCACGGTCCAAAGGTCCCGTCTCCTTTCGTCGTCCTCCTTCTTTCTTTCAGTGAACGATGAAATACTTATCACATGTATATTGTACATGCCGTGTATTCGCAAAACGACCAAAACCGAGTGTCCTGTTCCAATCGAGTATGATATCCCGAACATCACAGCATCTCCATCACGCCGAGGACTTTCAGTCCATTTGCAGATTGTGTTCGATCCGTTGTTTGAGGATCAAAATCCCCACGACGCTTTAGGCACGTGAAACTGGCCTCAAACACAGCTGTTGTCGTAGCCTGCCGCAACGGCATCATCCGCTGGCCATATCTCTACTGTCTGCTTCCAATTACTGATGAGTGAACTGACAGTAGACCCATTGCCCACATCAAGCGGTCATCCTCGTACGACCGAGCCAACATACGATTAGATCCCTGGACTTGTGGTACTCGGCTGTTGCATGGTCAGGACTCAGGATCCACGTCAGGACCGATAACAGAAAGAGAGCGATGGCTAAGCTCAACGGCCGCTTGCGACTTGTCGCAGGCACTGCCTTTCGACGTCAGGAAAATACTTTCCGGAAGCAGATGAATCGTTGCCGTCAATGAAACATTCTGTGACCATCGCCGAAGCCTACTCTGCAGGAACGCTGGTGGAGCGTGGCGATTTTATAACCACCTTTGACCCCAAGCCGTCTTAATCACTGCTCTCCTCACCAACCCTCTGCCATCCGACTTGAAGGTCTTCGTTGCCATCGACGCGAGAGACACCAACAAAATCACCGTCGCCGATCGAGCGTCCAGGTATGCGGCCATCGGATCTCAGGTCCCATGTGGCCTTCCAGCCATTAGCCTTGGTGCCCATCATTGTCACCGTACTCGCTTTCATGCTCTCCATTGTCTGTTTCGTCGCCGGGAGCAAGCCCGGGGTGCTGACAGGTTATGCGATGTTCACTATGAACGTGTCGCGCATGGGCGAGGGCATTTTTCACAGTCTGGACAACGAAATCATGAACGTCCACCTCAAGCGCGACGAACCGCTCACCTCGACCAATGCGCCACCCCCTGCTACGATTTCTTCCGCACCAACCTCGAAACCGGGCCTTCTCCACGGTATGGCTTCTCATCTGGGCCAAGGGCTACAATCCGATGCGTCTGTCATGGCCCACAGTGTCGTGACATCGGATCTTCACCCCGCAGAATCGGCAGCGGCTGCTGGTGTTCACAGCATTGTTACATCCAAAGTCATTCACCCCGTGGAAACGGCAGTCAATGGTGCCCCGAAAGCTATGGCATCCGCTGCCCACCCCGTGGAATCGGCTGCCGCTGCTGATGCTCACAGCGTCGTTGCATCTGCTGTCGTTCACCCCGTTGAGTCGGCAGCGGCCGGTGCTCCCAAGGCGGTGGCATCCGCTGCCCACCCCGTCGAATCGGCTGCGATGGCTGATGCTCACAGCGTCGTGGCATCTGCTGTCGTTCACCCCGTTGAGTCGGCAGCGGCCGGTG
>Ga0058704_10001166_pt1 | contig 12406 bp, 16 predicted proteins | sample AgamicMgSfe_FD_71363 | JGI IMG/M metagenome (GOLD analysis project Ga0058704, IMG submission 71363) | Agave microbial communities from Guanajuato, Mexico - Mg.Sf.e | ecosystem: Host-associated > Plants > Phyllosphere > Phylloplane/Leaf | place: Guanajuato, Mexico | collected 2012-05-30
TGAGCATGAAATGGCTCACCGCGCGCTGCCAAAGCCTACGCTACATCAGCCCGCGCGCAGTCGACATGTCCAACACCCAATCCCATCACAACCGCCGTTGGACGACCAACTTACACCTTCAAAATGCACCTTCCAGCGCTTACCTTCCCCTCGATGCTTCCACCGCAACGCAGTTCGACGCCGTCCTCATGTCTTTGACCGAACTCAGCACCCTCATTCTCCGCACCCTCCACGTGGACATGCGCCTGCAGCTGCTCTCCGGCATCTATACCGCGCTCGACACCTCCTACTCCCTGGGCCAACCCTACAACGACCCTGACCCTTCGATCCTTGCTCTCTCGACCAGCATGGCAACCTACGATGTCGCCATCTCCGCCCACTTGCTTCCGACCCAATACGCCTTCCTGACCAACAGCTTACATGTTCTCGTCAACAACGCGCTCTGCTCGCTCGTCGGGACCGTGCCTGCCATGGACGCCTACGGCAACAGCCGTATGCAGCTCAACGTGCTCGTCCTGCAGCAAAGCCTGAAGAACGTGCAATCAACGGCAAGCCTAGAAAAAGCGGCGCGCTTTTACGATTTGGCCGAACGTGGGGCGGAGTCGATTGTAAGCAGGGGTGTTGGGGAGGGTTATATGCGGGAGGACCTGAAGGCATTGCTAAGACTGTGTTGGAGGGCCGAGCGGGACGGTGGACGGGTGGACGACTTTGTGTCGAGGTTGGGATAGATGTCTCGAAATCGGGTTGCGGGGTGTAACGACGAATGGGTATGATTGTAGGTCGACGCCAGAGCTGTTTCGGCTGATCTCGTGCCTATCGTCTTCTGGTCCCGCCGAACCCAGTCGATTCGTACCGACTACTACTTGGCGACGCACTCGGTCCACCAAACGAAGCCGGTCTAGCTCCACCTCCATACGTTGCTCGCTCGGGCTCCCTCGTCCGTCCAAACCAAGTCGAAGGGCCAGGCTGCGACGGGTCGTACTGATACGCTCGAGCACCGCGCTCAGCACTCCTGCCACCGCCAAGCGCCGAAGCAGCATATCCCGCCGCAGCACCCGTAGCTGCACCAGACCAAAACCCAGGACGCCAAGCCCCGTTCGTAGTCTGAGAATCGGGATTGCGGGCTTGATTGGCGCGGTATGAGGAGCTCGGTTTTGGTGCGCGAGGGGTGTAGGGGGGTGGCGGATCATCATCATTGTCGCCTCCTCCGCCACCAAAGCCGCCACCACCGAAGAAACCGTTGCCGGGTCGGCGAGGGTTGTGCTGCGGTCCAGCAACAAAGATTTTGTAGAGTATGAAACAGGCGATGCCTATTGATTGAGGTTATTAAGGCGTGGACGATGGTTACATTGCGCAATACAAGACCTACCAACAAAGGCAAGCCAGAATAGACTTGTAGCAAAAGCACCCCTCACGGTGCTCCCACTCGGGTACTTGTATGCCCTCTCAAAGACGTTCCTCCCATACTTCTCCTCTCCCATTTCGGTCAGGACAAGTCGATACTCCGCCCCACAGCTGCCTTTCAAGACGTAGGGATCATCCGCCGAATCGTAGCCCTCACACACCACCTCCGTACTCCCCAGCTTGAACTCCGGCGGCAACGCAGCTTGACACGTCCACTGCACGTCTTCGACATCGTACTCCGAGCCGGCGTTCTTGCAACGCAGAATATCAACTTCGTACAGACCCTGGGCGTTGCCGCCGACGCAGGTGAGTTGCGGAATGGCAGACACGCGGCGGGCGGACGTCTGCTGCCCATGGCGGAGGGTGAGAGTCTTTACTCGCGACAGCAGGACGGTGTTAGCTGGCGAGGTCTTGGCGGAGCTGGTCGATGGCATGATCGCCAGCAGCAAGGCTAACAGGCGGCTGATGAGATGCATGACGAGGAGTATTGTGACTTATCAATGGTTATGCATGCAGGTTGTTTTCTCAGAGACGAGACATGTGTGAACTCGAAGCTTACATTCGTGTCATGTGGCGAGAGATGCTTCAGACACGTTGTCCCTTTCATCGATACCTCCTAGGTACGTACCTAGGCAAACGAATGCCTTGCGAACCTGATTGAGGCCTGAGGCAGATATCGATCAAAGATCTGAGTGGGGCTCGTTTGCCTTCGGCTTCGAGATTCAGATATCCCATCCACCATCGTGACTTGTTGAGGGTTGAAACTAGCATCATGGCGACAATGACAGAAACCCAGACCGACACGGTCAAGAAAAAGCGCCTCCCTGCGACCAAACTCGCCAAACTCGCGCCCGAGAATGAACGCTACATGCGAGCGTGCGCCGACGTCGCCAACGCCCTCGTCGAAGACTACGACAAGTCGCAGCAGTCCGGTGTGCCCAGGAAAGACATCAATCTCAACTCCCTCCGAGGGCAGTTCGCGAAGAAGCACTACCTCTCCCGCCAGCCGCCTCTGACGGACATCATCGCAGCAGTCCCGGAGCAGTATAAAAAGTACATCCTCCCGAAGCTCATCGCGAAGCCGATCCGAAGCGCGAGTGGGATAGCGGTGGTGGCGGTGATGTGCAAGCCGCACCGATGTCCACACATTGCCTATACTGGCAACATCTGCGTCTACTGTCCCGGGGGACCCGACAGCGACTTCGAGTACAGCACGCAATCGTACACTGGTTACGAGCCGACCAGTATGAGGGCAATCCGAGCGAGGTATGACCCGTTCGAACAGGCGAGAGGACGGGTAGATCAGATCAGGAGCCTCGGACACAGCGTGGACAAGGTGGAATACATCATCATGGGCGGGACGTTCATGTCTCTGTCCCCCAAATACCGGGAAGAGTTCATCAGCCAGTTGCACAACGCACTATCGGGCTACCAGACCGATGATGTCGACGAGGCGGTTATGGCTGGTGAGCAGAGCACGACCAAGTGTATTGGAATCACGATCGAGACGAGACCTGACTACTGCCTGCCGCCACACTTGACGGATATGCTTCGATACGGCTGCACGAGACTGGAGATCGGCGTGCAATCACTATACGAGGATGTTGCGAGGGACACCAACCGCGGGCACACCGTCAAAGCGGTTTGCGAGACTTTTGCCATGGCGAAGGATGCCGGGTTCAAGGTGGTCTCGCACATGATGCCCGACCTGCCCAATGTGGGCCTGGAGCGAGATCTTTTCCAGTTTCAGGAATATTTCGAGAACCCAGCCTTCAGGACTGATGGTCTGAAGATATACCCCACGCTCGTCATCCGCGGTACGGGCCTGTACGAGCTGTGGCGGACTGGCCGCTACAAGAACTACACCCCTAACGTGCTTGTCGACTTGGTCGCGCGCATCCTCGCTCTTATACCGCCGTGGACCCGCATCTACCGCGTGCAACGGGACATCCCCATGCCGCTCGTGACTTCAGGTGTCGAGAACGGCAACCTGCGCGAGCTGGCATTGGCCCGCATGAAAGATTTCGGGACCTCCTGCCGCGATGTTCGAACTCGAGAAGTCGGCATCAACGAGGTCAAGCACAAGATCCTACCAAATCAAGTAGAGCTCGTGCGCCGTGATTACGTCGCTAACGGTGGGTGGGAGACCTTTCTTGCGTACGAGGACCCAAAGCAGGACATCCTCATCGCCTTGCTTCGCCTGCGAAAGTGTACCGAAAAGTACACATACCGGGAAGAGCTCGTATCCCAGCCCACGAGCCTAGTGCGTGAGCTGCACGTCTACGGCTCGGCGGTACCGATACACGAGCGCGTAAAGGGTAAGAGTCAGCACCAGGGTTACGGCACGCTGTTGATGGAGGAAGCTGAGCGTATTGCCCGGCACGAGCACGGCTCCAGCAAAATTGCCGTCATTTCCGGAGTGGGTGTTCGAGGATATTATAAGCGTCTTGGGTACTGGCTCGACGGGCCGTATATGTCGAAGGCGCTAATGGATCAGGAAGATGATCTGAGCGGCGACGATGACTGAGGTGTTGGTCAGGTCAGCCCATCAAGAACGCGTTCACGCTCTGCAGTGTTGCCCGACTCGGTGAAGCATCTGTCATGGAGACCATAATCCAGGCTAAGCGCTGCTTGATCTTGGACTTGCTGGGCTCTGGGAGGTTTTCCGCGCTTGAGACTTGCATGAAGCTTCCGTCATCACGACAGTGCAGACAGATGATGGCTAACGCAATACCGACAGCAAGATCTCTGCTTGTGGGACAGGCGACGAGGAGTTTCGCATCGGGTGAGGGCAGTACTGGCAGGTGGCAAAGTTTTGGCAGCTGGGCTCGCAACTGACGACTGCCGACTTTTCCCGTTGCGCATGGCATGTGGACATATCGAGCCTTCAGCCTGGATGCAAGTACAACACTGGGCTTTGGTTGACATGAGATGACAACGCTCCAATTGTCAGGCGTCGTCTCAGCGATGGCGTTGGTACCGATCCAGATCGACGTCTGTTTGACCTGGACCGGCGGCTGTAAGAAAGAGACAGCACGACTTTCCGCCATCAGAGTACTTATCAGCGGTGGCAGCTCGTCCTCGGTTGCCAAAAGCAATCGCTCACCGTGCTGCCAGAAAGTTGAAGCGTCGAGTCCACAAGCCCAGCTTTCACTGTCATCGGCGGCGCCCTGCACGTAATCCGACGATGTGTGGAGCTCTCCGCTGACACAGCTCGATGCCGTGCATAGAGTCACCTTGTGGTATGCCTCGATGGGCCGATGCACGTGCGAGGCTGATGCCACATCGCTCGCCGGCGTTACCCACCCAGGAATCATAGGCTTGTGTGCAAGTCGTGAGCGAAGAGACTCCCAGTCCAGGGACAAACTGCGCAGACCGTCGACGAAAGCTGAGATCCGCCCCTCCATCTGAGCATGCTCACTTTCCGAGACAACGTCGTCAGGCGTATGCAAGACACACGCTTCTACATTGTGAGGAAAGAGTAGCCTGTTCAGCACGCAGATCCAGATGGGTACAGTCTTAGACAATGCGTCGGGCATGCTTTTGCCTCGTCTGGTGGAGTCCACGACGATACAGCTTAGAGATAGATTAGCTACATACTTCCTTTCGAAGCAGAGGTTATCATGGGCGACTACCCTTGCCACGTACCCGCCACGCTCCCCTACGATGTCGAGAACCTGCAAATTCAGTCTCCGTAAACTGAAGCCCCATTGCCCGAAATGACCGTCCGTAGACTTGAAATACGCGCTGCCGGCTTTGGCGAGAGGGGGAATGTACCAACTGCCGCAGCGCTCATTGGCGATGAGTGGCAGTCCAGACGAGCTTGCAACGCGTTGCACGAAGTCTGCGTCCTTTTGGATGGAGTGGAGTCGGTTCGTGATGGTTAGGTTGGAGCGCTTGAGTCCCGCCAGCGCGTTCCTGATGTCTGCCGTGGCGGTGGAGAATATCAGGTCAGATTGCTGAAGAGGGATTGAGTCGGTCATAGTCATGAGGCTCGGGCATCACAGACAATGATATGCTATGCAACAGACAGAAAGGATTTGATATACAATGCCACAATTTTTTCCATCCTCCTTGATATCACGTGGTGGTGCGCAATGGGCGAAGTGGGGGAGTCGGAAACGGGAGCAGTGAACAAAACTTCGCCAGACCCTCCACAACTCTCGGTTCTCACTCAAAATGGCGGCCTTTCCACCACATCTACACAAGCGCCTTTGGATCCTACACGACGACGGCGACAGCAGCGACGACGATGGCGACGGTAGTCCTGGGCGCGCAGTGGGGTGATGAGGGCAAAGGGAAGATTGTCGACGTGTTGAGCGAGGGCGTGCAGTTGTGTTGCAGAGCACAAGGTGGTCACAATGCCGGCCATACCATTGTGAAGAATGGGACGACGTTCGACGTTCACATCCTACGTGAGTTAAGCCATTGGACGCAACGGTAATCGATTGCTGACTCGAGAGTCGATAGCCTCGGGAGTCTTGACAGATGGCTGCGTCAACCTCATCGGAACGGGCTGCGTCGTGTACGTACCTGGTTTCTTCAAGGAGATCGAGACGCTGGAAAAACACGGCATCGATACCCACGATCGCGTGCTGATCAGCGACCGCTGTCACGTCGACCTGGATCTCCACACGAAGGTGGACGGCCTCGAAGAGGTGGAGCTGGGCAAGGCCAACATTGGGACGACCGGAAAAGGCATTGGACCGACATACTCCACCAAAGCCACCCGCAGCGGCATTCGCGTCGCGGACATCTTCAACAAGCAACAATTCGACGACAGGCTTCGCCATCTCGCGCACGGCTACCAAAAGCGCTACGGAGATCTGTTGCAGTACGATGCGGAAGAGGAGATCAAGCGATTTGACGACTACCGCCAACGTCTGAAGCCTTTTGTCGTTGATCAAGTCCCATTGATCGAATCAGCCGTGAAAGGGAACGTGCGCATGCTCGTCGAAGGCGCCAATGCGCTCATGCTCGACATCGACAACGGCACCTACCCTTTCGTGACTTCCTCCAATACCGGACTCGGCGGCGTCTTCACGGGCCTGCACCTCAACCCCAAGAAGGTTAAGGAGACCATTGGCGTGGTGAAAGCGTATACCACGCGTGTCGGCTCCGGTCCCTTCCCGTCCGAGCAGCTCAACGAGCACGGTGAACGCCTGCAAAACGTTGGGCGTGAGTTCGGCGTGACGACCGGCCGGAAGCGCCGCTGTGGCTGGCTCGACCTGGTCGTGGTCAAGTTCTCTAACGCCATCAACTGGTACGACGCCATCAACCTGACGAAACTCGACATCCTGGATGACTTTGACGAAGTCAGAGTCGCGACGGAATACACGCATCAGGGGCAGACCCTGCCCTCGTTCCCTGCCGATCTGAGTGTGTTGGAGCACATGGAAGTCAAGTACGAGACGCTACCGGGCTGGAAGCAGAGTACGGTGGGGATGACAAAATACGAGCAGCTGCCAGAAAATGCGCGCAAGTACGTCGAATACATTGAGAAGTTTATCGGGGTAAAAATCAAGTACATTGGGACCGGGCCCGGGCGGGAGAGCATGATTGTGCGGTAACGTCTGAGGACGCGGGTGACGCAGGAAGACATAGAGTAGATGGGAAGCGATTCACGACAGGCTCCGAATACACTCCCGGTCGCAGGTCGCTCGAGCTCATCCGCTGTCGCAAATGGTCCTGTCAACATTTGCAGATACGATCCACGACCGGCTGCCTTGATGTTGTACAGAACAGGGAGCTACTACTTTGCTAGCGAGAAGCCATCCGTGTTGCTCGAACATTAGAAGACGCACAACCCTACTGCTGTATTTTCGATGTAGCCAAAGCATGTCAGTCATCAGTCTCCATCTTGTAGGAATTCCACGACAGCTACATCTCACGTTAGCTTCGGTACCCAACTCGCACGACGAGGCCGACACACCTTTCCTGAACTCCTCCGGCTGCTCCGATATCAGCCAATGTCCAGCCTCTATATCGACGACCTGGAATTTCGGGAAGAAGCGCCCGATAATCGGCAATACTTCGTCGGCCACGTAGCGACTTTTCGTCCCACGCACAAACAACGTCCGGCCCTCATACCTTGCCTCCTCCGGATCCTTGTAGGGAAAGTCGGCCATGTTGTCAAGCGCACTGGCGAGATACTTCAAGGGCACACGAAACTTTTGCCTGCCGTTCTCTTTATCCCAGACGAGGTTCGTGAGGAGGAATTGCCGAATGGGTAGATTGCCTTCGTAATGCTGGAGGATCTTATCGGCTTGACTCTGTTTCGTGATTCCAAGCGTGTTTTCGATTCGGCGCATTGCCTGGACGTACTTTCCAAAGTCGCCCTTCAGCGCGGCGTCCACGGGCGCGTTGTCGACGGGGATGAGATTGGCAATGGGCACGCGCCGACGTAGCGCGACGACCATGGCGGTCTTGGCGCCCATAGAGTGGCCGATGAGGGTGCTGTTAGAAAGCTCATTCTGCTGGAGGAAGAGTTCGACGTCCTCCGCCAGGGCAGTGTAGTCGTGTCGTGGGTTGTGCGAGGAGTCGCCGTGGTTACGGAGATCGATGGCGTAGACGGGTCGGTTCAGCTCGCGGGCGAAGACTCTGCCTTTTTCATCAGATGTCGGACTCTCGAGGATCGTGGTTGCATAGCATACTTACTCATGCTCCGGTTGTTCTTCTTGGAGCCGAAGAGGCCGTGAATGAAGATGATGGGAGACACCTTGTTTGCAGCGGTCGAAGGTCGACCGCTCTCGCTGTCGGTGGGGGGTTCGTGTAAGTCATAAGCGAGTCTGATGCCGTTGCTGAGTTCGGTGGTAGAGAATGCTCTGTGAAGGGTGGAGGAGCATGCGCCGGTGTAGCGTCCGAGCAGCCGCTGCGTCCGAGGAAGTGCTCGATACCGCGCGAACATGTTACGGTAGGGTCTCGTATCAAAGATGTGGAGGGAGGTCGACAGGGAGGAATTGGGATCATTTGCTCGTTGTAGGGTACATGTAGGTCGGAGGTAGACGGTAGCTCAGGTACATTGTAGGGCTGAGGAAGATCTTCACTCTCACGTCACACTCCAATGCTTTCCACCTTGTGCAAACGAGCGTTTCGCACACCACTCCGCCCACTCCACCTTCATCGCACACAACACACCGGCGTCAAGATGCCAGTAATGCTCCGCACCGATCCCAACATCATCATCACCGGCACGCCAGGCGTGGGAAAGACGACACACTGCCAAGACCTGGCGCAGAAAACCGGCCTACATCACCTCGACATCAACGAAGCGGTCAGGAAGCACAACATTGGCGAGTCCTCGAGCGACCCGGACGACCCCAACACGAAGATTGTCGACGAGGACCGTCTGCTGGACTGCATCGAGAATGATCTTGAAGAAGGCGGCCAGATCATCGACTGGCACGCCTGTGACTTCTTCCCGCCTTCGATGATCGACCTCGTCTGTGTCATTCGGTGCGAGAACAAGCTCCTTTACGACAGACTCAAGGCACGCGGGTACGGCGAGAAGAAGTTGGAGGAAAACATGGACTGCGAAATCATGGAGGTGCTGCTACAGGAGGCGCGGGATGCGTACGACGAGCAGATGGTCGTGGAGCTGCGGAGTGACAAGACGGAAGACGTGGATGCGAACGTGGAACGGATAGAGCAGTGGATCAAGAGCTGGCGGAAGGACCATGGGAAGGAGGATGGCGATGTGAAGGCGCAGGGTGTGGGGAAGGACGAGGACGATCCGATGTTCTTGCATGGTTGAGAGTACGTGCTGTCTTGAGGTCGCGATTCATGATCGAAAGGTTTTCCCGGGAGACAGTGTCACATCTCCTGCTTCAGCCACTCGACAAGCTTCGCCAGCGCCTTTCCTCGATGGGAGATCTGGTTCTTCTTCGTCTTCGGCATCTCCGCGTAGGTCTCACCCTCGTACTCGAAGCAAGCGTCCCACCCTGGTCGGTACGTTAGCATGCGGGCACAGCACAGCAACCTGGACCGATTCTCATAAGTGGTGACGCACCAAAGTCCGTGGGTCCTCTCGCCGGCACGATCTTTCCCTTCTTTAGCCGTCAGCAAGCGCATGGAGACTCGAAAGGAAATACCGAGCCCTGTCCGCCGCAACTCACATTCGTCCTCCCTTGGAACACAATCGGCTCCGTACCCGGTCCCTCGCAGTACGCGAATGTACAGACAGCTTGCGCAGATTTGTCCTCAAAACCGGCGAGCAGCTTGTGGAATTGCTGCACGCCAAGGGCTTTGAGGAACCACTTCCTGATCAGGGGTAAGCGTGCGCGGGTGTCGAAGTAGCATGGCAAGGCCAGGAGTGCCATTGTATGCGCGGCGACTGCCACGGAGCGAATGGCAACGGTGGTTCTGAGGGACGAACGTACACGTAGGGTCCGGGTAGCTCATCAAACGCGTTGAAGCACAAGCACGTATCTTCTACCAGCACCGGTCCCTTGACCTGCCGATAATGCAAGCAACGTCAGTGACATCCACGTCCACCTCATTCTACCCAAAGCTCTTCAAGCCACCCGCAACCGGCGTGTGCCGGCGTACAGATCAGAGATGTACATGTACGTACCGCCTCAGCGGCCGTTTTAGCCTTGTGCTGGGAAATCTCCTCAATCGTGCCTTGAATCTCCAGCAGATCGATTGCCTGGCTCCGCAATCTCACTGGCGTCGAGGACAGGATGGTTTGCACTTCGGCGAGTTTTTTCGCGTTGCCCGTGATGAAGTTGAGTTCTTTCGGTGCCATGGTTTCTTGACGTGGTGGTGGTGCCTTGAGGCTGGTGCAATAATTCTACCGGATACAGCTGCGTGCAAATTCTCGACAGAGGGGGAAACAGAAGACACTAGAGACACTTTTACATTATTCATCTCGAAGAACAAAGGGCGAAGAGAAGCGCGTCAAGAATGCACGTCAATTAGTGGCGACATCTTGTGGCTGCGGTCGGTAGGCAGGTGTATGATCTCGCTCATGCAATTACGGTAGCATTCGCAGTAACACAAATTTGCGAAGTTGAGGTTTGAACATGTTTCGAACTACCGGAATGCGACAGAGCTAGTTGCGCTCCATCTCCATCAAAGCAGCACTGGAACGCCACGAATCTGCTGAAGACGATCATGCCAATGCCCCCATTCCCTCACTTCATTCGCCTTTCTAGACGTTCTCCAGCACCTGCTCCTTGAACTCACGGGCACCCTCGACCTTCTGGCCGGAGTCGTCGGTGCTGGACTCACCGTGCAACGAGAGAAGGTTGCCGAGGTCGAACTTGGGCGCCTTCAAGAGCTTGACCTTGCGGACGTGTACCTGCAAAGTGACGTTAGCCAAGCTGCGCCAATCATCATGCTTATTCTCCAATCCCTTTGACATACATTCTGGAGTGGGTAGATGCCCTGTGTGCTCTTCTCAATCTCGCGGCCAATCACCTCCGGGATCAACTTGGTGGTGAGCTGCGCCAGCGAGCAGCTCTGTGCCTCCCTCTGCATGATATCCGTCATCTTCTTCCTGATGGCGCGAATCTGCGACGCGCGGGCGTAGGTGGTTTTCTTGATCTGGTTGGGCCTTCTCTTGGTGAAGGCGATGCAGAACAGGCGGAGGAGATAGTCGTCGGTGGTCTTGACGACGACGTTGGCCTCGATCAAGCTCTGCCACTTGCGCACCAACGAGCGCAGCTTATCGGAGGTGAAGTCGAGGCCGTGGAAGTTGGTCAGGCAGTTCTTGCCCTGAACCTCGTCCACCCGTAGCTTGACCTTGCGGAACGCGTGGTCCTCGTCCTTTTGGAGATCGGCGAGCGAAACTTCGAAGATGCGGCCTTTGAGCGCGTCGTTGGCGTTCTTCAGACCGGTTGTACGGTTCACGAGCGTCTTGCCGACACTGCGGAATTTGGTTAGTACTTGACTCCCCTGATCTCGGTGCACTGCCAATGCGATGTGCGTGGGCGACGAGCGTACTCTCTGATGTTGAAGGTGGATGGGGCCTTGACGGAGTACCAGTCCTTCCTCGCAAACGGGTCGGTCCTCTTTTTCAAACCCTTCTTGCCCTTGGACAATCTTTTGTTCTTTCCGACGGCCATGTTCGCGGCTGTTGGTTAGAAAAGGAAACGAGTCGGAGGTCGTGTCGTTTGCCGGAAGTGGTCGTGTGTATGGAATTCCGTCCTCCAATTCTTAGTCGCTTTTCGAGTGGTGCGCCAAGACTGAAGTCCGCCGTGAAGCGCTAGCCGGATTGTAACTAGTAAGTGCAGGCAGATAATGCCTCAGGCTTCCACATGGATTCTCGACGGGGACAGCAGTATTTCAGTACTCTGATCATCCACGGCAGATACATGCAACGACATCATAGGACTTCCAGTGCTGTGTTACTACACTCTCGATCAAACATGTCAGGTGGCTTCATGGACCATCGCGAAGCTCGCCGCCCGCGACGCTGCCCCCCAGCATGGATGAAGACATCACCTGCCCTTTCTGTGGCGTGAGCAGCGCAGAGCCCATCGCCATACAGCTTCATATCGAGGAGCAGCACACGGAAGACTCACCCTCCGTTGTGGCAAATGGCAGCCTCAAACCTCACAAGGAACCTGTCAACTCCGAGCAGCCGATGACAAGCAGTGAATGGACCAGGTGTACGCGGCCAGGTTGCGGCGAGTATGTCCACCTTGCAGACATAGACGAGCATCTTGAGATGCACCTCATCGGTTCTAGCTCCGAGATCACGCTTGCGAGAGCGGCAAGGCGCCCGTTGTCGCCTGCGAGGCAGGCAGCACTCACCAAATCTGTCTTGAGGAAACCACAAATGTCAGCCCCTAACCCCGTTGGCCCAAAGCGAAGTAGCTACAGTCTACTGGACTACTTTGGAGGCACTTCATACCACAGCCAATCGCGACCCACGAGGCATCAGGGACCTCGACGCCCCGGCAGGCTGGGCAAGCGAGAGCTAGGCCCGTACGCATTTGAGGAAGCGATGCCGAGAGATGTACGACTTCGCCTAGTGGAAGGTGCCGCACCCCATCGC
>Ga0058704_10001167_pt1 | contig 12404 bp, 16 predicted proteins | sample AgamicMgSfe_FD_71363 | JGI IMG/M metagenome (GOLD analysis project Ga0058704, IMG submission 71363) | Agave microbial communities from Guanajuato, Mexico - Mg.Sf.e | ecosystem: Host-associated > Plants > Phyllosphere > Phylloplane/Leaf | place: Guanajuato, Mexico | collected 2012-05-30
GCTTCACCCCCACCCAAACACGACTTCTCCGCCCGCGAACCTCGCACGCCGTCATACTTCGGCCGACATCCGCATTCATGGTTGGGAAGGCGGTCAGAGCCAATCGCATTACAATCACGGTAGCTCGCCCTATGCTTCCGGGCAGTCGTCTTCTGCCTGGCCGTCCTCACCCCGCGCGACGGCAGCGGCAAGCGATCAGCATCTACGGGACACTCTCGCGCAGTACGACCTCCCACGTGCCTCTGGCATGGGTTCCAGACAACCGTCGCCACCACCACCTGCGCAAGATAGTACCATCCCGTCCTTCGCGAGCAGCTTCGGTGCAAGCTATGCCAACCTGAACGATGTCGGCTGGCAGCTTCCTGGTGCGCGATTCCCCTTCCGAGGCCTGGAGACTTCCGGGCCACCGACACGTCGGAGCAGCATGGCCAGCAATGTGCATTCCCTGCTCAACCCCGCCGACACAGCTGAGCGGGAGGGCGAGGACGAAGGACCGGATGAGCGGAAGAGGAAACGGCTGCTCTGAGGAGTTGTTGCCCGGTTGTCGTCCTCAACGACTCACCGCCAGCCTTGTGAGATCTTACGTCTTCGCTCGATACCCGTTTTCACAGCTCTGGATCATGAGACATATATAGAGGGCTATCTTTGGGGGATCTTTCTGACTCGACAAACATTGCAGGTTTCTCTTGCAGTCAACTCTTGATTTTCTTTTCACAGGCGTGTTATTTTGGCGGTGAGTGTTTCTCGACTCGCCTGTGCTTGCTCCACACGCACCTTTACGTCATTCGTCAGGAACAGAAACTCCCTCTCGAACATGAAGCTTCCCTCTGTTGATAAAGCCAATAATCAGAACATCTAACAAAGTCTTCCACACAGCCATTCACTCAACACAAGACCTTGGACGACCCACACTACATAAAAGATGAGTGGCGTCGATCTTCAGGAAGTGCATGACTTCTTAGTCACCGTCGCGCACAAAGCCGGCGACATGATTACATCGGCCACGCCTAAAGCTGCCGGGTCCGGTATGAAGAAGAACTCGGCGGACTTGGTGACTGAAACGGATCAGGCGGTAGAGAAGATGGTATCGACGAGCCTGAAGGAGCAGTACCCGGACTTTGAGTAAAAAACGTCCACCGTCTTGAATAAAGCACCGATGGGCTGATCGTATGTTGGTAGGTTCATGGGTGAAGAGACGTATCAACCGGGAGATCGGCTGTCGGACACGCCCACGTTCATCGTCGATCCGATCGACGGCACCACGAACTTCGTCCACCGACATCCTTACCTCTGCGTCTCGCTCGGGCTCGCGATCGAGCAGAAGCCGGTGGTAGGTGTCGTCTATAACCCGTTCACGAAGACGCTCTACACCGGCATCAGGGGGCGCGGGTCGTACATGACGGACGCCTCGCACGAGCGGGCGCGCTTGCCGCTGCGCGAGCCCGAGCCCCTGCGAGATCTGAGCCACTGCCTGGTGGCGGTGGAATGGGGCAGCGACCGGGCCGGAAACGACTACGAGGTCAAGGTCGAGACGTACCGGAAGCTGTGCGCGAGCAAGGAGACCGGCGGGGCGATGGTGCACGGGATCCGGAGTCTGGGGTCGGCGGAGCTGAACCTGTGCGCGGTCGCGGCGGGGCACGTTGATGTGTACTGGGAGGCTGGGTGTTGGGCGTGGGATGTGTGCGCTGGATGGGTCGTCGTGGAGGAGGCGGGGGGAATGATGGTTGGGGCGCACACTGGGGATTGGGCGCCGAGGGTGGACCAGAGGCGGTATATGGCGGTCCGGGGCGGTGAAGGGCAGCGGGAGGTGGTTGAGGAGTTTTGGCGTTGTGTGCAAGGAAGATTGGAGGTGGGAGGAGAGTACCTATGATTGAAGGACGATGGTTGTAAGGGTTGTACGTACCGCGACTACTGTGCACGAGGGTCAAACCTCAAGAACATTGAACGGGCTGCTCGGCCTGCGCCTCGAAACGCCTTGACGCCTCACCTGCATGTTGCGGGGCTAACGTGCTCAGCACGTGACCTTGGCACTGTTCGTCATAACGTGATCTGCCGCATGACCGTGTCCCTGTCCCAAGCTCACTTCCTCCTCACCCTTCTCACCATCTCATGGGCCTCCCCTCCCTCATCTTTTATTCCATCCATCTCTCACCTCACGATACTGCACATCAAGGTGAGCATTGGCACCTACGATCACGTTATCGGCGGTGACAGGGGCGGGAAGCTTGCCAGACAGCCTGGAGATCTTGGAACCAAGGATAAAGATCCGACGCGAGAAAGAAAGAGACCACATACAACCAACTACCAGTGCACCCTCCCACCCGTCACCCCTTCATACTGTCATACACATAGCGTAGTGGTAGCGACCTCTGTACCTCCGTACACACATTGGTGTCACATTCCCTTCTCACATCACGCCATCGCTCAGCGCTTTCTTACACCTCCCCCACCACTTCCACCGCCTGCTGGCAGCCTCGGAACACTGACCAACCACAGTGATAGCTCTACTGCCTCTGTCCATCATCTTGCTTCATTGATCGACCTACGACGACGGCAACCATGTCTCAACCCACGGTCCCTCCACGCCCCGGGCGTGCCTCCGCCAGCAAGCAGGACACGCCGCACATCCCACCACGCCCGATCCGCAAGCCCGACCCATCCCCAAACCGCGAAGCCTCCACCCGCTCGCCGCTGAATGATACCCCGAGTATGAACGGACACGGCAGGCCGCACGTGCCGAGCAACCTCTCCGCCCACTCCGGCCACCAAGGCAAACGCCCGTCCAGCATCGCTCTGCCCTCCGAGGTGGGCCAGGAAGGCATGGAGTACACCAGCTACGATCAGCTGCCAGAAGAGGCACACGGCGTGAGAGATAACGTTGCTTCCCACACCTCGTCGGGAGAGCAAACCAACAACAGAACTTCCCTCCTCTCCCACAGCAGTGAGATCGCCAAGAACGTCTCGGCCGACGTCCCCTTGCACCAGCCCAAAGCTTCGGTCCCTCAGTCGACCGCCAGTAGCCGCATTGCCACCGTTACGCGAACGGACTCGACCCAGGCGGCGGCCGCGGGTATTGGCCAGGCGAGGCCCGACGACGACGTGCACAGAATGCCCGCTGGGAGCGGCGACGCGAGCACGCCCTTGAGTCGCGTGACTAGCAGGACGTACGGCGGTGAGGCGCTTGGGCGTGCTCCTTCCACGGATCTGCACCCGCTGAGGGCTCAGTCGAGCTTCAATCGCTCCACCTCCAGCCTTCCCGGCGGGCGCCCACCCAGCATACACGGCGCCGATCACGAAGGTATTCCGGAGATCGGCATGCAGACTCCACTCTATCCGCACGCGGGAGATGTGCAAGCACCCTCCCCCGCACCCACCCAGTCCCAACACACGCCCGGCATCGGCTTCTTCAACGATGGCTCCGCACGTGCCCATCATCGCAAAAGAAGCTCGAGACAAGAATTTGGTCCGCCGGGCAGCTACGGCATGCACGGTCACGGGCATGAGTCTCAAGATCAATTCGAGCGTGCCTGGCTGGCCAAACATCCGGATGAGGCCCTGAAGGAGCAATATCATCCTTACATGCTCCGGCCGGAGTCGGCCCTGAGCAGCGAGCAGTTGAATAATCTCGTACGCGAGTCCACGGATGTGGGCTTTGGTAGGTCTTAAGCTGACATATCTTCCAATCTCTCAGTTCAACGCTCTAATGTTCCTGCAGGCACGTCACCCGCCATGATCGGCACGCCTTCACAGGACATTGCGTTCGAGGCGACTCAGCAACTCGCTTCTCGTTATGCGTCACCAAAACCTCCTCCAGCACCACTGAGTGAGCTCAGGACTCGCCCGTCGAGTGGTCACCAGCCGCCCATGGAATCGCCTCTCCGCAAAGCTACCCTTTCACTCGACGAGGCGGCAATCGAAAGCGAAGATGACCAGGTCGTCCATGTCAACGGGCCGTTGAGAAGAGGCAACAAGGTGACTGGTGGCGGCGCGATGGACAACACCATCGACCTGGGCCCCACTGGCGGCAACACGGAGGAGCAAGGTGGTTGGTTCAGTGAGCGAGGAGAGGGCACCCCTATCCTCGCGTCGGACGAGATCATGAAGCGTCCCGGTAGCGCGTTCCTAGAGCCGGCCGTAGAGCCGGGCATGGGCCGCACATTCGACGATGAGTACTACGATAGCGATCATCTACCACCTTCCCGCCGAAGCAGCTTGCAGCCGTCCAGCCGCCCGTCTAGCAGACCCGGCAGCGTACATGGAGGCTACCACGGCGGTCCATTGCATCGTTTTATCTCTCACGAGGAGCATCATGGGTCCGGGATGGGCACACCCCTCGAAGAGATTGAGGAGTATGAGCCATTGTTCCCCGAAGGCGAGGAAGGTGAGAGCAAACCCAAAAAGGCAATCCACCACAGGCCTGGTCTCGCGCACCACCATTTCCCGTCACAGGATGTCTGGGAGGACACCCCCAGCTCGCTGCAATACCAGACCACGGTCGACACGCCGGAGCCGCCGTCGCAGAAGACGGTGACGGCTGCTCCCGCCGCGGTATTCGAAACCCCGGAGCAGGAGCAGAGGCGACGTGAAGAGAACCCAGAGGACATGACAAGCGACAACAAAACCTTTGTGAAGCCGCACTTCAAGTCCGGTGTGCTAGACGATCTGCACCGGCCGGGAGCGCAGCGCTTCCCGAGCCGGGACATTTGGGAGGATACGCCGGACAGCATGCAGCTCGTCACGACGGTGAGCTCGCCGCAGATGGACGAGACCAAGTCGCCACCGGAGGACCGACCGACGACTGCAGCTTTGCCGGGCAGACAAGATGACGACGAGGCACGCAGCACGACCGGCTTCACGCAGATGGTGCGACCGCACGTGCCCGGAAGGCCAGAGCGAAGGAGCAAGCTCGCGCACGAGATCAAGCCAGACCTCCCTTCGCAGACGGCCGATCCACGCGCAAAGGAAGTGCCCGACATCGGTACCGACAAGCCACAACTTCCTGATCGAACCAAGCCGACCGTCCCAGCTCGACCCGCGAAGTTCTCACACTCAGACCAGGCACAGGGCTCGTCGCTCGTCAAGCCCGAGTCTGTCGGTAGCGACGACTCCGCAGATACGGTCACCTCTCCGCCGGCGCCCAAGGCAAAACCTCCTGTCCCTGCCCGGCCGGCCGGTTCGAAAATTGCCGCGCTGCAGGCTGGTTTCATGAACGACCTGAACAACAGGCTGAAGCTCGGTCCACAGCCACAGCCGAAGGTCAAGGAGCCGGAAGTAGAATCGGAGGAGGCTGCTGCGAAAGAGCCCTTGGCAGATGCGAGGAAGAGTCGTGCCAAAGGCCCTGCGAGACGAAAGCCGGCTGCATCACCATCGGCAGGCCCGAGCGATAGCACTCTCACCTTCTCCATCTCTACCCCGATCACCCTCTGGCAAATCGACGAAAACGACGAGCTGAGCGTGCCTGCAGCTGCTGGTGTGCAAGATGCCGCCGAGCCCGAGCTGGCGCAGCTGGAGAAAGTCATGTCTGACAATGAAGCAAAGAACACGGAGGAGCCGACCTTGACCAAACCCGAGCCGCACGCCGAAGCCGCTTCCGAGGCGATGCCGCATGAGCCGCCCGAAGTCGTCACCGCGGACAACGACAAGCCGAACCCGCTCATCTCCGAGAGCAGCGTGCAGAAACAGCAGGTCGTCCAGCCGGGACTAGAGACGGCGCTCGCGCACGCCGAGCCGGCTCCCGCTTCTGCAGAGGACGCTGAGCAGAGGAAACTCGCCGGTGCGACGACGGGTCAGATGGATGATGTGGAGGGGAGGGAGGTGCGGCTTGACGCGGGGGATGTTGGGCTTAGGGGTGGGAATGAGACGAATGCGGATGCGTAGGGATGGAGGCCCTTATAAAGGAAGTCAAGCACGGTAGGGTGTTTTGAGGCATAGGCTTTTGTACGCGAGAGTGATGGGCGTTCTGGGGTGGGCGGAGGCGTTGTGCGCGATACTGGAGGTATAATAGATTCGATTGGGTCATTTTCGCTCTCTCTAGGTCGTTTTCTTTTCGTTCGTTCTGCCCGTTTGTTCTGTTCGCAAGTTTGTCTGATGAAGATTGCCGCAGTGACAACGACCATAGACCTCGCACGCGGCATTCGATGTCACCGACGGTGAGGGTGATGGCGTCCAGTGAAGATCGTGTCGGTACGGCTTGATAGCGCTGACAATGATGAACAGGTGAGACGTGGTGAGAGGACGGGAGGTCGCTGTGGTCAGAGATCACGTCAGCAACTCTTGGCAATGCAATCGCGGAATGGAAGCCTTCCAGCTCCTTCGACACTTCACGCGTGGTTTTCTGAAGGCCCACAGTCTCTCCGAAAACATGAACCAATATTGAGAGGTCGTCCAGTCTCATTCACGACAGGAGTTGCGTAGTTGGGTTTGCTCCTCTCATTGATGTACAGATGCATATCAGCCATCAATGCTACAAACCGATACATGGCTCGAGTCTCACATTCGGCATGATCAGATCGCTGCGGCTGAGATACTTGTAGGTCGTATCGTAGTCAGCCACGGGAGCGACGAAGATCACGAGCACAGCCTTACGGGTTAGTCTTGCCTCTCGTACAGAAAGGGGCCTTCTCCTCAGCTCTGGTGAGTATCACATCCTTGATTTCCTCTTTCCCTTCTGCTGGACTTAGCATACACTCTCAAAATCCAACAATGTTCCGGCTACCAGTCTGGGGCTCTCTTGTTCTGAGCATATCGGAGGTAGCCGCACAACTTATTACCACCACAGCGAGCTTCGTGCCACTCACCAGCAGCACCGACTACAACAACGAGGATCCATGCGTCAAGAACTGCTTGGTGGGCATCGTGAACCTTGTTGGCACTCCAAGCGATGCGATAGGCCAATGTGAAAAACTTCCTACGATGTTGGATGTTCTCGGAAACTGCACGCAAAACCACTGCGATGGAGATCCTTCGAAAAGATACAGAGCAAAGTCGTTGGTCGCGTCGTTCTGCACTTCAGTCGCTTCATCGAACGTGTTTACTACTATACCGGCTACAACGCCCTACTTTTCCAGCAGGTGAGGATCCTTTGCGGGTGCACAAGCGGGAGGCGCTCCGCTAATGCGCACCTCCCAACAGCAACAGAAACCGGTACCTCGTTAGGCACGACCAGTTTCAGCACACTCTCTAAATCTACAGCGTCTGTCTCCGGCACGGACCTGTCGCCCGGGCTAGATAGCTCAGCTGACGGCTCGCCGATCAACGCCGCCAGTGGGATAGTCACGCCCGCGGGCAATGTCAGCACGGGATTGACAGGTGGTGCAAAGGCTGGCATAGGAGTCGGTGTAGCATTGGGACTACTGTTGCTCGTAAGCCTGATCGTGGGTCTATTCTCCCTGAGCGAAAAGAAAGCACGCAAGGTTCGAGGAGCGGGTCCCTATGGTCCCGTCATGACAAGCGACCAAGGCGGAGCCGATAGTTGTCAAAGTCCACGGATGGAAGCCCAGGAGAAGCATGCAGTGGATTCGACCACACCTTTCCCGCCTGTCACACTGGCACAGGTTCCTGGAATCGAAGAGCCTACATTTGAGCGGCAAACGCCCACCACGAGCTCAATAATCGAGCAGCAAGCGCTTCAGCGGGGTTCCCACGCTTCTACGGCCGAACGATCAGCGACATCCAGAGGGGTGCCTGTGTCGGCGGTGCCATTGATCCAGGCACGTGCGGCCACCGCACCGCATCCGGACATTTCGACGCCCAACAGGCCGTCTTCGCCGGTCTCGCCGGTTTCTCCTTTGTCGCCAACGAGTACTCGCCCGTCGACGCTGAGAGTCAGTACGGAGCACGACACATGATGTGTGTATGTAGCGCGTAGTGCATTTGGGTCTGCAAGCTCGCCGTCGTCCTTTGTCGACCACAGAAAGCGTCCGAATCCCGGGCCGTCAGTATCACACTTTCCACGTGATCTCCTGCAAAACCACATGCGCGTTGCATGAACGGCGCTAGCTACTTGTGAACACTGCTCCGTGAGAGGTATATGTACGTACAACGAGTTTCTGTCCGTAACGGCATTGTTCTGATCATCTTCCTCCCATCGTCTGAGACATTCGAGGGAACTTCAAGCCTTCTCTAGACGGACTCGCCGTTGACGACCTACAGTATCATCCCACCGCTCATCAACATGGCTGAAGCAGGCGTAGCGTACACCCTCCATAACCTATTCGAGGGCGCCGTAGTCCTCGCTAAAGGCGTATACGATCCAACACTACCGCTCGAAGCCACACTGTCGAGCATCGACGACGTTGACATTCCACAGGCATTCCACACGGTAACAGTTGTTAAAGGGTTAGAACTGGCTGCACTTGTGCTCGGTTTGCTTACATGTTCCTGCCTCCCGTGACCATGAGTGTGTGCCCGCTCACATAGCTGAACAGCGGGCTGACCACCGCCAACACCGCACTGGCGGCCTCGGTCGCCGTCCCCGCCCTGCCCAGCGGGATGTCCTTGAACGCGGCATTCCCGTCCTCCCTCGCCGCCTTCTGCGCCTGCGGTATCCCCAGCGCAACCTTCTCTCCATCCGGCGTTGTAATGAACGCCCCTTGCTCCTTCGCGGCCGTCAAGCGCGTCAAGATGTGTCCGAAGGCGACGGTGTTGGCGCGTACGCCGAAGGCAGGACCCCACTCTTTCGCGATGGTCTTGGTCAGACCGGTGATACCGGCTTTGGCTAGAGCATAGTTGGCCTGGCCGGCGTTGCCGTTGATGCCCGAAGTGCTAGAAATATTCACAATCGATCGTGGCTCGCCATCTTTCACGCGAAAGTAAGGTGCGGCGGCGCGCACAAGCTTGAACGGTGCGGTGTTGTGCAAGGCGAGGATGGTATCCCATTGCTTGTCAGTCGTCTGCCACACGGTTAGTAGCGTATAACTCGAGCCTGAGTTGTCATCGCCTGACCTTGTGAATCACGCCATCCCAGGTGTAGCCGGCGTTGTTCACGATGATGTGAATCTTGCCGTTGCCGAACTCTGCGGTCTTCTTCACGAGCTCGTTGAGGTAATTGTCATCTAGCATGTCGCCGGGAATGGCCGTCGCTTGTCCTCCCGAGTTCTTGATGTCGTCCGCTACGCTTTTCGCCTTGCCTGTTGCATGGAGAACCTCAGCACCATAGCAGCGACACTGCGAACAGTGCTACTTACCGGCGTCGATGTCGGAAATGACGACCTTAGCGCCCTCGTTGGCAAAGAGCTTCGCGGTCTCTGCTCCAATCCCCTGACCAGATCCCGTGATGATGGCGACCTGACCAGTGAGCATTCCCTTGGGGAAGTTGAGGTGAGCAGCGATCTGCTCCACACGTTTGCTCGCCATTGTTCGAGAGAGAGTGTATGTCTTCAAGTGTAGGAGATGTATGAGATGGATATCGCCTTACCCTTGATGTCTTCTACGATCTTATGACCAGCGATGGCATCTCTACAAGTGCCTAGGTACGGCTAAAATACATTAGATACCTGTATATGTTTTACCTCGGCTGTGCGAGCAGCGGAGTTTGTAGCACAACAGCATGAGCACAGGCCACGCGAGGAGTGACTTGGTGCACGTGACTCTTGTTAAGCTATCTTCATCTCGACTTGAGAACCTCGCGCAACCGTATATCGTGAATAATGATAGGTACCTTCACTCTCACTGAGCTTCACTCTCACTTTTAGAACAAGCCAGCGCGGAGCGATTCACTCAAGGAAGAGTAGCGAGCAGATACGAGATCGGTCAGACAACGGGGACATGAGTGTATTGAAGCTCGACGTCTCTGCTTTATACCTTCCGTCCTATAGCCATGCAGCGCGTCAGGTTCCACGCCGCGCCTGCCCTACTCTCCCTCGTCGCGCCACCAAGTAGCTGCCTCAGATGCCTGGTCTGCTCCGCGTCAATGTTGCCCTTCGCTTCAGCCTGGTCGATAAGTTCTTGGAAGACAAGGAGCGTCAGATCATGCATGTACGGCAGGTGGCCAATTGGCGAGAGGCGCTTTTCCATCGCCACGTCCGTCATGCTACTCTCGAGGAAACTATCGTCCAGGCGTGGCGGCCACGAAGGCTGGGCGTTGTGTCGACGCATGATGGCAAACTCCGCTTCGAGCTTGTCGATGTTCTCCTGCGGCGAGTCGGGGTGGATCTTGGTGAAGTGCCGGTTCAGTACATCCCACTCGTCCCACTGGAGCCATCCGCCGGGCTTGAGCATGCGCAGCAAGTTATGCAAAAGGGGCTTCGGGTCGTTGCCTTTGACGACACAGACGAAGTGACGTATGTGGATAATGTCGTACTTCTCAACCAAGTCATCCGGCACGTCGGTGAAGACGTCTGCGAGACGAAGCGTCACATTCTTCGGCAGCCATGCGTTCGGCGGACACTGGTCGAAGCTGATGTCAATGCCGTCTAGGTGAGTGGACGGTGGGAGTTGGGTTGCCACATCCAACAACCAGATACTGCTCGATTAGTCCACATGTTCATCAGGCAATAGTATGTACATGGCGTACCCAGTACCCGTACCGACATCCGCAACGCTCAAGTTTTCTCTACCCTTCACTGCTTCGATGATCCGCGGATGCAGATTGAACCCGAATGAAGCAAGCCATATGTAGTGCGAGAGGTTGAGGCGGGCAGACGCAGCAGCATCTCTCGTTAAGACGTAATCATCGTTATTAGTCATCTCAACGCTGGAGCGCTCGGAGTCCGCCTCGTGACCGTTGGTGACAGCCATTTCAAAGGAATCGTGAACTGCGAGAATTCGTGTATTGAAGACACTGTCCTTGATGTTATCGCGGTACGGCCGGCCTCTTTTTGCTGTGGTCACTCATCACCGCGGCGTGCAAGCCGTTCAACGAACTTGTCATCATTAACCCCTCCCTCTTGACTCCAGAGCGCTAGTAGGGTTGTCGATTAGCAGATGCTACCGAGACTAATGCAATCTAATCGTTTAATTCTTTTAAGAGACGTTGAAGCGACGAGTGTGGTTTGCTTTGCTCCTGTACTACAGATCCCGCATCTGATACTCGCTTGGGTGCCGACGACAAGGTTGCCAGGGTATCAAAGTACGATGGCGCGCTCACGAAGATGTACCAGGCGACCGACACACTCGGAGGTGTTCTGGTCCTCGCGCGCGAGACAGGTATTGTCAAATATAGTTCATGGATATTGCACTGACATGCGTGAAGTGCATCATGTTGCAGCGCGTGATCTAACACGTGTGGTGGTGTCGGCCCGAGCCGCCCGAGTACAGGGACCGCTCTCACGTGCAGGGTCTCGAAGGCTGACTACTTTCGTCGCAGCTTCTGGAATTCTTTGCCTCCTCCCAGGTATGTGTACATGTATCTGCCTAACTGTATAAGGGAGTGTTAATAGCGAGCTCAGAGCTGTTTCGACTTCTACACCATCCTGTACTGACTGCACCATCCTCAAATGAATGCGCTTCAGCCTTCCTTGAAGTGGTCGGGCCAGTTTACCATCTCGACTTCTCGAGCCCAAGCACTTCCCGGCGACAAGATCCTCTTACCTCAATCTGCGCTGGAAGCCTTGCTTTCGGCGTCTTCGCATTCCGCATCGGAGACAGTGCGACGAGATCTCCCTGCGTACGATCCTTACAACTCGGCGACCTGGTCAGCGTATCGGCAAGCTGAGTCGCAGTACCAAGATCAGCGCCAGCAGTTACCGTATCCGCTCACCTTCCGCCTGGTCAACCCGAGTAAAGGTAGGGTGGTGTACGCGGGCATCAGGGAGTTCTCCGCAGAGGAAGGCGAGGCCGTGATAAGTCCTTTCCTGCAGGAGGCGCTAGGATGGGGTCTGCACGAGGATGGGTCCGGTGGTCTGGTGGCTGGAGAGGAGGGCGTAGGGAATGGTAAAGCCGGAAGGACAATCACCGTACATGCGCAGCACCTTCCCAAAGGCACATTCGTGAAGCTACGACCTCTGGAAGCCGGATACGATCCAGAGGATTGGAAGGCGCTGTTAGAACAGCATCTCCGGCAGAATTACACTACCTTGACAACCGGTGAGGTCCTTGTCGTACCGAGCGGACGAGGGCTGAGTGGAAAGAAGGAGGAGTTCAGATTTCTGGTAGATGGCTTCAAACCCGATGTGGATGGTATTTGCATCGTCGATACTGATCTCGAGGTCGATATCGAGGCATTGAACGAAGAGCAAGCACGCGAGACGTTGGAGCGGATAGCTGCGAAGATGGTCAGAGCTCCCGGTACAGAGCAAAGCAGCTCACCAGGCGGTGAGCTGGACTTGTTCAACGTCAAACAAGGACAGGTAGTACTGGGAGAGTACGTGGATTATGAGCTTAGATCCTGGAACAAATCACTGGCGTTGGAGCTTGAACTGAGTATTCCGGAGGATGGGGGTGACGTTGACCTTCTTGTAAACCCG
>Ga0058704_10001168_pt1 | contig 12396 bp, 9 predicted proteins | sample AgamicMgSfe_FD_71363 | JGI IMG/M metagenome (GOLD analysis project Ga0058704, IMG submission 71363) | Agave microbial communities from Guanajuato, Mexico - Mg.Sf.e | ecosystem: Host-associated > Plants > Phyllosphere > Phylloplane/Leaf | place: Guanajuato, Mexico | collected 2012-05-30
TTTCATAACACGTATGATGATCGAGTAGTATAAGTCTTGCTGATTGCCGAGCGCTCTCCACTCCAGACATGACGGCGAGCGGACATCACTCTGAGTATACGGTGGCAAAGCCAATGGTGACCAGGAAAAGCCATTATTTCGAGAGAAACGCCAATGGCTGCTGTTGACGAGACCTGGCAGCAAAAATCTGGGCCCCGTTGCAAGTGTTCACTTCGACTAACTCGGAACGGAGTTCTGTGAGCAACCCTGATCGCAATGTTCAGCTTCGATACTGCCGCAAACCGAGGTGTACAAGAACTTACTGCTAGGACGGCTCGATGTTCAGTGTCCTGACTCATGAGACCCTATCATGCGAGAGACCATTGGGCAAGCAATAGAGTCGCGGCTTGAATGAGATTGCATCATGTGCTCGTTCGAGATCTTCATTCTGTTTAGACTAGGTCAAAAAGGCCCTGAAGTGCATTTAATGCTTACGCTCGCCCGGGCATCTCGCTTCCATATCGTGGAACAGCGGCTACCTCGAAATACGAGAGCGTCGCACATTACCAGGGCCCACGCACCGCCGGGTGGGGTTGACAGGTTCGTCAGACATGAACCTGCCAGGTCCCGCTGCAGAGTTCGGTCAGACAACTGCCTCATCCCGTCCATCGTAGCGCAGACTGTTCACCGGTCCGGCTGTTGTGATGCCAGCAAGTGAAACTTCCTCGACATGTATTTTGGTGTCGAGTGGCTCCGTGAAAAAGTTCGAAACGAGGATCAGGGCTGATTCAACAGGAACATTACTCCTTTGATGCGCTCCAGAGGCGGAGGCAACAAGCTGAAAGTCGTACCTGGCGACTTTTGGCCGCTGCGTGATGAGTGACCAGTAGCTAACTGTGGGAACGGCAAGAGGTCGAATGTTGACAAGACGTGATGTAAAGTATGGCAGACGTACCTTTTCTTGCGCGAGCTTAATGGCAGGATAGTAGCACTCGAATCGCAGCTCAGCACCGTCCTGAGATTGGCCTTTGGAGTTGAGCTGATCAGAATGAACGAAAGGAGTATGTCTACCGCCCTCCGGACATGATCGTCTCAGCATATTAGCTGCGCTCCGACTGGGAACAGCCTCAAACTTCCGCATGACATCCCTGACATACTCAGGACGGCAAACGGAGAGGCTTCTTGAGGCCTAGTCGAAGCACCAACTTTCCCGACCTTCCTCCATGCCAACAGTAGAGCAAGCAGTAGTGCTCCAGGCCGTACGTCAGCTGCCCAATAGCCGCCAACATTCGCACGCAGACTTTGGTGGTATGGTGAGCGAACCCAAACGCCATCGTAACGGGCAGCGAGTGCGCTCCCAGGTTTCTCTCTGTCCTGTCCTGACGTGCAGTGGTAAATCTCGTGCCTCGAGCTCCGGACACCGTCGAAGAAGACCACGATGCTGCCTTCACTGTCCCATCTCAAGGTCGTAGTCCCGGCGCATACCACATTGTCAACGCAGCTCATCCAAGCTTTTGAGCCGTACAGGTCAGGTGCATCAGCCGTTACGACAGACAAAAAGCGAAGAGCTAGCAAAGGAAGCCGTCCACAGGGTTCAAGACGTTTATGGTCTTGAAAGCGCATGCCGGGCTACGCAATCCCAGACGTAGTCTACGAGCCAGCGGCGCTTGAGCCTCCAGACTCTGCTGCACCAGTGACGTGGGCCTTGCCGTAACCTGAGACCTTGGGTGGCCTGATCAAGGTCGCATTCGGGAGTCGCGCAAGCTATCGTTTTCAAACATATAGCGGTCCGAGAGTCGTCGGGGAGAAGCGGGCATCACTCAAATAAGACGTCCAGTCTCATTGCGCTTCGCTCCCTTGGGTATCTCGGACTTAGCAGGGACGCTGACTCTCATCACCAATCCTTCCATTCAGTCGTCATATCAGAACAACTCAAAGTCCCTACTTCTCCTTCCTGGAGCAATCCAGTCGTATCCTACAATGGCTTCTCATGACTCACTGACTATCTTTCCCGCTCACTCCTCGGATATCTCCGGCTCCCACATAACGTCAGAGTGAACAGATAAATCGCGGTCTCTATCGGGATATCTTAAAATGAAGCAAAGTCAAAGCCGACATAAACGCTGTCCTTCACGGGCCCACGCCATGCAGACTCAAAACTTCCTCTTCTTCTTAACAGGCGCCTTAGCCTTCTCCTCCAACTGTCTCTTCAACTCACCCCTCTTCCTATTCGCCCTCTCCTCAGACGTTTCCCACGGCGGTGGCGTCGCCTCCTTCTTCTTCTCCGGCTGCCGTGACCGGCGCGGTGAAGCTTCCCTCACACCATCCTCGTGTGCTGGCGACACGCGAGGTATCGAGGCGGGTGCAGCGGTGTCTTTACTGCCTTTCTTACCTCCAAGCATACCGAGCCTGTGAGGCTTCGCAGGTGACGCCGGCGTCGCATCGTCTGTGGCGGACGACGTAGGTGCTGAATCCGGTGTCTCCGACGCTTTGTTCTTGCCGCCGATTGCGCCGAGCTTGGCGCGAGGCTTCACTGGCGAAGTGGCGGCTTCAGGTGTTGGCTCGGGAGTCACAGAAGCTTGCTTCTTGCCTCCAATGGCGCCCAGTCTCGAGCGAGGTTTCGGCGGTGAAGGAGATTCTGTCCTTTCAGCAGACCGCTCCCTCGCCGGCGATGACGACTTGCTTGGTGAGGGCTGGCGTTGACGGCCGCTCACTGCGGCTGCCTTGCGCGGCGTAGAGGCGCTAGTATTTGGCGTCTCGGTCCGTTGTCGAGCTCGGGCGGTTGAGCCTGAGCGCTGGGAGCTCGCGGCCTTGCGTGGTGGTGCGTCTAGATCATCTTCGTCTTCTGTGGTGCTCTCATCATCTACTACAATTGGTGGAGGCGCCCGTTCCTGCGTGAGCGAACTCGGTATGCGCTGCGTCTCGTTGTCTTGCTCAGGCTCAGGACTAAGATGCTTCCTCAGATGCGGCGGTGTGCCTTGGCGCTGGAACTCATCGTCCCGCCCATCCTGCAAGCTGTCGTGCGGTTGTGAAGTACTGTCGCCGTTTGTCAAGTCGCCTTTCCTGGCAGGAGTCGACCGCCCGCTTACGCCAACGCCCTCTGCCAGATCCCGCCACCACTCCTGACCTTCACTCTCTTCCGTCTCCATCACAGCAGAAGGAGGTAAACCCCTCAACACCCTGGCCAGCGCCCCATCCTCCACCTTCCCAACCCCATTTGAAACCTCATGCCGCTCCGCCCAAGCCTTCTCGTTAAAGTCCGCCAAACCCTGAACATACCTAGCAAGCTGTCCGCGCTGCGGCTTCTTCCGGTTGATCTTCGCGTTGTTTGCCCCCGGAAACACGGCCGTCAAATCACTGCCCGTTGTCTCGAGCTTGTCAGACAGCTTCGAGATCACGCGGTCTTTGTCGCGAAGTTCGTGGATGAGCTGCTGAACCTGTGTCTGCAGGTTCTGAGCCTGGTGCAAGAGGGGCGTGACGAGCTCGGCTTCTACGTGCTGTGCTGGCAGGGCAGAGAAATGGATGTCCCATTTGAAGTCCGGTAATGGCGACGGCAGAGGAGCGGTGAGGCTCAGGATCAGGCCGTCTTTGCCACTGGGTGCCGAACGTAGACTAAGAGTTGTGCCATCGCTCTGGCTCAAGGCCTGCTCAAGCTTGTCGCAAAGGATCTTGTACTGGTCCTCGCCATCTCCAGGATCGATGCTGCAATCTTCCTTGATTGCGCGTCGTTCGATACCTCGTTTGACCAAAGTCTCTCCCCATACCCGGCTCAGGTCCGTGAGAATGATGCTGTAGCCTGAGGAATGCAGGTTGGTCTTTACTAGTAGTTGTGGTAGGCCTTTGTCTCCCAGATGGATCGTTCGCCACGATTCTGCCATGGTGAGGGTTGCCAACAGTCGTGCGGAGGAAGAGAAAGGTCGCGAAGCACAGCTCCTTTTACAGCGCGGACAGCTTGAGGCAACAGAGACACATGTGTTTCAGCTTGAGGAAGTTCAGCCTTAGGCGTACCGGGAGCGGCCGTGGGCTTTCGGCAAGCTGAGCCGGGTACTGTTTGCTCTTTCGTCGCGGAATCCGCGACTTCCACATCCAGCACGGCGCGCATGCTTCTGACTAGGCGCATTATTACGACGATACGAAAATCACTGTCGCACAACAGTCATCGCTCCACCGGTCCGTCCATCCGCCATGTCACGCAAACGGCCAGCCAACGACGCGCAAGAAGCGGCGTGGATCGCCGACGAGGACCGCTTCGTGCTGCAACAAGCGAAGAAGAAGGCGCTCCTCCGTGTCAAAGGCGGTCGCGCACAGCCAATTGACTGGCTAGCCGTCACGCTCGCCGTCACTGATCCAGAGCGCAATGAGGATGTATTGGAAGATGGCGAGGAGGAGGAATTGGAGCTGAAGGAGCCCGAGAGTCTGTTTGAGAGCTTGGCAGGGGAGAAGGAGCTGGCAGAGCTGGAGAAGGGCATCGACGGCTATCTGGGATTGGAGAGCAGCAGGAAGAATCGCGAGTTCTGGGAGGTAAGTTTGCGCACCCACCCAGCTATGCGACACATTCGCTAATTGATGCCTGTCAGTCGCTGACGGGCTAGCAGACCATGAAGACCATCTGCGCCGACCGCCGACAGCAATCGCAATCGAAGCAACCTTCCGCACGAGGCGTGAGTTCGGTAGCCGGTGACCTGGACAAACTTCTCGGCCCGAAAACGCTTGAAGAGCTGGAGAAGCTGGAGAGGCAGATCAAGGGCAAGCTAGCGTCGAACGAGCCGATCGATACGGATTACTGGGAGCATTTGCTACGGACGTTGCTCACGTACAAGGCGAGAGCGAAGTTGCGGAAGGTCAGTCAGGCGATCATTGGATCGAGACTGGAAGGTTTGCGCAAACAGCAAGCGGAAGATGCGAGGACGCTGAGGGCGGCGGTGCGCGAGAGTTTGCATGATGGGCAAGCAATTGGCGCAGACGGAGACGAGCAGCAGAGCAAGCAGGATGAAAGCGCGAAGCACTTGCTGGATCCGGGGCGGGGCAAAACACTAGACGCTATGACTGAGAAGGAGTTCGTGGACAAGCTGGCCGAAGAGACGGAGAAAGTGCGCAAACAAGGCTTCATCCCCTCCTACCGCAAACAGGCAGCCACCTCCTCTGCCCTCGCGCTCGAACCCTCCGCCAAGCGCCAGCGCACAGACGATCCACCACCACCCTCCCAGCGATCAGCCCAACAATCCGCCTTCGACCGCGAAGTCGCCCGCGGCCTCGGCGAAAACGAAGAACTCATCACCACCGAAGTTCCCGTCACCACCAAGAACATCCACCTCTGGCCACCCAACACACGCGCCCGCAAGCCCCGCTACTTCAACCGCGTCATCACAGGCTACGAATGGAATAAATACAATCAAACGCACTACGATCACGACAACCCACCTCCTAAGGTCGTCCAGGGGTATAAGTTCAATATCTTCTACCCGGACCTTTTACCTACTCAGACAGCTGGAGGGGAGGTGGTGAAGGCGCCGACGTATAAGATTGAGCGCGAGCAAGGGAGACGGAGGGGCGAGGTGTGGGCTCCCGCGGGCGAGGATGATACGTGTGTCATCCGATTCGTCGCTGGGGCGCCTTATGAAGACATTGCTTTCCACATCGTCGACAAGGAGTGGGATTATAGCGCTAAGCGTGAGCGTGGGTTCAGGAGTAGCTTCGACAAGGTATGTTGCTTGTCGCCACTTCGCTTGATTGCACGCGACATATGATCGATGCTAATTATGTGTGATAGGGGATATTGCAATTGCACTTCCAGTTCAAGAAGATCTACTACCGCAAATGATGCGACGAGAGGGAAGGCTCAAGCCCTGCCGCACTGGCTCATCCAAGGAATTGGTGTGTGCACGACGAGGCGTTCCAGCGAAGCGCCTTTGAGTCACCATCAAGCGAGTATAGGCAGCTACGTACCTAGATAGCATGGCTACACCCCATCCATGTGCGGCTCTTTTGCAGATGCTGCTATAGACCCTGCCGCCCGTCGAACCCCTTGTTTCAAGCCGTGGTGGTTTCGACTACCACAAGTCGGGCTCATGTCTTGGTACAGACGGGTCAAGTCAGCGCAATCGCACGCGTTTGCCCATGTTTCCATCTGTCCTTGTAAGTTGTGCTCATGCAGCCGGTGGTCGACGGCCTTTATGGCAGCTGGAGACCGGCGGCCGGCGGCCGGGACGAGTCAACTTCCCAACATGGATCCTATCTGTTGCAGTCATCGTGCCAACTACCTACAAAAACGTCACTCTGATGACCGTAAGCCTAAACATGATAGCACGGAAGTTAAGGGATTGTCGCCTTCTTTGAACGCCAGTGAGCCCGGGCAGAGAGATGGGCAGCAATGCGATATTGAGTATGTTCCCGGACTGCTACAGCGCCTGAGACTGTCTTGATCGAGACTGAGCTTCCGACCGCTAGACTGATCCCGAAATTTGAATGAGACAATGTGAGATGTCAATCTCATCAGCACACAAGTCAGTCGTGTTTCCTGCTTTCATACGCATTCTACGAAAACACCTATACCTGGTAAAGTTGCTTGAAGTTACGTGGTTGAAGTATACCTCATTGTGGCATGTTCGTCCGAGAACGAAGCCAGGTCCGCTCCTTCCTTCTCAAGACAGAAAAACAAGCTTCCGGCTTTCCCGGCCCGCTAACGTCACTGCACGCGTTTTCCATGCACTTGGGATACTGACGCACTTGCGTTTTTGTTTCAGACACGCGCAGTCGCGTTGAAAGTAAAGAACCAAAGCGCATCTCATTCTGTACCTTCTCGCAACATTGAACGCACTTTCTTCGCGGTACAACGCCATCTCGGCATCCATTTAGGGAAGCGCGACTCGGCATCTTCGGCATTAGCTATTCGAATGCGATAGCGCCGGCACGATGTGCCAGTATCGCTACTATTACTTTCCATCTTGTCGCCATCAGCAGACGGTTCTCTTCAGCTTTTGCGACAAGGCGACATCCTCACCGAAATTCGAGGAGTCGAATGCTCCTGCCCCAGTGGCGCAGACCGAGTCCAAGAAGCAGAGACTGGGGCAGGACTTAGCTTCGTCATGCGGCTCCGGAGGTAAACAGAAGGAGACGTCTCCGCCGCGGAAGTATGAGAGAAGCGGTAACGGCAGCAAGAAGAAGAAGAACAAGTCCCACAACAGGGGAAACAACAAGGGGAAGAGGAAGGAGCAGCGATTGCAAGACCAGGAGCCAGCCGCGCCCTCCACTTGCATTTCTCCTCCACAGCCATCTCAGCCTCCTCCTCAACATCAACAACATCCATCTTCCACAAGCATCGGCTCAGCATCCATCACTGAGAAGCCTGACTTGTTCCCATCTGCATCATCGATAGCACAGCAAGCTCTACCCCTGCACAGCAACATTGGAACATTTTCACCCCACGAAGTCGACATGGCCGGCCTTCGTCCTTTTAGTCAGGGCTTCATCCGGCAGTGGATACCTGGCGGCACAACCAAGGAGCATCCAGTCGGTCATGTGCGTATCCCGCTCCACACTGCACGGCCGTGACACTCGCTGACCTACTCTTTCCGCAGCATGGGCACGTCGCCACCGGGCAGGATCTAGCTTCGGTTCGTCGCAGCAAGCTTGGCAGCCATAAGGGCACTGACGAGAGCTGGGATATGCCAAACAGGTGAGTCACTCAGCTGCCTCGTCGTTGTTCCGTAGAAGCACATGCTGATAACATGAGCAGCTCCGACATCCTTCCGCACCTGACGCAACCCCCTCGTGACACAAGAAGTCAGCATACCAGCAGCGAGTCAGACACGCTCGAGGCCATAGAAGCAGAGCTAAACGAAATGAAAAAGGAGGTCAGCAAGCTGAAAGAGATCGAAACCAGAGACAGCAGGTCCAGCAAGGAAGAGCCGGAGACGATGGCCGCAAAGCTTATGAGGCTTCATGACAGCATGACCGACGACTCCCGTGTACCTCCACCAGCGCAGTCCAAGGCACCATTGCCGCCAAGGGCGACGGACTTCCCAGCGCTCGGATCCGGCAAGCTCGGAGCAAACTCGCCCAGCCCTACCAATAGCTCGCAGGGCAAACAGCGCATATCATACGCGTCGGCCGCCACGGCAGGTATGAAGGACGCCATTGATCAGGCCTTCCCAGGTGCCAGAAGCAAGCGTGCCGACAGCAAAGTTGACGCTGGCTCAGATCCACCACTGTCCGTCACGAGCTTCGGCAGTACGTTGCAGCAAACTACGACATTGACCTCTCCAACCAGCGTCGGTACTGGTGCTCGTCGCTCTGTGGACCATGAGGACGCAGATGGCTCGGTCATCATATCGCCCAAGAGTGCCATGACCAATGCTTCCATGTCGGAGGCACTCCTCATTGGCAAAGACATGCCATCGTCGCCCAACGGCAAATCGGATAAGGGTACACCGCGCTTTGCTCAACCTACTGCTTCCTTCGCCAGGCGCGCCGGCGAGACGTTGCGCAAGGACTCTGTCGCAAGGAGGTCGCCAGGTGACACACCGCCAACCAAGAGCGTCCGCACGAAGGAGGCGCACCATGATACCGAGAAAGGTACAGCACACCATGTGAGCAAGCGGAAGTCATTGCCTTTTGACTGGAAGAACGACTCGCCGCAGTCGAATATCTCAGGTGCCGGCGTCACTTCGTCGCCACTGATAATGAGCTCGCCAACTTCTAACGGAGATTGGCAGTTCATCGACAAGGCTCCCGTGGAGAGCATAAGTACCGTCATCGAGGCCTCGCCGCAGAAGTTGCCGCGCAAGAAGACCAGCTCATACATGCTCCCGACTGCCGCAGCGACTCAGCGTACCATCGCCACCTTAGGCGAGGAGACTGCGAAGCGCAAGCCCGGCACTTTACGCATCAACACCGCTCAGGCTAACCAGTCTACCAGCTTGACATCTCCGGAATCTGTCATTGTGACGTCGGTGAATTCACTGGATATCGCCTCCATGGAAGGGCGCGGTACCGGCAGCAGCATTTCTCCGACCAGTCCGCAGAGGCGTCTTATTGATGCTGTCCTGGCGAGGGGCAGCATTCCGAGCAGTCCAATACATGCACATCGTCACGGCGCTGAGAAGACTCCAGCGTCGCCGAAGAGTCCGAGCAAGATACCGCGCGCTTGCATGGCTGGCACTACGCCCTTCCATGAGTTGCGTGGCGATGCGTCGAAGGTCCAGAGTCATGCTGCAACACCGGAGCAGCTAAACGCTGTCGCCAACATAACCAGAAAGCGTCAGACCTCGCATGCCGACATCCTGAAGCCGATCTTGGACAAGCTCGATAGCCAGGGCCTGCTGAAAGACAAGCCAAGTGTCGCTAAACTCAGCGATGCGAAGGCGAGAGAGATCAGACATGATTCGATAGGCGCGCTCAGCCCACCCGTCCACAATGTTCTACCAGAGACGCCTCGCAAGCCATCTGCTGCGCTTACTGATATCGCACTCCTCGCTCGCCAGGGTATTGCTGGAAGAAAGGTCGTCGTGCCGCCTCATCTGCGTGTCTCTCGGCAGAGCAGTGTGGCCAGTAACTCGACAGACGCGTCATCGTTCATCCTGGTGGCGCCACAGCCGTCTCGGGTGGCGAGTCAGGCGACTCAGGCGACACCGTATCCAACCAAGGCTGAGGACACGGCGGCAAAGGCTAGAGACGAGGCGGTGTTTGAGAGCGACTTGAAGCCGTGGTCAACTCAGCTCCAGCCTCCGCCAGCACCCAGACCGGCGTCAGCGCAGATGTTGAAGCCTTTTCCAGCCTCATCCCTTCGCCCGACTGCTCAAGAGTTTAAGCCACTCTGGAAGCCACAGAACCTCGCCCAAGAGTTTAGGCTGCTGTCGTGGCAAGGTTCGCTGGACTATCTGCCTGAGGACCAGTGGTCAGCGATGCCACTAGACATCAGACACAGCATTCAGATGCTGCGGGAGTTCAAGACGAATGGTACGCGGCCAGCTGGGACGATGTCGGATCGAACCTTTTCGCCATCAAAGAGGCAGGAGCAACGCTTTTGGGGGAACTTGATGCCGACACCTGCCGTACCTGCTCCGCATTCGGCTGCTATTCCCATCCGTGATCGCGATAGTGACGCTTTGATGCTGGATGTTGCAGCCAACGCCGGCACGGTCTCACGTCATGGCGTGCAGGTTGGCCAGGTGTTCAAGCCCGCCTTGAGTCCTGGGAAGAAGAACGTGCACTGGACGCTGCAGGATGTCGATGGCAAGTCGAAGCCTGTCACCTTCGGCAGGGCGCCGCCGCCTTCTACTCCGGACCCCAACGATGTGGTGACCGGCGACACCCCGTTCGTCTCACCAAGGTCGGATGATACCTCGCCTCTCAAGACGCCGCACAGCGTCCAAGCCTGGACTATCGGGTCTGGTGGATATGCTCCTGGCCCATACGGTTGGAAGGGCGGTGATGGCAAGGAGATCAGCTTCCGCGGCTACGGCCCACATGCTGAGCGTGATCCCAACAGTCCGATCAACATGCATTACTTCGGTGGCGGTGCTCGGTCCAGCAGCTTCGGCGGCACAACGATACGTTCTGGGTTCAGCCCGCCGGGAACCTTCGAGAACACTTCACCGTCGCCTATGGTCTGGCCGAGATCGAGGCGTCAGTGGGCGGAGTTGGCGGGTTACAACAAGGTGCCGTGCGGCAACGTGGAGATCGCTGCTGGGGTTGAGCAGATTCCTTTCTCGGCGCCGTCGGCTGGGCACTGCAATGACTGCGTTGCGGACAAGCCTTGATGGAATGATAGTTGATGGGCTGCTCGCGTTTCTTGCTTAGACTGCGCTGCGCAACGCTGCAAGCGCGCTGCTTCTTGTTTCGGCCTGATGATTATGAGACATGGGCGTGCTGGATACGGATGTGCCATGGGCACGATACATGGTTGTTGCTTGTTCGGCTGGTGCGCTCCAGCTGTGCTCATCGTTCGGCGAGCTATTTTACTTCTTCGGGCGCAGGGTATCCCATTGCTAGGTAGATATCCGAATGCGCGTTGCTTGATTCCTCACCTCAGTCTCTTGCGTCGTAGATGCTTGGATGAGTCGATCCCTGCTGTTGGCCCCGGAATCTGGTGCATGATGACGCCCGGCGTCTAAAAGATCACTCTGATCTCGGCTTCTGTTGTCATCCCCGGAGCCAACATCGATACATATATAGGCTGGCCTCGCGACTCTGGCTGGCTCATGTTCCGAGCCAGAGCTCGATCTGCTCGGATTTTGCTGAGATCTTGTTATAAAACCGGTATGAATCTGCGTTCATTTATGATGTTGCTATATCCCGTAATGGTCGTTAATACTGACACGTCCCAACAGAGTTTGCAGATGCTCATGAGCTTTTGAGTCAATGTAACAGTTTATTTTGGTGCTGACAGGCTCCTGGAGAAGCGGTGACAACTGTGCGCGCCGAAGTCTTATGACGGCTGAATGTAGTACTTTTGGCCACAGTTAGATCAGTGTATTGCTGACTTCCGACTCAACACGCAAAGCCGACAGGTAGCTGCAAAACTAAGCGAAGCGCTACGATTGGCGCTGGACGTTGGCCTTCCTAAGCTTGGTAAATCGATCGGATGTGCAGCAGACGATTGTTAAGAGCAATTTGGTAGGTACAAGTCTCGCACAGAGTAAGTGCATCGATAAATGTATCGGTTGTAGAAATGCTGGAGCCGTGTTCGGGTCCAAAGTATGGAATTTGTACCAGGTTGTGCCGACGGCGGTCGTGTCTTGGCAGGGCGATGGCGATGGGATTATGCTCTGCAATTTGCACATCAACGCAGAGCTACCCAAAAGCGTGCTCGATGCTATCAGGCTCAGCCTCACATCCGAAAGCGCGTCTCATAATCGAAATCATGTTGATAATTGTGTAGCACGGTGTTATGCGTATGGTTGGTGAGATCAGCCGGAATGGTGATTAGTCTCGGGCTACTCTGCAACGTCTTGAAGGGGCTTGGGTGAAGTTGTTAGCTTCAAGGAATTGTTTCGCGGTTGGAATTGATGACTGCTTTCGCGAGCTGAAGGATCTTCGGTGCCGCTCTTTGCCAAGCTCTTTGCCAAGCTGGACAATGCGATTCCCGGCCGTGGTCAGGGCGTCTCGTTGCTATATTGAATAGAATTGAGCACTGTGTATCCGTAAGGACTTGTACCTGTTGAAGTAAGCGGAACATCGTGACTGGTTCTCAACACCGTGATCAAGGGCTTGAGCAGACAACTGTAATGGAGAACACGCTTGTTGCATGCGGAAGCCAGTCAGTAACTCGGACACAAGCGTCGCGACGACCTGGATGTTGTCGCCTGTTGGCAGCCCAAAGACCACAGGTACTGTGATAACGTCCTCACGATGGTGCTCTGTCGTTCACGCCTCGATTGGCGGCGGTCTTACGCGTTGCAGAACGCGCTGTGAGAA
>Ga0058704_10001169_pt1 | contig 12396 bp, 13 predicted proteins | sample AgamicMgSfe_FD_71363 | JGI IMG/M metagenome (GOLD analysis project Ga0058704, IMG submission 71363) | Agave microbial communities from Guanajuato, Mexico - Mg.Sf.e | ecosystem: Host-associated > Plants > Phyllosphere > Phylloplane/Leaf | place: Guanajuato, Mexico | collected 2012-05-30
CTGCTGGTGGTGGCGCGACAGGCAAGAAATCTACGACGGGTCGTGGTAAGCGATCATCTCTTTGTCGTTGTTAGTGGCTTAAGTGCTGACACAACGCCAGGTAAGAAGAACAAGAAGGACGACGGTGAGGAGAAGGCGGCGAGCGAGGGCGAGGAGAGTCAGAGCAAGAAGGTGAAGACTGAGGATATAGGTGAGGGGGGTGGATTCGTTGAGGAGGCTATGGGTGGATTTGAGGCTTGAGGAGGCGGATACCACATTCGACGGCGACACACGACTGCTACATGGTCTCTCGGGTGGCGCGAGAAGGATTTGCTGAGCTGGGTCGAAGCCCAGTTCACTATGATCTATGATGCTTTTCGGGGGAGGTGATTGCAGAAAAAGGCGATGGCTTTGCGACTTAGCTGAGACTGGCCGATAGTTGGCAGTATGTGAATGACGACTTGCCACACTTGTCCTCCATGCGCACCTTTTCTGCCATAACAGTTTGTGAGACCTTTCCAAGACTTCATAGCATCTCGGAGCCAGTGTGGACGTGAAGATGTGAAGTGAGGTCGATCCCATCTCCACGCTAGCGCACGGACCGCGGCACCGCCGACCTCACATCAAGCGGACCTCCAACCTCAAGCACTTGGCCTAGATCAAGCCATTGGCTCCTCACACACCATGCAGCCTCTCCAAAGAACAGCATTGCGCTCAGCGCGCCGCCTACGCCCTCGGGTCCAGCAACAACCGCGCCGATATGCGGGCGACAGCCAAGGCGCGCACGAGAGGTTCGAGCCCTCTGGCGGGCACAACAAGCACCCTACTCATGAGTCCTTAGGCGTACGTCTCGCTGCTATACTCCTACAATGCTCTTCCACGCACTTTCACATCATCCAATACACGAGCCTAGGCTGATATGTTCTTATTTTAGCCCGGCTTCTACATTTCGCTCGCCGCGCTCCCCCTCTCCTTCGCGCTCTACAAGTTCACGCACCAAGGCACCGAAGACCAGCCCTTCTTCACCCGTTACATCCGCGATACCTACAACAAGTACGCCGAGAAGTGGGCCAACCGGAATGACTTGCACGTGCAGATGATTGAGGCTGCGGCCGCGGACCGGGTGTTGTTCTTGAATGAGGCGCCGCAGGGGAATCGGAGGGTGGATATTAGGTTTCCTGAGTATGTATACCTCTACACTACATGAGTTGAGGACGGTACACACCTGCGAGGATGCAAGGAAGAGCTTGGGCTTGGGTGTGGTGGATTGAGGGTATGCTAACATGGAGTGTGTAATACAGACAATTCAACCACGGCTCACCCTGGAACGTGCCCGCCGGCCACGGCTACGCCAACATTGACAAAGTCATCGCCAAGTATGAGCAAGAGGCATTTGAAGAGAACGAGCGGAAGTTACAGCAACTGCGGGAAAACAAGGTGCCGTGTGAGCAGCCTTTTGACCCTTTGGTCAAGGCGCCACCGGCTGGGCCGCCTGGTTCATGAGATGGAGGCGGAGATGGCGTTGGGTCGGTAGACATAAGGGTGTACATATCAGATACGCTACAAATACTTCTGAAAGGCCAACTATCTACCCCGCTGGCCTGCTCTTGGCGAGGCCCGCAGGCATTGGTGAGTAGATATTTCATATCCATGCTCGCTGCACCGTCATAGCCTTTCATTTTACCTATACTAGCGTGCTTCCGATCGAGCTTGCCCTCTGCCAGGCCATTCGGCTTGCGTACAAGGACTGGCGCCGTGGTATGCTCTGTGCAAAGCGGGGCCGTTTTGAAAAAATACGACAGGCCTTCAGCACCAGGTAATGCCACTCTCCTTCCATATTGTGCTTGACGAGTGCCAGGCGAGCGTTGATTCTTTATAGTCCAGAAGCCCTGCTGGTGAACATACGAACATCTTGTAAAGCTTCGTGATCGCCTTTACTGATCTTATTGGGGAGCAGCCGCTGGGAATCTACACGCAGGCTGAGATTCTCATCCTTGCTCAGGCGACATCAGCGTCTATCATTGCGTCTCGCGGCCGCCGACGTGCCCTGAGCTACGTCAACATGCCTCACAATGAGTGGGAAGACTCGTAGTTTTTACTGCGCATAGAACAACGTCTGATACTCATACCTTACCGATCGCTTTCAATCTGCCTTCTCGCCCCTTGCATATCTATGCCAGGCCTGTGGATAAGACCTCAGCTTGTTGAACAAGGGATTGTGCCCCGAGTCTCCACGAACGCTCCCGTCTTGATTCAGCTTTACACCAGCCCTCAGCTCCGCCTTCGAAGGAGCCCACCGAAACGGGCTTCTACCTATGCGTTCCGCAGGCTCCGCTTCCGACATCCCATGACCAAAGGGTGCTTGCATACGATGTGGGGAATCGCTCTCTGCCAAAGTCGAGGGTCCAACGGGCTTCAGCAGTCTTTCCAACTCGGTGAAGGCTCTGGGCAGTCCTTACAAAGAACCAATAGGCGACGAACGCTGACTGGCGACTGACAGGCGATAGGAAATCCTCAATAAAAAAAGGACTTCTGGCCAGCATGAGCGCACTTCCTGAGGAACTTTAGTGCGTCTTCACCACATGGTTCCGAGGGGTGCCGCGTTCGCAATTCTCCTAGATTATGCTGCAGTTCCGCACGGTCGGTCTTCCAGACAAACATGGTTCCCAGGAAGCGATCGTATTGGCTGGGACTCACCAGTCTGCCGGCTTGCGTCCGCAGTGCGCGCGACAACCAGAGCCCTGGAGCGGCGAGTGGGATGTGCGGGCCTTTGGCAGTCGGATCCTTTGTACGCCCGCAGCGTTCACATGCACGTTGAAAGGACTCAAGGAGGAGCCTTGGCCGAAAGGCGGAGCTTCCTTGAGTACTACCCAGTCCCACAGGTAGCTCTCTGAGTCCTCGGCTACCATCAAGAAGGTGACTGAACGCATGAACCTGGGCAGTCGCTCCCAGGTAGTGCTGTTGGCGTACTCGTTTAACTCGAAGAACCAAAGAAGCGCGCGACTGCCGGCCTTGCGCTCTTGGTGTTGCTCACATGCCTGCTGCGTCGACTCCGTCGAGCTATGTAGACGGCTGATGTATGCTTCGAGACAGTCACTCGCCAGATCGAGCGAGTGAGACGTTTCTTCGAACACAGCTGGTGGATCGTTCGTCAGAGGGTGTGACAGCCTCCATTGACACTATACTGGGTCCAGTTTGATCAGACTCGCGCATGGTGTGAATGCTGGCTCCCGGACTTTGAGTCTCAGGTAGTACTGATAGAACGCATCTTTTTGAGATGCCGACGCTCGAGATTCCGTAAGGCTGTTTGATAGCCTCCGAGTGCTGATAAGACTCCGACCGGTGGGATGACAGAGATTGTTGAAATTCAAAGAGCTGGTGAGTGTGCAGCGAGACAGTGTGAAGCGCGAAGAGACTGGTGCCGGTCGAGCGCAGATATAACACATCTTACTTGAATCGCATGGTGACTCGTGGTCTGAGATCGTAGGCCCTGGGACTCAAAGGGATTCCAGGACCGTATTTGTTGAATAAACGTCGTGATAGTGACAGGACGGTTGTATCGTCTGTGTCACGAAACGCGATGGTATAGGCGAGCACAGGCCATATGTATCCCTGCGTCTCGCTTAAGCGCCTTGACGCCACCTTCCCACTTCCTTCAAAACAACTCAACAATGATACGAGGCTTTCGCCATTTCCGCCAACAGCATCTGCATGTGTCGGTGATCAATTTCGAGCGCGGTAATGTTCAGTTGCCGAGATGACTCAGCTCCCACGCGTCTCCACCGCGGTGACATCGCCATCCTACGTTGCGACTACGCGAGCTCCCACCTGTCTGAGATCGTGACGTGCCCGCGAATTGTTCAATTTCGAGACGACCTCTTGTGGGAAGCGTGCAAATCATCGGTCTTCGTACTCTGGCCCAGCGAAAGGGAAGCTCGCGACTAGAGGCCATTACGATGCCTTCAGACCCCTAAGAAGTGATGCTCCTACGCAGAGCCTTTACGACTTCTACCTGTCGCTTCCAGCGAACGCTCCGCCTCTGCGTCCAGCAGTGGGTATCACCTCGTTGAAGGCCTCAGACACTGCAGCTGCACTTGCCAAGTCCGTGCAAAATGGACCACTAGCACTCTTTGACCAACTATCTTTATACTTCCACACAGCTACCTGCTGCTTGGAGATTTTTGTAGCCTTCAAGACCATTCGTTGCAGCAAAGAGCAGCAAGCCGAGACGTGTAGCTGGACTTCAAATCTGGCATCAAAGCACTGCTATGGCTGCTAAAATCTGAGAACGATGTGAGCGCGGACTTTGCTCTCAATCCCAGATATGCTGAGTCTTCAAGAGAGTGTCTCAGATTACAGCCTGCGCCCATGGAGCCACAAAGGCATGATGCTTCATGAACTCATGGATGTTCAAGCGTTCTGGACCTCGAACGAGGATGTATTGAGAGATCCATGGCTTACATTCAATCGTGCAACCAAGTTGAAGCCTCAATTGGGCATCCAGGTCCCATTGAGTGCACACAGAACTTGGCTTTCAAGGAGCTGTCGCACTGCCGCAAGCGAGCATACCTTACCGGGTATCATCGAGATTCTTATCACGACCATGAGCGTCTGGCAACAAGGCAAGATGGAGCGGATGTACAATCAAGCCTATCTCATGTTGTACCACCCAAATGGACCTAAGGCGACCTTGGCGCTCGATTTTCTCAAACGATGTGTAGGGCCTTCCAGTGTAGAGCCGTTTGTTCGGGATTTGCTTCAGCCACTTAGTGCTGGTCTAAGCAATCACGTTAGGTGGTTCTTCATCAGAACCGCGCAGCAGCTACAGAAAGAAGACAGAATGGCAGACGCCAAGTAGGTACTTGATCTCGGGGCCAGTGCTATGCCGGGCTCCAGTCTCGGTTGTCCGACGAGAACCGCTTTCTACGAAGGAAGGCCACTGCAGTGGCGATACAGCGAGGCGCGCCGCTTGATGCCGACGGCTGCGTTGTGGGGCTCAACAACGCCTATCATGAGGTTGGAAAGGTGCAGAACGCTGAGCCTACGAAGATGCCCCGGAAGTATGAGCGTCGACGAGCTGCGTCATCAGAGTGCAAAGGATCTCAGACGGTAGTTACATCGCAACAAGACCCATTCAACGCTTTTGGAGTCGTAGATCCTTCAAGGCATATGGTAGTTCTGAGAGCTGTAAACATTAAGGGCAGACACAGCAGAGTACCCTGGATGAATGCTCATCTCTAATTGCATTTACCCGTAAGCATAACAATCGCCAACACGCCATCACACCATCATACCAGCGCTCTACGCTCCGTTAGCATAAGTCGCGTGGAAAAACCGTCGCTTGTCCTGCTTCCGTGATGTAAGCTCACCGTCCGAAATGGCACATGCGGGATCAACAACAGTCCCGTCATCGGTACTCCACCCAGCAGTTGCCCCCTTGCTATTTGTTGCCCCACAACCTCACCGCTGCTACCGCAGCATTGGACAGCGGAGTCGCATGCTCATACGCCTTCAGCGACCTCTCCTCGTAGCTGGCAAAGAGCTGCGGCAACCTGCTGGACCGGAAGACGTCGGTGTAGCGACTGGATTGTCTCTGCTGGCCCTGGATCCCTGCCCTCTCCCAAGCACGCCTGATCTCGCCCGGTTGTACTGCGACTCGCTTTGCAGCGCGAGGGCGCCGCTCTGATGCTGCTGGGTTAGTCCTAGACTCTTGATCAACCCCACCACAGCGACGCTCACTGTTGACCTGCCTCCCGCAGAGGTTGCAGCCCATGCACACAACCATAAGCTCCGGCTCACTGACGTTCGTTGGCACCTTCTCGACATGCCACTGCTTGTTGAAGTAGTGGAGCACATCCGTCATCTTACCTTTGGCGCCGTTAGAGCGTCTCTTGAACGGGTCTGCCGGTGCGAAGAAGGGATCTGGTTGGCTCAACGCTCCAGACATGCGAACCGTGTTGGTCCAGACGCCCGTGGGCATCGGCTCGCCCTCATCTCTGTAGTCCGTTCCCGTGTCCTCCGAGGCGCGCTTTCTTATTTCGGGAAAGCTATCGCGAGCATACATGCCGGGGTAAGTTTGCTCGGTTGGGACCCAGATGTTCGGATTCATATCTTGTGGCTCTGCCGTGAGAGACTTTGAAGGCCGAGAAGATATTCGACGATGCAGGCGTCGATAAGGACAAGGACTCGCTGTGCTTCCCCTTCGTTAGGTTGCCAAGTAGCTCCCTAGCTGAGAGCACGAGTAATTGCAGACCCGGTCGCTTCTTCGGAGATGGTGACAGATACAGCAAGAAGTTGGGAACCATTGAAAAAAGCGCCGCATTTTGACAACCACGAATAACATGGCGCTTGGGCCAGCGTAAGTGTTTGCTGATGTTCATTTGATGAACGTGAATAGACATATACTTGGCAAACCTCGGTTGAAATTGCTCGAGGTCGTTCGACAGCATTTGGGTGGTATCGCACCTGCGACAGAGAGACCTGCAGCTTGATAGGCTGGTCGAGAGTACATCAAGCCAGAGGAGTTATCGCATGGATACTGACATGGTAGAAAGGGCTGGGACGGCGTGATAAATGGCAAGCATTGCATAAGCTGAGCGATAGCAGGCCTCATTGCTCTTGCGCACGTAGGCACGATTGATTGAGCTCTCGGAAGATCCAAGATCCAAGATCCAAGAAGTTCGCGCTCGGGCCCCTAGGTCGCAGCTTTATGCCCTGGCTAGCCGGCTCAGCGACGTTCGCTCGGTTACATGTTCGACGGTGGAGGTTGGTTAGAGTAATACAGACACTATCACATGAACTGAGGCGAGTAGGAGATGGTTTGCTCCAACAAAGCTACTCTCGATGTCTCAAGGCCTTACATATTGATGTAGACTCCAGTAGCGTGAGCCAGATGCTACTTATGATCATTAGGACTTCTCACGGTACTCGACAGCGGCACAACGTGGACGATGATGCGGAGGTGAAACCAAGGCCCGCTAGAGGCGACGCTCGTTCCAAGGAACACTATTAGGCCGTGTCTTATGCACATGCGGCTCGACTATCTAAAAGCGCAACCGAGAGTCATGTCATCCCAAACACTCAAATCCATTGGTCAACGCAACGCCTGATGTTTGCATACTGTGCCACAACGACGCTCCTGGCACAACTAACACTCGCTCAACCGCCTTAACACCAGCTCACCATCCCGCCACCACAATCTTCGCCACTTCATGACCATCTCCTACGCACCCACACCAGCTGACTCATACCCGGCGGACGCACGTCAGAATGAACAGCCGCGATCCTGCGAGACAGCCAGCCGGACACCCTGTTGCGCCTTTGCGTACTGTTGGCGGGAGCGGACGCGGCCGTGGCCATGGCCGTCGTGCTAGGCTTCACGTTCTCTTTGTTTGGCGTCCCAGTACTCAACCCTTGATCACCGTCGGTGATGGGGCTACTCAGACTACGAGCAGCCGTATTGTTGTCGATGTTGTCCTGGTTTGCATCAGCCGCTGCGAAGCGTGGGTCAAGCAGTGACTCGACGTCGAGCTCTTGCAGTGGTCTCCTTCGAGGCTGAGTCATCTTCTGGTCTTTGTTCCTACCCTTGAGACCTGGAGCTTTGGAGCGGCCAGGGAGAGACGTCTCCGGCAGCCGGGGTCTCAAACGGTCGTTGCCGACGCTGCTCATGGCTTCTTCTCCATCACCATCCGCTTCTCCAGTCTCGTCCTCCTCCCTGCGGTCCGGGTCAACGTAGATGGTTTCGAGATGTTCTATGGCCTCGGTGATGCGCTCTGGAGTTGTTCCGCAGATGCCGCGAGGACTGACCCCGTTCTGCAGTATGCCTTTCGGAGCGTGGCGGACCACCCACGGCCTATCTGACGGCTCCATGTCCTCGTTGACGACCACACGGGGACTTGGAGGGCTGTTCCGAAGTAATGGTTGATGATCGAATCGGCAGACTGTTAGGCATTGCCAGTCAGCGTCTTCCTTTTGCAGTTGCTGTTGTCCGCCGGATGGTTGGCCCGACTATTGTTTGCAGCCGCGAGCTGTTTCGAGAAACGAATGTTGAACATCGCAAAAGTCAAGCAGATATCCGCTACTGCTTGGTTGTGTCTGGCGAATATGAGTGCAGCCACCAATTCTGGAATTCGTGACGGGCGAAGTCTGTGAATGAGTGAGTCGCAGCAAACATTGTGGACTTTGCACATCTCAGCAGCGAGTCGCTGGATACACTCGAAAGCACGAGTTATATAAAGTCATATGGAGCAGTGTTCGATAACAGCATACAGGCTCCATGCACAGAACCAAGTGTCGAGAGCAGATGTCAGTAGATTTGGAACTCAGCAGTTTCGGGTCGTCAACCATCATATTCATACCAGCTATCTATTTGCCATATGGCATCCCTCGATCAATGCTGCCAAACGGACTCATCACGAACCCACTGTCCTTCGGCAAGCTGCTTGTATCCGGACTGACCTTCTCCGGAGAGTCAGGATTTCTAGCCGCTGACGGGCTCTTCGGCGTCATTGTTGCGCCCACTCTCTCTCCACGATTGGCATTTTGCTCAAGCACGCTAGTCTCGTACGTGCTCCAAGACATCATATGCTGTTTACGCCGCACTTCGTCGGCCATCGCCATCGAAGGGCCGGAGAGGCCGGAGCCTCGACCTAGGGTAGGTGAGTCCGTGTTTGGAGTTCGAGGCCTGCGTTGTTCGGCTGTGCTACTCGTGCCTGGGCGGGAAGAGGTATCTTCCATCTCGGCAATGTGCTCGTGGAACTTCGAAGTGCCGGAGGACGTCTGCGAGAGCGGTGGACGCTGGATTGGTGTGCCATCTAGCATAGCCACAACATCACCTGACGGGTTCGAAGGGCGCGTGTACATTGTTGCTGGCAACATGACACCACAACCCTCCGCTCTCATCCCAGGCGGCAGGGAAGGTGGTGGACGATCAGGCTCTAATCGTCCAGCATCAATCATCCTAGCCTTCTCGCCTTGCAGATACCGGTTAGCCTGCGAGCTGTTGAAGCCACGGGCAAATCCTACATAACACATACCTCGTCAGCAGGTCTTCATACCCACTGCTGCGTACCGCCCTCCTGGCCTTGGTAGATACTGCGCTGGCGAGTGTGCACGGGAACATAGTACGAACCTCCGAACGGCGCGAAGGCATCGTGAGCCGTGCTGCCTGATCTTGCGTGGCCTCCTGTAGAGCTGGAGTTGTCCATCATCTGCTGTGTTTCGATAGGACCGTGGATGACGTGTGTGATGGTTGCTCGGCGCTCTTCGATTTTCTGGTGACGACGCCTGGCGAGCCAGGCGATGAGGATGAGTATGAGGGCGAGGAAGGCTATACCGCCTATGACACCTCCCGCTACGGCGCCTGCGCTACTCTTCTTTGCGCTGTTCGGAGAAGCTGTGCTACTCGCGTTCGGTACGGCTGAAGTTGAGTTGACTTTTGCGCAGGAGATGTAGTTGCTGCCGTTCTTCGCCACATAGTCACTATCCGGCATCGACGCTTTCAGATAGCAGCTTCCGGTATCAAGACCGTCGAACGTGAAGCCAGCGCAGTTGCGTGTCACCGAGCAGGAGGAGAAGCACTCGCCGTATCCGCCAGTGCCGACTTGAATGGTGTTGAACGACGAGTAGCTGTTATCCGCATTGCAGTGTATCTTGTAGTCGATTTTCGAGCTATCGGTGAAGGTGGTGCCATTGCCAGCAGGGCACGACGGTGCCGGAGTCACAGAGGCTGTGTTTACAGTCGAGGTTGCGGTCGAGGTAGCATTGCTGGTAACGACGGCTGTTACGAGGGAGGACGTGTCCCGTTGAGTACCAGATGTTGTTATGCTGGAAGCTGCTGTCGTCATTGTTGAAGACATCGTCTCTGTAGTGCTTGCTTGGGCAGTTGATGTTGACTTCGCTTCGCTCGTCACACTAGCACTGGTTGTAGTCGTGCCATCTGGACAGCCTCCATCCGGATCACATGGATCGACCGAGCAGCATCCCGTGGAGCCATTGTCGCACTTATAGAACTGCATTCCACTCGCACAACTCTGCTTATCCTGCAAGCCCTTCACTGATTTCTTCCTACCGGCACTACTTCTGGGTATACCCGTTGATACACTCAGGATAGCGTTCGCTTGTCCAGACTTGCGTGAAGATCTGGTCAGCTCGGTCAAGTTCGCTGGTGCTTGTGTGACTGTGGCAGCGGCGTCGTCAGATGCACTAACGATCTTGGTAGCGGTACTGAGGCCGGTGAGGTCTGGGACGATCATCTTGGGTGATAGGTTCAGCTGCTGCGTCTGCCACTCGGTTGGGCTTGCTAGAAGACACAAAGACCATCTGAGGAAGATGAACAGATGCTGTATTACCATTGCGGTTGCGGCAGTTTGCTAGTAATCACCGCATTTGGAAGTGCAAAAAATGAACAAAGAAGACCTGGGAGTCTGTCCGTTACAGATGCTTGTTACGGGGCCACGATCTATAGTGTCTCACCTTCAACGCACTGGCTTGAGCAACGATCATCAATGGTACGAATGATGGTCCTTTCAATCTATCCGCATCCTCACATCGCAGTCTGTAAGGTACAATGCCTTGCAGCGAAGTCTGTGACGTCAAATTGCAGGTCCTGCAGCAGCGAGCGGTTGTGGAATGTAGCCTAAGCCAGGAACGAGCACACTGATGCAAGCAGCCGTTTCATGCATGACACAAGCACTGTGGAACGTGGCTCATGGCTGCCGTTGCCGTGCGATACCGCAACCGTGTTGTAATATTTCGCTCTCCTTCCGTGTACCTCTACGATAGGAGGAGTCTACCAGTCAGGTACTGGACTCATATTCACAACCTTGCATCACTTCACCAGCTTGCACTTTCTCACCACCGCCAGCTCCCGCTCCACCCTCTCATCGACTTCGTCGCCCGTTTCAGCGGGCGCATCATCGCCACTCTCTTCTTCCGGCGAACTTTCCACTCTAGCAGCTGCCCTCGTTCTCAATCTCTTAGCGATCGGTTCACCCTCCTCCTCCTCCTCCTCCTCCACCGCAGGTGAGCTCCTGCGCTTGCCCCTCTTCCTCGCCCCTGCAGCCTTCCACTCATCCTCCTCCACTTCCACCACCTCCTGCGCGCCCTTCCCCACCTCCTGCGCACCCTTCTCCACTTTCACTTTCACCTCCAACTCCTCCTCTCTTCCCGCCTTACTCATTACCCACTGCACCCTCTCCTTGAGCTCTGCGTTGTTGTCCATGAGCACTCCGATCTGCTGATGGAAGTACTCTCTATATCCATGATCTGCGGCTACTTGCGAAATAGCATTGGCGTCTGCGAATGCGCCAGCCATAGTGGAGTCCTCCCACGAAGAAGCGAGACGCCGGATCGCTTTCTTGCGGTGGTATTCTTCCGACTTTGGTTTGCTGGGGACTTTGCCGCTACGCTCTTTGGCATCCTTGGTCGCCTGAAGGTTGTCAGTTAGACCACAAACGTGAAGCGCATCAGTGCGGAGCTCACCATGCTATTCAGTGAGTGATTTCGAGTATATGCGTCGATGGTGTATGTGATTGCTATAATCTCTAGGTGTGGTGTTGATATGTCGTGTCAATGTTGACGAAAATGAAGTGGAAGATTGATGTAGGAAGAGAGAAACGGAAAGTGGAACAGTGGGACCGCGGGACCGCTAGCGCGTGCCAAGACATGGTGTGAAGTGAGGTTCAGATCAAGTCCCGATGCTGCCAATCTATGTGCTCGAGGCACTGTAATCGCCGTCAGTCTACTTACGTGGTCTGACCGACCTGGGAACTCAAAACTGAGCTGGTCTAAATGAGCAAGGGAAGGGCAACGTAGCAATCAGCCCTTCAAGCATGTCTTGTCTCTCGGACCTACGGCAAGAAGTATCTAGCACTTTCGACCCATGATGCCTCATCCTGAACGCCAAACGCCTCGCTTAAATGCCATGGAAGACCTCTGCCTCGTCCCACCTTTGTGACTCCAATGCCTCTATACCCAGACTCCACCAGAAGCTACCAAATAGGAAACGCTTTTGCTGAGATGCTGCCAAACTCAACCTCATGCAAATGCCTCTCTGAGCTTCGCCATGATAGTGAAGATCAGCGCACTGCTAGGCGCGCTCCTCATGCACGTAATACCGCATCCACGATAAAGCCCTTTCAATCCATGAGTCCTCCACAGCTCCTTACCAACGCTCGAGAAGGTAGGCCGGACATGCGTCAGCTCGCCCGTCTGGATCTTACTCTTAATCGTATCCGCTGGGAAGAAGAGGAAATTGTAGCTCACGCCCGCAATAGCGCCACTGAGCATCTCTTGAGAAATCGGAAGAGTAGTGATCTCTGCGACCGGCCTGTGTTGCTGCTGAGCGAGTCGGGACTTGAAGTACGCAGTGGCGGCCTCATTGCCGCCAAACCAGGCGGCACTACCACCTGTTTCGCG
>Ga0058704_10001171_pt1 | contig 12388 bp, 10 predicted proteins | sample AgamicMgSfe_FD_71363 | JGI IMG/M metagenome (GOLD analysis project Ga0058704, IMG submission 71363) | Agave microbial communities from Guanajuato, Mexico - Mg.Sf.e | ecosystem: Host-associated > Plants > Phyllosphere > Phylloplane/Leaf | place: Guanajuato, Mexico | collected 2012-05-30
ACGCTAACGGCATGACGTACTGAGATGCTGTGTTCTTCACCTTGCCGGCTTGGATGGTGGACTTCGAGTTCAAAACAACAGTCCTTCCCAATGAAGGAGCTCGGCGTCCTGGCTTGGCTTCGTCCTTCGGGATTGACACGATGCTGCAGATGTTGAGAACGACTGTTGAACGGCAGTACGGGTGTGGAGGACTGGTCCGAACCTAATGCCGACCTGCTTGATGTACCTGGGGCCGCGGCTTCTTCCTGCTTCCTGCCAAGGGTCACGAAGTTGGTGGCTTGCGATGGTTCACATGCGGCTTCGCCAGCGTCCTGCCGAGCTATACCCCCTCCCTCATCTTAGCCAATGTACGGCAGACGATGGAAACAGAGCCGGAACTCACCAACTTGCTCGCAGCGCGTATGGCGATGATGAAGCCCGAGGCAGGACGTAAGTTCTTTGAGAGGTCGATACAGTGCTGAAGAGCAGTCCGGTTGTTTCGTTACAGGGCAGATGCATTTGCGTTGCGGATCTCACCAAGCTGACATGAGAATACGACCATCGAGCGCGGAAAAGTCATCAGTCGGAAGGTCTTCTCCAAAGATATATATATTCGCCAGTGCCACGCAACACCCCGGCGTCTACACGGACGGCAGCGGGTCGTGGCGAGAAGTAGGTCCACATCCTTCGGTTCATTTCAGAAGTCATGTTATCTATCACTTTCTGTGCCTCTCGAACAACATTACGACTCTCGGTTGTCACACCATCTCCGAGTTCCGTATCATCGACACTTTTCACGATCTTCACTGCTATAGCGGTACGGCACGGATTCTCTATCATGCAGGAGAAAAGCACGGGGTGAGCCTGCGCCGCAGCGCCGCATCCCTGATGTTATACGGAGCATTGACGAGCCGCACACGCGCCAAAGCAGCCTGCTATGCTGCGATGATCTCGAGAGCTCGTGTTGCATTAGGCGGCATGCCCGACCGACCGGCGACGGGCTTGGTGAACATGACATTGGTGAGAATCCGGTGCGATAGCTTTAGCATACAGCGCCTGAACCGGCATCTCGTCGCCTCTTTTTGCCGTAATGCTGACTTGAAGCAAGGGAGATGAGGTCTAAACAGGCAGTCGACAGCAAAAATGCGCAAGCGCCTGGCGCTTGTTGACTCGTCGATGCAGCAGACAGACATGGAAGCGTTGTGTGACTACCAAAGTCTGGTTCGCTTGTGGGGAAGACGCATATGCGTGCTGCAGGCCAAGGCTGTCTTCACCACAATGAGATTGGCCGGGCAGATTTCACCTGCTGTGCCTTTGAGTTGCAGATATGATTATCAACACTGAGTCACTTGTTGTATGCGCGCTTTAGACGGCGTAATTTGTATGGGCTGTGCAACAACCGGTGAGCTGACCCGTCAATGCATGCAGTGTGATATCCTTTCCAACGTGCATGAACTTGCGCTGTTGATCGGACCGTACCTATGCCGAACCGAGCTCGGATTTAAGCGGCATAGGTATGCTACTTATCGCTTCGTTACGAATGCTATATATCTCGGCTACACCGTCCCCCTTTCATCCGCGCTCGTTATTCGCTATCATCATCATACAGCTAAAAATCTCGGCTTGTGGCTGTTACCTCGCAACAGACTTGACTCAAGCGAAAACACTGCGCAATGTCACTTGGCACATATTGCCCAGCGCCATCAAACGCAGCGAGCTGCATGAGATCAGTGAAGCATGCGTCTCGTGGACTGCCAACACATTGAACATCGTTAAAGCTGCATGTGGCGAGCACGAGAACAGAGGAACCAGGGTGGCCTGTGTTTCCAAGAAATGGAAGAGGGAGGAGAAGGAGGAAAAGGAAAGGAGAAGAGAGGAGGGGATCACATGACCTTCGAAGCATGTCACGGCCCGCTAGTGCATGACGCTCGTCAAGCCTAGCAGGCGGAGAGTTACGTTAGCGTCGCTCAGCTGTGACGTCCATGGTGTCCTGAATCAGTGTCATCAAGCCCAATACCGAAGAATCGAGATCATCGTATGAGTGTCCCTACAGACGAGGTGTCACCTGTCTGCACATATGCTTGACCTTCTGTACGATATGTAACAAACACAAAATTCGAAGCTCAGTACCGTCGTCGCATGATAGACGTAGGCTTGGTGAGATGTGGCGCGAGCCTAAAAGCCTATAACTTGAGATCGATGGGTACCCAAAACGGCTCATGGAAAATCACGGGTGCGATATACGCTCAGTGCGTGTCGTATAATAGCCCGTGTCATATTGTAATGGAATGTGATACTCCTTCCTGTTAGGGGAGAGTGTTCGTGAGCTCTGAACTGAAGGTCCAATGGTGAGGATCGATGGTGGGAAACAATGGTGAGGAAAGATGGCAAGGCACAACGGTGAGAAGATACACATCACAAATTATTAGCAAAGATGAATAATGAGGGAGGGTCGTCGGTGAGGGTCAATGGTGAGAGTGCGCCTACAATGATCGTGAGGACCGAGCAATGATACACTGTTGCCTCACGATTGTGACGTCAAATTCTCCGGCATCCAAGAGCCAATGTAAATGCTCAAGGCTCGGTGGTCTTCTAGAGAGCGCTATATTGGTCCTCCATATGTGTAACCACGTTGGACTACTATGCGGAGCGATGCAGTGGCTCTGTACATTTCAACAGTGTCTAGATACTCTCCCGTTGGCAACGGGTTATGATACGAGCCGGTGGACCGACGTTGGGCTCCATGGTCATGAATAAGCGATGTCCGGCAGTCGATAGCCTCTGCAAGTATATCGCTCGTGATTTGGAGACTTCCCAACAGCCTACTTCGAGTCTTGGCTCTACAGTGTCGCATTCGTTCTTATGATTCGAGGCCAAAATTTCCAGTCCCGACTTATGCTTCAACATCTGCGTGACTATGAGTCGTCACCGCTGTCCAGAACTTCGGAGCCTGACAGATCCTCATCCTCAGAAGTCTCGGGTTCTTCGTCGGGCATCACGACTGAGTTGAGATACGTGATCTGCAGCGGCACCCTGGTCAGTTAAAGTACCCATTGACTGTTCGCGCGCAAGCATGGACATAGACTCAAACTGGGTAACAAAGCCGCCACAATCACAGATTAGCGCGGTGGTGGCGAACAACGCTGTGCGAAATGTGACAGGCAGAATCAGCCTGATCTGGGCCTGCCTGGTCGACTGACTGACTGCGGCGCTGCGCCGTGGGATGCTCGAACCCGGGCCAGACTAAAGTGATCAGCAGGAGGACGGAGAAACTGCCACTTACGAAAGGTTTCATGCACGTCAAGAGTTCGGCGACTCGATCCATGCCTCCCGTTTCAACCAACTCATCATCGGTAAGTGTCTTTCCAATGGTGTAATTGCGAAGACGGAGAAGGTCAATATCCACGTGATCGGCATCATATCCCTGGAACGTGTCAGTTACAGATCCGATCAAGACTATTTCCCGTGTATGGTGCATCTGCCCTGTGATAGGATGGCAACAAGCGGCGAGCATCAAATGTGACAAACGTAACAACGAGATACATCAAGCGCGGCTGTCAACAAGCATGCTTCTGATTTGCGTCCAACGAATGGAAAAGCTCGGAAACCTAGTGTAAGCACCGAGTTGGGTTTCGGGTCAACTCCTGGGATACCAAATTTCACCTCGGCCAGACACGCCCTTTGCTTGGTCAAAGGAACACAATGAAACCAGGACCGGAAGACTGCAAACTCCTGTCAAGGCCAAGGCCATTTGTCTTTCGGCCTTTCGGGTGCATGCAGGTGTGGAATGGGGTCGTGGAGACAGGTTGAGACCATGGCGTTGCATCAGTGTCTCGTTGTGGTTCAGACGCAGGGTGTGCCGAAAGCTGGAAGAGGATCCGCTGGCGGGAGACAGTCGTTCCCGCTTTTGCTTTGCCGAACTCTTCGACCTTCTCGCATTTCTGTCGTGACACTACGTTGCAAAAGCATCATTGTCATTCGCACAATTAGCACGAATGATTGCCCTGGCATGGCCCGCTGTCATTGATTTCAGGCTCCTCACGTTAGCGACTACATTGTTGTTGCTCTTTGCATCGACCACGAATGCCTCTAAAGCTCAAGGAGAGCCAGAGCTACCATGGCGCGCAGCCGACAGTGTATCACAATAATGCATTTGCACTCACCTTTGGCTTAGTCTTTAGCGCGTTCCCAGCATTTGATGCGACGAAAGCCTTCACGACTTTCGACTCTTGCTGAGGAGCGCCTTTCAAAAACTCCTTGCGCATCTTGCCCTCCATCAGTACTAATTTGATTCGCTCCGGATGATGATCAATGTTTCTGCGCATGGCTGCTGTGGGTGCAGATTCAGGGTGCCAGAGACCCCCGCCTGCAACACAATTGTCAGCCTCGACCTGTCCATAATCCATCGAAAGCCGAGAGCGATAATGCATATCACGTAGATGGCGGCCTAAGACTGCCAAAGAGGACAAGAGCGCATGAGATATCGCGCGGAAGACGCGTTGAAAGAGTAGTACGGGCTGCAAAACACCGTGAGCACAAGCGAGCACCCAGTAGCTCTGGCGAAGACAGCCTTCAGAACTTTTCGGGGCCGCAAAGGTATCCTTGAGCTGCTATATCGCCCACCAGCAGCTCGTTATTGCGTCACGGAGAGGCTTCGGCATACTGCTCTGGTTTTCGTCAGATCTCCTAGTAGGCTTGTTCGATCCATGTTGCTACACCGTACGAGCGCGCCCGATCAGGCTAGGCGTATTCTATTGTTCGAACTTCGTGGGTTGAGCCCGCTGTCAATGGCGCACTAATGCGACACCGTATATCCGATGGATGAGCCATTCTCCGTATGGTAGAGTTCAGAACACGCCTACAATACGCCCCAGGTTCAGTCGCATCTGCCGGGCCCTGTTGTCTTGGTAACCAGCATCTCATCGCTACCGGCACGCACTCAACTGCCGCTAACAGTCTCACAACAATCTTTGCTCCTCCACCGTCACTCTGAAGCTCCTCCTCTTGACATGTTGCTCCTGCGCTTCCAATGGCTTGTCTCAAGCCGCGCCGCAACGTGCCCAACACATAGCGAAAATTCTTCCGAAACGCCTGGACCCGATCAGGAAGAGCATCTGCTTCTAGACCATAGATCGAGTCTCATCGATATGAAAGAGTTACGTCTCGGTCCAGTATGTTCCCCATGCTTGATGCAGCAGGAATTGCAAGAGAAGATAAGCTGGTTTTTGGGTGCTCCGAAGGACACGAGAACTTAGTTGCAAACGTCAGAATCCAGCTGGGATGTAATCGAACGACACGCCGACTGTCTGGCCTCCTTGGGAACAAACGGGAACGGAGAACACCACTCCAATGCTGCTGATGCGCTTTGACAGACCCCAAAATGTGAGCATCTCCAGGGTCCTGCTCCGCAGAGCACGCCGCCGGATAAGGAGCTTGCGGGCCGTTTGAGAACTCCAAGCCGTGTGCGACAAGTCGGAGAGCTCGAGCAGTCTCCTACGAGACTATTTCGTGAAGCTCGAAGGGATGCCATCCCTCTCAAGTCAGGTTCATGAAGGCTGACGTGCTCAGTATCGACAGCTCGTCCCGAACCCAGTTCGGGATGCTGCTGAACGACGACCATTGATGCACGCAACGAGAAGACAGCAACCGTCCGGCTCACTACGTCACCCACTTCGCAAGACGCCTGCGTCGTCTGAAGAAGCCTTCCATGGCCTAATGTCGCGCGTCAAGAGCTCGCTATATATGCAAGGAGGAGCCCATCAAAACAAACATACGCTCCGAAGAGCATAAGCAAAGTTGTCGCCTTGCAACCAGAAGGCAACACCCGTCTATATAGATGGTGTAGACAATTTCCATCGACGAGACTTTGGAGCCCAAATCTCGGCTTTCTTCACCTTCACCAACGCAGTGTCACCGCGTCACGCTTTGACATACATCTACAGTCCGCCCGAGACGAGGTAACGCGTTGGTGACTTGGCCCTGTATGTCATGACGCCAGTGGCCCACAAAAGCGTGCCAATGGCTACCTTGGTGCCAAAGCTCGAGTGGCCTATGTAGAATAGACGAGTGCAGGTCCGGCTTGTCATTTCGAACTTCACACGCACAAGAGTCCAGGGCTACGTAGGGAAACATTCACTTACCAACGAAGCTCTCATCGGGAGAGATTTGAACGTAGTAATGGGCATACGGACCCTTCCTACCGGTCCTGGACTGCATTTATACCTCAGCGCTTCGTACTCACCATCATAGGCTGTTGATCACGGTACTCACCCATGCTGCGGAGAAGTATGGCTGTCACACTTGTGCATTAGCGGATTGATGGCTTGCAGGCGGGGACAAACGGCGTCGTCGGCCCGGCTTGCGTGGTGACATTTTACCTTGTAGGGAGTAGGGTCGCTCGAGAATCTCACATCGCGGTATATGCGGAAGATCTGTCGCACAGGCACGTGAGATGAGCGGTGAGCTTTGCAGCATGCACGGTTTGTGAGGCCACCTACAATGTCTTTGACCGGCAGCTCAGGAACGGTATCATCTATCTCGGTTAAGCGTTCTGTCAGTTTCTCGACGAAGGAGTGCCAGTCTTTCTCGGCCTGCCGAAAGATCGGATCATGCACTGTACCCCGGTTAGCGTGCCTCTTTCAGTAAGCTCCACACCTCCCACGAGCGTTAGAAATCATGCGTTGGCACGGAGAGGCCCAACTGCACGAGCGGTTACACTCATGCAGTTGCGACAATCCGTTGTGGAAAAGCGCGTACGTGCTGCCGGAGGAACAGATCGCGCGTGCGATAGCCGTTCCACAGCAGGTCACACGATGCGGCACAGCTGGACAGTGCCAAGACGTGAAGTGAGGATACGTAGCCCAAAGGTCCGCAATGTGAGCCGTCTCAGGAATGTAATATATTCTTCAACTCCAAATCGCAAAGACCGACACGGAGCCTGCCACGTAATCCGTTACGCGACCATGCCGTCGCTGTCGCACATAGATAACATGAGCAGCAAGCGGCCGAGACGAAACTTACTCTTTAGCCATTGACGGTCGTTGTTCTCCTTAAGTTCTTTGAGGAAAAGCAACGTGTTCGGATGTATTGTTTCGTCGCTGTATGGCGTCTTGCCAGCTGGCCTGACTGTCGGCTTCTTGATCACGACTTGATTGCCGGGACCCAAGCCTGCCTTGACACCAGTCCTCCACACCTCGCTTCCCTTCGTCCTGATGGTGGCCGAAGAGGTAGTTCCAGTGCGAGGTGTGGTCTTTTTGCGCGACTTCGACTTGTCGTCGCTGTCGTAATCATCGCCTTTTTCGCCTCCTGAGCTTTGCACTTCGTCGGCCTCCTCGCCGAAGTCAGAGCCGTCTTCGTTCTCGGAAGTGAACTCATCGTCTTGATCAACCTCGCCAGTGCTGACGTCGTCTTGGGTCTCGAAGTACTGGCTTTTCGTTGGCGTCGCCTTCCTTGAGCGCTTCGCCTCCGCGCTTGGGGTGGCAGTCGTAGACGCCGCCCGCTTATGAATCGGCGTGGCTTTTGCGCTGCTGGACAGACGCTCCGATTTACGTGCCATCCTGATCGAGTAGAATCCTCTTCCAAGGGTTACAAAAGGTGCAGATGGAATTGAGTTTTTCCAGATTTAGAATCGTACTTGTGGTGATTCCGTGCTCGGAACGCCGTTTTGAGACTTCTAGTCTGTGAAAGCGGTCTCAACAGCCGAACCAAGTCACTTCAGTGCTGGCTACTCTCAGTCCGCCTTGCTTTTTCACAGCTGGCAAAGTGCGAGTCCAAGATGATCAGGCGTCGGAAAGATTTCAGTGTGATTTGCTACCGTTTTCCAGGTAGTGCCCGTTCGATCTAGCCGCTCGGGACAGACGGCGGCGGATGGCGGCTACATCGCTTGTCGGCGCGCATTGCCAGGCGCGCGCGCCTGTGAGAAGTTTTCGGAACTTGCCAATCTCCAGACGTTAATACGCAGCCTGGAAAGACAACACGGCTCACTGTAGACAGCTGACACCGGTAACGACTACAAAACCGAGCTGGTATCTGTGTCACCATGCCAGCCAGCTTCCGGGATCGCAAAGCGAAGATTCTGCAGGACCTGGGCACGCCGGACGAGCAGTATCAGGATCTGTCACCAAAAGGCTCAGTAGACGAAGGCATTCGCGATCTCATTGCTGAGATCAATGAGCTGCCAGACTACGTGACCACAAGTAGCTGTGCAGGGCGAGTAGCCGCCTATATGGAAGGAGCCAAAGGTGCTAAGGGTGGTGGGCAATGGCTTTTCACTTCCCATAACCCTGTGCAGCTACCTACCGAGGAGAGTGATGACAGTCTATACTCGATGCTCGGGCTATCCGACACGGAGCCATCAGCACCGAGTGAGGTAGAGGGGGCACGGTTTGTACATTTCAAGTTTGAGCCTTTGGTAGGTCATCGTGTCTCGTCCCTACTATGCTTTTCTCTATCTACACATATGCTCGGAGTGGTCTTCGCCTGACTGTCTGATAGATTCTCCACATCCTCACCTCCTCCCTCCCAGCAGCTCAAGACGCCGCCTCCGCCGCTCTGCAAGCAGGCTTCCGCGAATCAGGCATCAACGGCATCATCGATGCCAAGGACCAAGCAGCTACACCTATGGTTGCCGTACGCAGCTCTGGGCTCGCCTTCGACTGCATCATCGGCTGTCAAGCTTCAGACTCTGACGGTGGGAGCATCGAGCCTATGGTTTCAGAGACTTACCTACGCACGCTGATCGGCATAGCGAACCAACGGTTCAAGGTCAATGCTGAAAGGAGGGAGAGGTTCCGGCAGGCTTTACTGCGATATGCTACGAAGAAGTAATGTACTACTCGTAGCATATCCGCGTGATTGTGCTACCAATCGACTATGCTCGTTCGCACACTCAACGGCAGTGGTTACCGCTCATCCGTGCCGACGAGTACGGTATCCTCGAGTCCAGAATCGGACGATGTCTGGTTGCTGTCCGCGCTGCTCGGCGCTTCCTCGGAAGCTTTGCTGGACTGAGAGGACAGCCTGTCGCTTGCCGCTGAGGAGGTGTGCGGGTTGTAGCGGGTGACAGAGAACGAGATGAGTATATCGCTGTCCAGCGTCTTGGGCTTGGCTTCTTTCGAATTTGCTGCAGCGTCGGGAGACTTCTTGTCTTTCGACACCTTCGAATCGTCGTCTTTCTTTGACAACTCGTCTTCGCTATCACCAAACAGCTCGCCCCAAAGCCTACCAAAGAACGAACCATCCTTCACCGCCTCATCCTTCCTATCTGCTTCCTTCTTCTCATGCTCTGGAAGCTGCTCTCCAGTGATGGCTTCACTAAATTCCCACATTTCGCTCAGCTCGCCTCTCACCAAACCCGTGCCCCACAAACCGATCAACACGCCTGGCACAAGGTACAAAAGCGCTGGTTGAGCGTGCTGGAAGACGCTCATAACGCCCAGAGTCGCTAGCATGCCTACCACGTAGCCCACCATCGAAGCAATGAAGTACGGCTTCGGGAACGAGGAGCTTAGCTTCTCAAGTTTGGCGGATGTAGGCAGACGTGAGGTCCAGAAGCGGTCGCCCCAATTACCGGTCACTGGAACATATAGTGCTTTCTCCACCTCGACGATTGGCTTGTCGCTGCCTTCGACGTTCTTCTTATTGCCCTTTCGCATTTGCTGCTTCTTGAGGTAGAACAGGTACAGGTCGAAGCGCAGTGCTAAGCCGATCATCAAGCCAGGCAGCACAATGTCGCCCAACCCGAGCATACTATAACTTCGGGTAGGCGGCTCACCGGGTGTCGCACTGGGCTCTTCCGGTCGTGGAAAGACGAGCTTGATAGGCTGATCTAGGTTCTTCGCCACAGTAACCATCAATGGCGTGAAGAAGACGGCCCAGATATCGTAACAGAATAGGCCGCCAAGGATGAGTGAGCCGGTGGCGAATGTGGTTGGCGACATGATCTGCAGAGCGCTGTAGCAGACGGCAAAGCCTTGGAGGTTGGTCAAGTACCATGGCTTGGCAACCAGGTTGGCGTAGGCTATCGAGCCAACCCCAATCACTGCTGCCAGGACGTTGATAAGGGTGAGCTTCATCTTAATATCGACTATGTCGTGAATGTAGGCCTTGGCGATGTATCTTTGCTTCACGGCGGCGCGGAGACTCCATACTGTATCGTAGAAGCCGTTGTGCGAGAAGATTGTAGCAACCGGCAAAGGTGACTTCGAAACATTTGCCGTGTCCTCTTGCTCGACGGATTGACGATTCTCCTGGTCTGCTCTCCATAGCTTGCGCTTGTACCCAAAGTACGTCGGCAGCACAAAGCTGACCAGCATGCCGAGACCATCGTTAACCAGCTTCGCGACACTATAGACGCCAACGCCGGAGAAGTACCAGCCCATTATGAAATTGATTAGGTCCGCTCCATAGCGCTTGATCAGGTAATACAGTCCTGCCAACACGATACCAGCTGTGACTGGAAAGACGATGGCGTCTCTGGGCGACAAGCCCTCCATCTTCTGAACCACATCTTCCTCGTCATCGTCGTCATCATCTTCTCTCTGTACCTTCTCCTTCTTCGTCGGTTTCGCTGCTGAGGATGGTCTTGAAAGCGAAGCATGTGCGCCAGTGTAGATCGGGAAGAGAGCCGAGACGATTAGATGAATGTACATCGGTATCAGTGGCCTGGCGTCAGCGAGGTGTTGGCTGACTGCCGTGAGCAGTTGTTGGTAGTGCATAATGATGACGACTTCTAGAGAGCTACCGGGCGCAAGTCCTATGCTCAGCTATATGGTCGTGAGAATCGAGAAGCTTGACATGTTCGCTGCTCCAGACAGCTGTTCGCATGTGAGAAACACTGATTGTTCTAATGCTACGCACAAAACGTAAACACCAAACGTCATTCGCCCACTGCAGGCCGCCGGACCGCAGTCCTGTCCGGCAGACCTGCCCTCTACGGAGAATGTACACCGTCTTACCACGGTTCATGGTTTTTCAAGGGCCCGTCATTCGTACCCGCGAGACTTTGCAAGGGTTTCGGCAGCTGTGATTGGGTTGTTTAGGCTCGAACGCTCTCCGTCGCGGAAGCATTAACAAAACGGCGTAGTAACACGGTGTATGTGGCCAGTGAATTCTTGGGTACGCACTTATTTCTCCAAAGCCTCCCGTCCTCACGTTTCACAAACTGTGATTTAACATGGTCAGGTGAGCGACAGATTGCCCGGATATACAGGGCAGCGATAGTTGTATACGAAGCGAACGCCTACTGCTAGCCTGCACTTCTGGCCAGACGAGTCTTGTCTCAGTCCCTCACGCCAACGGCTTTGCGCAACGGCCTTTCTTCTCATGTCTGCCAAGCTAGCCCTACGAGGATACCCTGTCCAACGTCAAACCTACGAGTCGCGCCGAGGCGCATCCTCCAACGGTAATAACGAGAGGGGAACAGTGCCTGCAATTGATCAGGGCATATAGGCTGGCAATTTCGGCAGTGTGGTGGTGAGACTGCCCTCATATAGCTCGAATCAGGAGCTCACGCCATGCCAAACACTTCAAAAGTGGCCTGATAGTACTGCGTAGGTGTAGCATCTCTTCTCTGCGTTTCTTCCTTTACTCTCTCTTAACTGTATAACATCAAGACGGAAACATCCACACATCTCACTGCACCAAAACGCTATACCGTGCATCCATCATGCCCAACACCATCCACCTCCAGCAGCGCTGCCATCTGCTCGGCCTACCAGCGGAGATCCAGCTCGCCATCTACGAGCTTGCAGTCGTAGGAGACTCAGCTCTCCTCCTCAATTGCGCCTGCGACAGCTCCTATCCCGGCCACAAAGACGAATGGCAGACCGACCAGCAAGCCTGGAAATGCGGTGCCAAGCACCCTCCTCACCAACCCTCGCTGACGCGCACCTGCCGCTCCATCCGCGACCTGGCCCTACCGATCTTCTACCGCGAAAACGTCTTTCACGCGCACTACTGCTTCACGTCAGCCTTCGATCTCGCTCTGGATTGGCTGAAAGCCATTGACGCGCATAACCGGCGGATTCTCCGGCATCTGTACCTGTTCGACGGGAATCCGGCGCTTGATGGCAATTTCCCGCAAGACTTCAAGGGTGCGTCGAGAACGTTGGCGAAGATGAATGGGAGGACGGAGACCGTGCTGATGGAGAAGTACTGTTATCATCGGGTTAGCTTCTGGCATTTGCCAATTGTGGCTTATGATGGGCTGGAAGGGTTGTTCGCATAATATGATTTGGTGTGGAGCAAAGCGGTACAGCAGAAGTTTGATGAGAAGCAAACAGGATGAAGCTTCTTGCCTGCAGTGGGTAGGTGGGAAATCATTCGCCACTGCAAGGGAACAGGACATGCAAGAGTGGATCTCTGCCCTCACCCATCAATGACGAGCCTGGTGTAGGGTGCTGCGGTGGAT
>Ga0058704_10001174_pt1 | contig 12377 bp, 6 predicted proteins | sample AgamicMgSfe_FD_71363 | JGI IMG/M metagenome (GOLD analysis project Ga0058704, IMG submission 71363) | Agave microbial communities from Guanajuato, Mexico - Mg.Sf.e | ecosystem: Host-associated > Plants > Phyllosphere > Phylloplane/Leaf | place: Guanajuato, Mexico | collected 2012-05-30
GAGCCGTCCAAGGTCTTCGGAGCACGAGCGGAAGGCAGCCAGCGATCGTATCGTCGGTCTAGCCAGAAGCAAAGATGCAGTCAGCCGTAAGGTAGACGAGGCGAAGCGGCGAGCTCGCCGAGCCGGTCGAGCACGTTTGACCGTATCACCTCACGTAGCCTTCGAAGACCGCGTGTCGAGTCGCAGACGTCGGCCGTCTCCAAGTGTTGAGGGCCGCCGTAACCGACACGGGCCGCGCCTTGCTCCTCGGTTGTCATCCACGAGCTCGAGCGAAGATAGGCAGACGAGTGATGAGGCTGAGTCTCTGTTGTTGTCAGGAAGGGATCTGGAAAGTGTCAGGGCACAGATGCGTGAAGAGGTAACAGCGCAGATGAAGCGCGAAGTCGACGAGCGCGCCCGGGCCGCTGAAGAAGCACAAAATGCCAAATTGAGTGCGGTTGAAGAGTACAAGGCGCAAGTTGTACAGCGGCTCACTGCATACCATGAGCGGGAGGAAGACACAATAGAACGGCTGGGCGCCTTCAACGTTGCGCTACCGCCCGATCAAATCCAAAAATTTGTTCAGGAAGAGCAGCGGCGTACTCTGGATGATGACGTATCGAGAATGATCTATCAGCTTGCGGGCCAGATGTCCCAAAACGACCCAGGCCAACTGAACAAAGGAACGCCTTCCAGACGTCGGAGATGGTAGGCATGCAAGTAAAGATGGTCCTTATCATATTGACTAACTCCTATAAGGCTCTTGTATTCGAGAAGCAAGCTCCCACTCTCTGGTGCCGCTACCTACCAACACTGGGACGATGGCAGCCTGCCTTCAAGTCTACGACAGCATCACCCAGTACCTGGTTGTGCTCGTGTAGTCGGCATAACCCTTCACCACGCAAACGAAAAATGGCACGCTGTGCCGATCACCGTGGATTACGGATGGCTCATTAGTGTACTTCAAAGTGCCGAAAAATCCAGTGCACGTACTCCGGTGAAAGTTAACAGAAGCTTAGAGCATTCCACCAGCGTGTCGTGCTGCCGCCAGAGATTGGCTGGAGGATTTGGGTCAAGGAGGAATCGAGTGGTCATTGCTCTACGCTCATGTGACAACCAAACGAGTGTCCAGAGTCCGCGAGTTTGCCTCTAGGGCATTGCTAAACACTGCTCTCGAGGATGAGATCGATACAGTGATGATGATATACAGATATTCTCGAGACCTGCCGAAATTGGACGATGTGCGACAGACAGCGGACCCAACCACAGCACTGTCATCACTCCCTAGCAAGCCTGTACTTCTTGGGGTCACGCCCGTCGAAGAACAAAACCGACGTTTGACGACTGAGCATGCGGTACCACTTTCCGATCACACCCGTGCATTCGATGGTCACTATCCACCGCCTGTCCGCATACTCGGCAGATCCGATGGGAATGGACCTGCTGCATTCGATGAGACTGGTGGCGCTTCTATTGGTAATCGTGTTCTCCGAGAAGACGCGCGTCGCCCCAACGAGTTCCATGCAGCGCAACCTTATCCCAAACCCTTCAACCCCCTCAACACGAGTAACTGGAGTTCTACTTATCCTCCTAGCTCAGACAACACATACCAGCCGCCACACTACGTAGCACTACGTACCCGGGGAAGTGCCTCAGTACTGGCATACGTACCCTCCTCCCCCTGTCAACCCCATGTACGACCCTATATACCCCTCGCCACCAGCCAGAGGTCGGGCGTCAGCAACCGACACGAACGTATCCGCTTTTCGCCGCAGGAAAGCGCCACGGCCAACCTCTTCCCACGACAGATCAAGCGATGGCAGAGTCAGGCCAGTGCGGCAAACCCTCAAGACTACAAAGGCCAGAACCCCATCACCACCACCTGCCGCAATATCTGATCAAGATAATGGCGAAGTGATAGAGGAGCACAGCTCTTTGAGCAGTCCGCGACGACGGGAACGCCGCAGACTTAAGAGCAACTCAACGAACAGCTCTCGTGAGCGACCCAACTGGACGTTCTATCGTGAAAATGGGCCGTCCCACGACGACAATTCCGATGATGCTTCCAGTACCCGGGGAAACGTGTCGGACACGTCACTAGAAGCTACCACTCTCAAGGATGATGAAAAGACACGCAACATGATGCTTATCAGGTATACTGGCGGAGTGACGGATGAACATGACCAACAGGCACCCGAACCTACCACGAGCGAATAGACACGATGTGGAAAACAGACCGCTGCTATAGCTGTTAGACTCATGAAAAGTAAACCTTCGTGTCGAGCAACCCTCCTGACGATCCACAGGCTGAGTCCACGAGCACATGATGTAGTGAGACTGTAAGGAGATAGGAAACGGTAATGTGTCAGCTGCTAGGGCGGACAGATAGCGTGGCTACGGGAGACGGGCTCTACACAATCCAACCCTCTGCCGCAATCAGTTTTTGAAAGCTACGCCATTCAAGCGAGTAACTCCCGGCTGATACTATTAATAAACGCAATCCCCTCCCTCCTCCACGTATCCTCCTCCACGAAACTCCCGTTCGAGTTCAACACCATATTCTTCGGCGCCGCCAACTCATACCTCGGCCAAGTCGGCAAACCCGTCACGTTTCCCCCACCGCCGTACCCGCCCGGCCCATTCGGCTGATGAGTACTGACGAAACTCGCGTACGCCCGGCCGATACTCGTGCTCAGATCCTTGTACGACTGATACTCCGGCACCGGGCCCAACGCGCCGGAGATGTTCTGGAAGGAGAAGACGACGTTGACGAAATGGGGCACGCTGACGGGCGCGCTGGCGTTCCAGAGCGGGGTGTCGAAACGGTAGGAGTAGACGTTGGAGATGTTATGGGTGACGAATTCCTCGCAGGTTTTGCGGCGCTGGGCGATGATGACGAGGTCGCCTCCGATGGCGGCGTCGCGGCGCCATTGCAGGCCGTTTTGGGGGTAGGTGGTGTTGGTTGTGTCGCGGTAGGGGGGTTCCTGGGAAGGGTTATTGGGGTAGAGGTTGAGGAGGGTGCGGATGGACGGGGGCGAGAGGGCATAGTTGCGCCAGTAGAGGAGGTTGTTGGCGATGGCGGTGCTGTTGTCGAGACCCTTGGCGCTGAAGCTCACGCCTTCGTCACTGTTGGCGCCCGTGAGGATGGGGACGTGCACGAAGGAGCCGTTGGCGGCAAGCGTGCTAGGGTAGGCGGTTAGGAAGTCGCCGTCGACGATGGGGTTCCAGACGACGGAATAGTGGGAGTCGTATAGCTGGGTCGAGGTCAGGTTGCGGAGGCAGCCGAGCTGGTTCTTGCTCGTCCAGCAGCCGACCGTGCGAGTGAGGTTCTCGAAGGCGGCCGAGTAGAAAGGGAGAGGGCTCAGGTTCGTGCCGACCGGCCCTCCTGACTCCATGATCGCGGCCTGGTAAAGGTTGTCGTTGCGGCCGCCGTACGAGTGGAGGTGAAGACCAATGCTCTGAGCTCCGGCGCTCTCACCCCAGATGGTGACTTGGTCGGGGTTGCCTCCGAACCCGGCGATGTTCTCGTGAACCCACCGCATGGCCATACGTTGGTCGAGCAGTCCCGCATTCGAAGAGCCTTCGTTGAGGATAGCGGGCGTCTGCAGGAAGCCCCAGACGCCTGGATATTACCAGATCAGCATGGAGCTTTGATCCTAAAGCGAACCACAGCCTCACCTAGACGGTAGTTGATCGAGACACCGATGAAGGGTTGCCCGGAGTCCGCCGCGGTCTTGACGATGCCAGAGATGTTGTACTGAGGGTCAGCGCTCGAACCGACGGTAAGCCCGCCACCATAAATCCAGAGAAGAACTTCATCACGCCGTGTCAGCGGTGCAAGGCCATGAATACCGAGTGCGGAGAGATAGTTACCTGGGAGTGACTGATTGGCATATCCTGACGGACGAATGACTGTACAGCGTTTAGCACACTCATCAATCGTTGTCCAAGTGAGCAAAGCTTACCGTTCAACGTCAAGCAGTCTTCGCTGAGGTTAAAGGTACTGCCATACTGATAGCAGCTATACCCGTACTCCGTCGCGTCACGCACGCCATCGTAAGCACTATCGAGGGACTGCGGCCACTTGAAGCGTAGCTGGCCTACGGGAGGCTGCGCATAGGGTATGCCGAGGAAGAAGTCTTGATCCCATTCGGCACTGTGGCGACCCTGGAGCGTCCCATTCTGGACCGTGACAGTAGGTGATGATGATGAGGCCGCGAGGGTGAGAGATGCGCACGACAGTAAAGCGAGATAGGAACGCATCTTGTCGCGAATGGAGGAAGATGAGAGAATAGGAAGTCAAGACTTATCGTAGGCCAAACTTCCCATATCCCGGCAGATGTCCATGGAGAATCTCCTATCCAGTCCAAGTCAAGGTCTGCGGTGCGGCTCTACAGTCTGCAGGTACATGAGCAGATGGGGTGCGGAGATGGCATCCGGCGATGGTTCTTCCGTCTGCAAAGAAAGTCAGAACTTCCGCGTTCGGCAGTCGGATAAAGCACGGACCTTTAGAATATCATGATGATCTGGGGATTACAGCGTCATGCATGTCCATCCCACGTCCTTCACACAACATAATCTTCGGGAAGTCCGCCGTTTGCAAGTCGAGCAGCAAACCCGATGATACGACTGACGCCGCCGATATGCGGGCGATGTGCAAGCAAAATCCTCAGACCTCGATCTGCTTTCGCAGCAGACCCGAAGCAGCACTTCTCCACGGTCATCGTCGGAAGAAGCACGCGACCGCAGCAGGATCTACCTCGAACAACACCACGACATGAGCCTACTCTCGTACTACGCCGCCGTCAAAGCGCCTTCGAGCCGCTCAAGCCACCATCACCCGAATCGCTAGGCCGACCATCCCAAGCAAAGTCGTATCGCCGAACGCGCAAATGGCTACGCAGGTTATTCCGCATCTCGCTCACGGCAGGGATCATCGTCATCGCCGACAACTACCTCTACGATGCGTCGTTGACCCGATCCGTCCGGACGTTTGGTACCGGCCTCCTGATCGCATTGGACTACAAGCTCAACTTCCGCCCGGACCCGTGGATCGGCGACAGCGTCGGCGACTTGCACCGTCGGAGCGCTCAACGGGTCTTTGACCTGCTCAGGACGAATGGCGGACTATATCTCAAGATCGGACAAGCGGTCGCCATGCAAAGCGCCATTCTACCGCCCGAGTTCCAGAAGATGTTCGCACGCATGTTTGACGACGCGCCGCAGAATAGCTGGGAGGAGGTCGAAAAGGTCATTCGGCAGGACTTTGGCAAGAGCGTGGAGGAGGTGTTTGGTGTCAGCTTCAGTGGGGACACGACGAAAGGCGTGATGGAAAGGACGGCGAGGGCTAGCGCCAGTGTCGCGCAAGTACATTGGGCACGGCTCCCGGACGGCAGAGAGGTCGCCATCAAAGTGCAAAAGCACGAGATCGCTCGCCAGGTCGGTTGGGATTTATGGGCGTTCAAGGTGGTCACCCGCGTCTATACTTGGTACTTCGACTTGCCGCTTTACCACCTGGTACCGTACATTTCCGAGCGACTGATGCTCGAGACGGATTTCGAGAATGAAGCTCAGAACGCGGAGAAGATGCGAGGACTGATTCAGAACGAGCCGCGTCTGCGGGATCGCGTCTACATCCCCAAAGTCTACCATGACCTCAGCAGCAAGCGGGTGATGACCGCCGAGTGGATCGAAGGCGTCCGTCTGTGGGATAAGGAAGGCATCACTGGAACGTGGCATGGCGGCTGGCGGAAAGGCTCGCCAGGTGCAGGTGGTCGACTGATGGAGCCTCCTCCCGTGTCCGTGACGACGTCCGTCCCTTCCAACCACCCTAACGACGAGAAACTCAAACCCGTGCGAGACGCCTGGCGCGGACCCTCCAAAGACGGCGGTCTAGGCCTGAGCCTCCGCCCCGTCATGCAAACCATGGTCGACCTCTTCAGCGCGCAGATGTTCCTCTGGGGGCTCGTGCACTGCGACCCGCACCCGGGCAACATCTTCATCCGCCGGCAACCCTCCGGCAAGCCCGAGCTCGTCCTGATCGACCACGGGCTCTACATCCAAATGTCGCCCAAATTCCGGCAAGAATACGCGCTCTTCTGGCGCAGCCTGATGACCTTCGACAACGCCACCATCGCGCGCATCACCAAGGACGAATGGGGCATCAACGCGCCGGACATGTTCGCGTCGGCGACGCTGATGCGGCCGTACGCGGGCGGCGACGGCAAAACCCTCGCGGAGATCCGGAGCATGAGCAAAAAGGAGCAACGGGAGCGACAGTTCGAGATGCAGCAGCGCATGCGCGCCGGCGTCCGCGACATCCTCGCCAACCAGGCCAAGTTCCCGCAGGAGCTCGTCTTCGTCGGGCGCAACCTGCGCATCGTGCAGGGCAACAACCAGTTCCTCGGCTCGCCCGTCAACCGGGTCAAGATCACGGGCGCGTGGGCGTCGCGGGCGCTGGCGGAGAACCGGGACGTCGGCCCGGTGGAGCGGTGGCGGGAGTACGGGCGGCACCTGCTCTTCCGCGCCGTGCTGGTCGGCACGGACGTGGTGTTTTATTGGAGTAAGGTCCGGCAGGCGTTGGGGTGGGGGAGGGGGATGGACGATGATATCGAGGAGAGTATGCGGAAGATGGCGGGGAGGTGAGTGGTCGCTTTCGTTTTCGTTCAGGTTCGAAGAAGGATGAGTTCGCTGATGATCGGCCATTTAGCATGGGAGTCGAACTTCAGCATGGTGTTTTCGAGGGATGAGCGTCTTGGTTTCGACCAGACTTTTCTTGGTTGTCGAGAACGGTGTGGTTTGTACAGTATAGATGTGTAAAAGCGAGGCAGGAGCATCGTACGGACATGGTTCCGCTCTGGTCGAGACCAACTTGGGAAAATCAACCTTGGACAAGCAATCGGTCAATAAAGAATCAAAGATTATTATTGATGCCAGCCTCGGTGCTGGGTTCCATCAAATTTCCTACCGCGGTTCCCAGATATGACACCCATTGTCGCGATTACCTACACAGCTTGTCTTGCCTCGCCATCAGTAGTGACCGCGGGCGTGCAGGACTCCCACTCCTCGGGGGCTGCTATAAGAAAGCTTTGACACGACGATGGAGATAATGTGGTTGTAAAGATGAAGATTCGCTGAGGAGCCGTCACGGCCCACCGGGCACTTCGCTATATTCTGCTTGGTGGGCTGTTCAGCTGGCTCACGGTAGCCTTTGCGAACGAATTCTCGTTCAATAGTAGCGATCGCTCGCCGGAAGGCGGTCGTCTCATCTCGTCTTGTCTCGTCTCGTCTCGCCCTTATATCTGAGCTGGGCCATCAATCAGCAAAGCCGTTGACGGACACGGCCGGGGGCATATCTCGTGACCTTTCTTGTACCGTCGTTGGCTGGGAAAATGGGCAAGAGACGGAGAGACAAGAGCCTGGACGGAAAGGAAGGGAGGCTAAAGATTATACATCAATCCGCGAGGTTTTGGGCCTTTGATAAGTTGTGAGGAAAGACGATGAGAGAAGAGCACTGCAGTACAGTAGTTTTGGTTGTCCATCTGCTCCTCGCGCGAGGGACATCTGGTTGTTTTCTGCCTCTTCTCCTTAGGGGGGCTGCGCATACATGTGCTCTTCTTGGAAAGTCAGCTCACCCAGGTCCGGTTCGACGAGATCAAAGGCCACGCGACGCCTCCCATCTGATACTACCACCAGGCGACCCGAGGTGATGGCCCTTGGCAAAAAAAAAAGGCTTTCCTTTTCGTGGAAACTGGAAACGTGGTAAACCCGGATGATACACTACCGGGTCACAGTGGTGGACGCTTCGCGTTTCATCACCCCAATCGGGAATTCCATTGGTGAGAGAAGGAGTATTGGCAATCGACTTTCGGATTTTTAGAAGGTCGTTCGTGGAATCGCGGGGCGTCTGTCGCGTTATACAGTACCACCGCAAGCAATCTTCATGGGTTGGAGGCAGAGGAAGAAAAGGTGCCGGGCGGAGAGATTCGCGATTCGATGAATACCTAGGTAGGTAATCGTCGTCCAGTTTCCCTTTGGAGCAGTTGCAGGAAACGTTTTCGGGATCCTCGATTCCTCCACTCAAGGCCCCAAGACCATTGTGAGCTCGAGCTCGGGTCCTTTTCTTTTTTTTTTTTTCGCACGTTTGCCCGCCATCCAGTCACTGTACGCCCTTCAGGACCAGGATACCTAGGTAGGAAAAAGCAGGCCACATGGATCGTGCGTGCGAGTTCTTCTTTCTCGTGAGACCCGTGACTCGTTGAAGGGGTGATTTGGGCAAGAAAGACCGATGAGCTGTTTTGTTGGGTGGTGCTCGACCCTCTTCACCATGTCACCATATCGAAAAGTACCTAGACGAATAAAGAGAAAGATTCACGAGCGAACACCGAAACTCCCAAGCTGCACTTCAGCTCGCCAACGACCGGATCGACTGTACCTAGGCATATATATCACGTTACCACGTACCCACGACACCGCTCGGGCGACGAACAGAGGTGGGTCGTCGGGCCGAGCGCATGCAGACAGGGCGTGCAGATACATGTAGACAGTAGGGTGCAGAGTGCAGACGCAATTGTCGGGACAAAACTCCTCGAGTCGTTCGTTGGTTGGATCTCTGCTGCACGTCCGGGCGTTTGGGGGGAGAATCACGACACGTACACGATTCACGAAAAAGAAAATCTCGTCCGACCAATGAGGTGATTTATATTGTATGTACATGCATGTCGATGTGACGAAGAGGAAGGACATGGGACGGGGATTATATTGATTATATTACTGTAGGTGAGGATGAAGCGGTCATCTCAGCCGCGCTGGCCCTGCTTGCTGGAAGTTGTATGTCTCGTCGGTCTTTCTGTGCCGAGAGACTACAGAATGGTGACGAGGAGAGGAGCAGCGTGTTTGTACGTCCGACATAAACAGTACCTACCTACGTTACAGAGATTCCTTGAGTGGGAGCACCGGGTGGCGTGAGTGCTCGGAAACCAGGCCGTCGAGCGAACGCTGATGAAACTGCAGCACGACTCGACGAGCACATGCAAAATGCACGAGTGTTCGTGCAAACCCCCGTCTAAGAAGTTGTAAAAGGGAAATTTTGGGGTTGAGTGGCGTAGATTGATGGTGACGAGTCGAAGGGGACTGTATTGTAGACCTTGTCGGCCCTTTCTTTGCGCCCTATGGGAATTGATAGAGACTGCGGTTGGTGCAGTACTGATACAGTACCTGCAGGCGCGAGTTCCGATACTGCCATGTCCCTCAACCACGCGCGGATGGGAAGCTGAGTACTTGTAGGCCACATACACAGATACGTACATGCCCAGGTGTATGCACGTTTTCCGTGGTGAAGAGTGAACTGATGACGCCGACTGTTTCGGACTTTTTCTTCTCAGTCGTTCGCGGCGATCTCGGCGCTAATATCAGAGTCTGCCCTTTTCCCACCGATTCATCCACCCACCGATCCGGCCCACGAGGGGTTCGGAGAGCGATCGGTTGTTTCCGTTTGGTTTGGTTTTGGTGGATGATGGATGAGCATCGGGAATCCCTCCCCCTGCAGCAGCCCGCAGCTGCAGCTTGCAGATTCAACGATGCGATATCTGCATCGTGCATCTTGTTATTATTACAGTATACATACTTCTCGAATGTACAGCCACAGGTAAGATGTTTGACCACCGACCGCGCTGCTGCCTCACCATTCGCTAGTCGAAAACCTCTTATCAACAGCAGAGGGTTTGCGTCTTCTGCATGGAGATGCTGGTGCGAGGGCAGTGAGGGTACTATACATGTACTTGTAGATACTATGTACCTACATAGTCCGGGTGATGATGATGATGTAGACCAAAGGGCTGATCCATCCGTCATCAATCCCGACGATCGATTAGAATTCCACCACCGTTTGGAGAGATTGCCTAATGATACCTACGGATAGTTCACTCGCCACCTTCTCTTCTTGCTCCCCATCCCGTCCGTTTGCGGAGGGTACTGCACGTCTCTCGGTCATATCAACCAATCGTCCCAATCAGCCTCACACCCCGGGGGCCGAGACCGCATACCGGGATTGCATGCATCGTGGGTGATTTGTGCCGAATGGTGTGGTCAGACGGCAGCAGATCAACCGCATGAAATTGAATGCCGTGGCATCATTGAACCACAGTCGAAGAGAATAGACCCGACAGCATTCGCGCATCGCATCTTTTCGCGTTGTCTCGCCTTCTTTGCTCATCGACCTCAACTTTATTCGATCTTTTCTTCTCGACGACCCACCGACCACGCCTTTGACAGGCCATCTACGCGCTGGACGCTTTCGAGGAAGAATCTGTACTGTATATACTTACGTTGTCGCCCGTCATGAGAGTCCCGACTATACCCCAAGGATCCCTCACGACGGAACAAACGCCGCCGCCTGGCCTCCGCCGGAAGGTCTCCGTCAAATTGTTCAACGGGCCTCGAAGGAGCTCCAATCTTTGGGATGGACTGAAAAGGGCATGCAACCCGACATCTCCCATTTCGCGCGAAAACCACTGACCCTCATCTTACAGGACTCCGAACTCTGGCTGGGAAACGGCGACTGCCTCGTCCACTTCTACACCCTCGGAGCCTCACAGCGCGGTCCCAGTCTGCGCGTGTCGTACGCCAGCGTCGAGGCGTGCGGGAGCCGATATCTCCTCGACGACTGCCTGCACCAGAAGGACACCTCGAGTCCGATCGGCTCCGACGACGGCGCGTCCGACAGCGGATACGCCTCGTCCCGATGCAGCAAGGTCGAACCGACGTCGTACGAGCTGTTCATCCCGGCCCCGGCGGCGTTGACCCGCGAGCAGTCCTACTCCTACCACATCACCAGCCGCAACTTCTTCGCCTACCTCGCCGCCAAGCCGATCGTGGGCGAACACCTGGGCCTCGCGCTGGCGGGCCTGCTGGAGCGGATCCGCCTCTGGCAGCCCAGGACCGCCGCGCTGGCCAACCTGATGCAGTACTGTGAAGAGCAAGGCTACCTGGACATGGCCGGCAACCCGGACCACGCCCTCGCGTGCCTGTGTCTCGCCGAGCAGGCGCAGCTGAAGGAGCTGTGGATCGAGTCGTTCGTGCATTGCGCCGGCATGCACGACCGCCTCTACTTAAGTCGCGAGTTCCACAGCCTGAGCAATACCACCAAAGCGTTGATCACGCGGGCGTGTCTCGAGATGGACCTGCACACCTCGCGCGTCATCCGGGCGCTGGGGTCGTTTTTGGAAGAGGAGCTTGGAGCCGAACACCTGGGTCTCTCCAAGCCGGCGCGCGATCACCTCGACCGATTCCGGAGCTGTCTGCACAACTACTACGTCGACAAGCTGGGTTATTTCCCGCCCAGCGAGGAAGCCCCGTGGAACAAGCGCGTTTGGACCAAGATGTATTATTCCTTCCAACGGCTGTACGAGTACCTCGTCGACACCGAATCGAGCGTCGACCGCAGCAACCCTCGAGGAGTGAACGGAGGCGTCTGTGTGGCCCAGAACGTCCAGGCCTTCGACCAGCGACACGGGTACACCCCGCTCCCTCACCCGCTCCCTCTACTCCCGGAAACGCCAGTCAGATCCAAACGCGCCACCGAGGCGCAAAAAGGCCTGCGATCGCTCATGCTCGGCAAGGGCGAAGCGACGGCGGAGCACACGCCTTTTGCCCGAGAAGCACTATTGCAAGCGACGAACTCCCACAACGACGACGTCCTGGCCTGCGACCTGGTGCAGGAGTACCAACGGTTCGAGCGCCAACGGCTGGAAGAGAAAATTTCGGTCGTGGAAGCGCGCAAGGTCCGCTGGATCCTGATCTACGGCGTCCTGCAGATGCTCGTCAGCATCACGCGCGCGCCGCGAGAGGTGCGCGACACGGAGACGCCGTCGTACCCGCTGTGCGTCTTGCTCGCGGGGTGTCCCGGCTGGCTGGACGCGGAAGCGGCGGGGAAACCGGCGAAGTCGTCCCCGACGTCCCCGCGTTTGACTTCGGCCGAGGTGTCGGACGACGGCGGCCTCCAACCGCCCGCATCAGAGCAAAAGGACGAAGACCGCATCTCCATCCACCCGGATTGCGAAGCCGATAATGCGGAAAACTACTTCTCCTCGCAAACCCCGACGCCACGGCGCGTGGACTCGGCCGCCAGCCTGGTCGACATGACCGCGCCGCCGCCGCCGCCGCCGCTCCTCCGCATCACCACCACCCAGCTCTCCCGCACGGCCTCCCTCCGCTCCAGCGTGCACGCCCTGCACCGCTCCTTCGTCGGCAGCCTGTCCCGCCGCAACACCATGCGCCGCAACACGACCGAAACCCCGCTCTCGAAATCGAGTTCCTACCGCGAAATCGTCGTTGAGGGGTACGGTAACGGGTCGGACGAACAGCAGCAACAACAACGACAAACGATGTGGTCCCCCGAC
>Ga0058704_10001175_pt1 | contig 12370 bp, 9 predicted proteins | sample AgamicMgSfe_FD_71363 | JGI IMG/M metagenome (GOLD analysis project Ga0058704, IMG submission 71363) | Agave microbial communities from Guanajuato, Mexico - Mg.Sf.e | ecosystem: Host-associated > Plants > Phyllosphere > Phylloplane/Leaf | place: Guanajuato, Mexico | collected 2012-05-30
AAGATGCTGAAGAGGGCGAGGCGGGAGGGCAATTATCACGAAGCGATGCTGGACGTCAAGGTGAAGGGGAAGCATGATAAGTTCGCTTGAGCGTGGAGTTGTCGGTACCAGGCGTTTGCTTGAGCGCGAGCTCCCATGCAACCTCTTAACGGTCAACTTACTAGTGCAGTGCGCGCAGTTTCACTGAAAAGCCTCTGGAAGCCTGGCGCAATGCTCCTATGAAGCGCCGCAACTTCGGGATCAGGACACGAGCAGCTACGATGCTGTAGGCGAAGAGTATCGCGTCGGGCGGAAATGGGATGAATCAAGTTCAGTTGGATCTCCGGATTCATTACCTTCCATCCATCGATCGCGTACACCCAAGCCAATTCGGGCGAACGTACTGGACCACCACACGTCAAGCGTGCACCTCATATATACAGTATACTGTATATATCCAGCCTGAAACCCACACGCGTGCGAGCTCGCATACCTCCGCTCTGGGTAACTGCTTTTACGCGACTCAAGCGACAAGGCGGAACGGCGCGGGCATGGCAGCTAACTCCGAAAAGGCAGCTGGCCGCAAGCAGCCGGGACACTGACGACATCCATCGTTCGGATTTTCCACTACGATGGACTTCGCGACAGGTGCCATACCATGTAATGTACATACCAAGTGGCAATGAAGCTCTCCCCAGCACAATGTTTCACTTCGACATAGACCACGTTATCTGTTGGGCACGATGTTCGCATGGCTATGGGGTTCGGCGTCCAGCCCTCCCGCACTGCTGAAATTGAGGAGTTCCAAGACGTTCATCATCATCACCGTCGCGACGGCCATCTTCACGGATATCTTCGTCTACGGCATCGTGGTCCCCGTCCTTCCGTTCGCACTCACGTCTCGCTCGGGAGTGGACGCGAGTCAGATCCAGACATGGATTTCCATCTTTCTGGCCGTGTACGGCGCCGCTTTGCTCGCCGCCTCGCCTTTCTTTGGCTGGATGGCTGATCGCTCGTCCTCTCGGCGGCTTCCGCTGCTTCTGGGTCTCCTGGCGCTTGGTGGCGCAACGGTCATGCTATGTATTGGCAACAGCATTGGTGTTCTGGCGGCGGGGAGAGTGCTGCAGGGCATCAGCGCCGCCGTGGTCTGGGTGGTTGGGCTCGCTTTGATGGTTGACACCGTGGGTCCGGAAGAAATCGGCCAAGCTATGGGTTATGTCGGTCTCAGCATGAGTTTGGCGATTTTACTAGCGCCTCTGTTGGGTGGTGTTGTGTTCGCGGCATCTGGGTATTACGCTGTCTTCGCCATGGCCTTTGGACTTATTGTGGTGGATATCTTCTTACGAGTTGTCATGATCGAGCAGAAGATTGCAGTCAAGTGGTTGCCGCCGAAAGAAACGAATAACGACGTCAAAATGGCCGAGATCACGACGACAAATATAAGACAATCGCTCCCTGACATCGAGATGGAGGCCATGACTTCTACGAAGAAGCATGGTGAGACTGCGCAGCAACAACACCCCGATCGTGCAAGTGAGTCGCTGGGAGAAGTCCTACCTGATGAGACCCCGCAACCTGTGAGGAAGCTCGCCGATCGTCTCCCAGCGGTCATCTATCTCTTCTCCTCCCGCCGAGTCCTGTCGGCGCTCTGGGCTTGCATGATCCAAGCATCACTCCTCACAGCCTTCGACAGCATTCTTCCACTGTTCGTGCGAGACACTTTCGGCTGGAACTCTCTTGGCGCTGGTCTGATCTTCCTTCCGCTGGTGGTGGTATCGTTCGCCGGGCCGGTCATCGGGAACATGAGCGACAAGTACGGCCCACGCTGGTTCGCTACCGCAGGCTTCGTGGCTTCCTGTCCTTTTCTTATACTCCTCAGGCTCGTGCACGAGAACACGATGCGCCAGAAAGTTTTACTTTGCGCGTTGCTTGCCCTCATTGGGTGTACTTTGACATTGGTGCTTACACCGATGATGGCTGAGATCACGTACGCGGTTGATGCCAAAGCTGCCAGACATCCGCCGGGTTTCTTCGGCAAGAACGGGGCGTACGCGCAAGCTTATAGTTTATTCAACATGGCCTGGGCAGGCGGATGTTTAGTAGGGCCGCTGTTAGCCGGGTTGGTCAACCAGAGAGCGGGTTGGTCGGTAACGACGTTGATCCTTGGCGTCGTGAGTGTGGTAACGGCGCTGCCGACGGCAGTTTGGACGGGTGGGAGCATCATCAAGGAGCGCAGGCACCGAAGAGAAGAAGCTGGCCGTAGCCAAGTAAATGACGACCAGCGACAGAATAGAGCATAGAGATGGAGCGCGGAGAGATCCACTCGTCACCTGCGCGTCCGAGAATTTCCTTTGCGACTACCAATCATGAAGCCAGCGATTGTTGGTTCTCGATCCTGCGTCTGTCCAAGACTTGTGCAATCGCTGCCTTGACTTCGGCATCGTTCCTGACCGTATTTTGCACAAGCCACTCCTTCAAGCCTGTCCGCAAGTCTCGTGTCGCGGTTTGGTTACCCGCAAAAGGCATCAATTCGAGACCCATCAGTCTCGTGACTTCTTGATCCGCAGCAAGTGTCAGTATCGCCTTCCGTTCGAGCTCCTGCGCCGAGACCGTATCGCCGTCGTGTGCTCCTGCCTGCGGGCCTTGGAAGAGCGGCCCCAGCTGGGACAACGCGATGAAGAACGTGATGGATAGCTTGCGGAGCAAGATCAGCATCTGAAAGGGAAGATATGGTGGTCTCAGTCGTGTCCATATGAGCACGGGGTTGATGAGAGCGTTCAAGACGGGCGATTCCGGTCGAGTCATGGTGTGCACTTCGACGACAAACAGCGACGCCATGACCAGATATCGCCAGAACCGTCCCTGCTGTAGATAGCCGAGTGCGCCTAGCAAGACCAAGCCCGCGCCGCTCGCCGCGTAGTAGATCGAAGTACTCTGCACACCCGCAAAGATGAAGTCCCGGATCGTTTTGCATTGCCGCCACTGCACGATGTCTGGCCCGAAGCGGTCGTAGGCGAAACGCTTCGCCGGGTCTACGAGAGTGTCTCTCGCCAGCTTCAGTTGAATGTACACAGCTTCGATCGCAGCTGTGTCCGGTCCAGTTGCCTTGTCGGGGTGGTACTGAACAGTCAGTCGTCTGAACCTGGACTGCAGCTCCCGCTCGGACGCATGATGCGAGACGCCGAGGAGCTGGTAGAAGTCGCCGGTTTTTCGTAGTTGATAGTCCGCTTCGTAGACTGTATAGAAGAGGTAGGCGAGGATGACAAAAGCGAAGATCCGTTTGCGGTCCTGGATGAAGCGAGGAGTGCCTGGGGTGGGCTTGGGCTCGCCGGCACGGATGAAGATGCTATAGAGTGCGGTTTGCAAGTAGCCTGTCACGAGCTGGAAGGTGGATCAGACCGTGTTTATCGAAAGGAAAGGCAGGCAATGACTTACATTTGGGAGAAAGTACCAACCAACGAAGGTGAGGAGGTCGGTTGACATGATAACGTGCGCAGTCGCTTTCGCATTGGCACTGCTCTCGCCGGTCTACGTATAACTGTGCGGCCTAGAAATACGCATGTTTGAATCGTGTTGTCGAAATACGCCCGGATTGATGATCTGGGCGCAAACCTCACGTGCGAAGCAGTCAATGGAGAAACTGGGAAATCAGGGTCTAACAGTCAGACACACAAAACCCGTGGGATGGAATCGGGCTTATCTTACCCGAACCCGCAAATTCCGTATTGGTCGAAGGTCGTCTTGCGGGTACGGTCAACTCGAATCAAGGCGGTGACCCGACTGAGCGTGACCTGCTCCCAACTCGCTATGTCGACCGATCATGCCTCTGCTGGCAAGACGCCGGAGAATGCTGAGAGAAAACAGAAGGTAAAGAATGACGGCGCGAAAAAGCGCAAGCGGGATCAAAATGTCAAGGACGAGGAAGGAGAACCGACTGGGAACGAGTTCAGCAATAAGAAGCCGAGAAAGATAAAGCAGGAAGAAAGTGACGAGGGCAACGTGCCGGCAAAAGACGCAGACGCTGAGCTGAAAGCGCCAGAGGACAGAGTCGTGGAGGAGGAGGCAGACAAGTCTGCTTCAAAAAAGTCGAGGAAGATGAAGCGAGAAGCAAGCAATGAGGGAAACGTACCGGCAAAGAACAGAGATGCCAAGTCGAAGGCGGCGGAGGGCAGACCCCTGGAGGAAGAGGCAGGGAAGTACGTCGCGAAGAAGTCCAAGACGGAAAAAAAGGCCGTGAACCATAAGGTTGAAGCTCTCGATGCTACAGAGCCTGCTAAAAAGAAGAAGCCGAGAAAGCCAAAAGCGAAAGCAGAAGATCCTGTGCAACCTACCAACGACGATACTGGCCCGACTGAAGACGAGAGCAAGGTTGCCACCGGGAAAGGCACAACAGACGAGCAATTACGGACACATTCACCTTTTGTCGAAGAGACAACATCCTTCTACCTAGCCCTGTCACCTTGCGCGTATAACTTCCCACTCGAAGGTCTTTGCGCAGAGCACATATCGCCATTGCTCTTGACCTATTATCCGCCACTGAAAGGGGTGGTCATGTGCTACAGGAATCCGCGACTCAGCGAGCATCCCAGCGACGAGCAGCGACCTCAAGCGAGCAGCAGTCAAGAGGCGAAGGTGGTGCTTTCGAAGTCCATTGACGAGTACGCCGTCACGTATGTGTGGTTGACGGCCGAGTTCACCGTCTTTCGTCCTCAGCGCGGGACATATTTGGAAGGTCATGTCAATCTCCAGAACGAGAGCATTCTTGGGCTGGTGTGCTACAATTACTTCAACGCCGGTATTGAGAGGTCCCGCTTGCCGAAGGACTGGCGATGGGTTGGCGAAGAGTCCCAGCAAAGCGAAGGTCAGCAGAAGCATTTGAAGCAAGGCGAAGGATACTTTGTCAATGGCAAGGGAAACCAGGTGGAGGGAAGGCTGGTGTTTATGGTTAGGGACTTCGAGGCGACTGCTGGAAGCGAGATGGGCATGGACAGTATCAACATACACGGCACCCTGTTGTCCAAAAAGGACGACCGGCGACTTGATGATGATGAGAGGCAGAGGGGTTTAGTGAGATGAGATTCCACAGCATTTCCGTTGTCAACGGAAGTGCAGCGCGGCGTTGGTGGCGAATATCCTACAGCACCGCATTGTATATGATCACAACTTCGTCAGAAAGCGGTTCTGCTCATGAACCAAGCGTTCGGATGGATTTCACTTTGAAATAACACGCAAGTCACCTTGTGCCCTGTCTCTTAACGCAAGTTTTGATACCGCGACTTTTGGCACCTTCCGCCAAACCTTCCTCATGTCCGCGTCTGGATTCACGTCAGCTTCAAACGCAGCATTCACTCCGCGTGAGACCGTATATTCTACTCTACCACCTCACGACTTCTCGTCGCTATAAACTGGCACGCATGTCCTGATCCACCAGTCTACTTTAATGACAGCGATTGTCAGCGGCAATGCGTCTCCGGCTACGCATCCATCGCCACGAGCTTCCTACCGTGTCGACTCTCTGGCCCGTCAGTGAAACGCAGCTCAACAACACAGTCGCCCAGCTGCTGAAACAGGTCAACAATACTTTCCCGATCGAGGCCGAAACATGGGGACTCGAGCAGTATGCCGTGAGCATCGGGGGCTTCGAGTGTCTGCACTACCACGAACTGGGCGCTGTCTGTAAGGATGAGGACGAGGTTGTGATTAAACCCCTGCAGTATGCCGAGGTTAGAGCGCGGACTTTGACGGGCAGAGACCAGATCAGTGCTGATGGACGGCATCTGGTGGATGGCGTGCCGTTCGGTAGGCCGCTGTTGAAGGGTGTATGCAGACCTGAGGTGCGGATCCCGCCTAGGAAGAGGAGAAGGTTAGAGACTGGGATGCTGGAAGATGGTGGTGTGGAAGGATCGGAGCTGTCTATGGCTGGGGCGTTGGTTCGCACGGGTGATGCCGGGGAGGACCTTGTTGAGGAGGACGAGGACGATAACGAGGACGAGGACGAGAACGAGGACGAGGACTTCGAAATTGACGCAGAGGAGGTCACTAGCGAGGACGAGCGGTTGTCAGCCGAATCATCGGACGAGGACGACAACGAGAGTAGTGACGATTCTAGCGACACCTCGGAGAGCACTTCGGACAGCGACAGGGATTTGAGCGAGGAGCTGTGGGAAGGGTTCGATTCTAAGGTGAAGCCAGCGACCCCGATCAACATGAAGCCTGTAGAAAACAAGACTGCTGTCTCTCGCTCAAGCGCTGAGGCATCCATCAGCGTGCCAGTTTCAACCGGGCAGGCGAAGCCGGAGCTACAAAGCGGCCAGCAATCTCTCACCCTGAAACGCAAACAGCCATCAGATGACTTAGATCCTCGTTCGGAGCAACAACCTACCAGTATGAAGAAAGCAAAGCTTGTGCCGCCAGGTCAAGGTGACTCAAAGACAAAAGAGCGCAACGCACGACGGCGTGACCAGAAGAAATTGAATCATCTCAAGCAGACAGGGGTACTTCCGGAAAGCGCAAATTTGGCGGCACTGCGTGAATGGGCTGGAAGCAGCCAGCGACTTGAGCCGAGGTTTGCTAGAGTCGATGCACCTGAGATGGAGGCTGGACATACCATAACACAAAGCGCTGGTAAGCCTGGCTATACGGTTGCTGCTGTTGAGAACGACATGTCGAAGGACCATCAGCCTGCGGTATCTGGCACAGAACGGGCCACCCACGAAGGCAAACCCATCAAGTCATTTTCATCGGACAAAGCGGGGCAGGCTACAAAGTTAGAAGAGCAGCGTCAGCAGTTGATCGAAGCTATCGCATCCGGCGGCATCGAAGTGACGAGAGAGGGTAAGAAGTCCGGACGCAAGCTCATTGTCTCTAGCAGCGAAGACGACGAGCCTCCGGAAGAGATGAGTGCGAAAGAAGCTTCTGCGCCTGTCCAGACTGATGTGCGCAGCACGAAAGAGCAGGACATGGTCGTCGGCAACGTAACTAAGGACGCCACCGCTGGTGCTGCAATGCAAAAGTCCACAGATATGGTTCCGGCGTCGGTTGCACGACGCTCTAAGCTCGATCTTGCAAGCTCCAAGCGTTTGCTGTTCGGCTCACTCGGCATGCGCGTGCCGAAGACACAAGCAGATCGAGACGCTTTACAGCAGAAGCTTGCTGGCAGAAATACGAGGAATACTTCGACGACGGAGAAGCCGCCACCCCCGGCTCCCGCAGGAGCTGACCATACGGAAGCATCTGAAACAGGGCAAACTGTTGAAGAGGACCCTGAGTCGTGGCGTGACAAGATCAATCTCACTGCTGTTGAGTGCTGCGACGAAGGCGTCACGCTCGTGAAGCCACCCTTCCCATTCCATCAGCGTTGGGATCCGCAATATCGTCGTAAGAAGTCCAAGGGCCGTGATGACAAGCAGCACATGGCGCCGCGGAAGCGGCAAAAGACGGGTCGATATGACCAAGCAGCCAACGGTGAACACCATGAAAACTACGACAAGTACAACACCGACGGCTATGGCGACGCTCTGGATTACGACGATGCGGTCGAGGACGACGAGTACTGGGAGGAAGGCGCCTTGCTCGATGGCGAGTACGAAGATGACGGGGACGGAGACGCCGCCGCACAGCAGTTACTGGACGAGACCACCAACCATCAACACACCGAAGAAGACGACTTACCCCCCTTACCAGACGATCTCGCAACCCTGCCTCCACTCGTCGAGAACGACGTCCAGAAAAACGACTTTTTCGTCTACAAAGAGCTCTCCTGCTCGGCCGCGACGGGCTGGCAGCCGACCATGTTAACGCGCACCGCGCAATTGCTCGACAAGCGCGCGGATGGGTGGATGGTCAAACTGGCGTTGAGGGATCGGAGGCCGAAGGAGTACGACGAGAGCGGTAATAGGGTCTATCGCAAATTCGAGATGGAGGGTTTGAGCGATGATGAGGGCGAGGGCGACGGGAGTGAGCGTACGATCACGTGGGCGGAGATGCTCGAGCCGAGACTTCTCTTGCGATCGGTGGGTGGTTGAAGGCGCGAAAGCCGGGTAGCTCACGTGCTCTTGCTGTGATGCCTTATTAGGTCTTTCGGATGTATGGGTTCGTATATCTCGCAACTGGTGCCTGCTCCAGTCCGATACGTCCGTCCAATATTTCAGCAATCGTCGACGTCGCCAGACCTCCATTGTGCCTACAAGTAGAAATCAGTGTCGATATACCGAAGCAATGCGACAGTCCTGTAGCAACAAATTCTGATCCTACTTACAGAACCTTCAAAAACACTCTACTACTTCTGCTGCAACAACCACTCCACCCCCTTGATCGAATCCTCGACAAACTTCCGCGACGCCTGCATATGCGGCGCGATACTCCAAAACCCGTGCGGCTGGCCGGGGTAGACGTCCAGGCGCGTCTTGATGCCTTCCTCCTCCCGCAGCACGCGCTCGAAGATCAACGCTTCGTCGCGTAAGGGGTCCATGCCGCAGACTTGGAAGTAGGTGGGCGGGAGGTTTTTCTGGCCTGTGGGCACGAGCCAGGGGCTGAAGAGGGGGGATTGGCGGTCCGAGGCGGAGGGGATGTAGTTGTCGGTGAAGCTGGGCCGAAAAGTTAGCAGGGGGGTTTGGTGGTCGTGGTGATGGGGTGGATTTACAGGTGCATGGCTTTGAGCGACAGGATGGGCGCGTCTTTGTTTTGCTCGAACGAGTGGTATTCGTGTCGGTACTTTTCGGGGATGTAGTCGCCGTAGCACAGGGCCGGGATCATGAGGTGGGAACCCGTGATGGCGGGTTTGGCGCCCGCGTCCCGCCACAGGTGGGAGACGACGGCCGTCATGTTGCCGCCGGCTGATGTCCCGCCCACGATGAAGCCTTGGGTGGGATCGGCGCCGAGAGAGGCGGCGTTGTTCGCGGCCTTGTTTTACACGCGTTAGGACTTGGTTTCTCGTGTTCGCCTTTCAGCCTGTGAGCTCACCCATTCGGTTGCGTCGTAGCAGTCGTGGACCGCGGTCGGCCACTTATGCTCGGGAGCCAGGCTGCCGATTAAGAAAAATACCAATTAGCTCTCATGTTCAAGGAAAACCAGATCTCTTCAATCGAAAGAACCCACCGATAATCAACATTAACCGCCGTAACCCCCAACCTCGTGACCAACAACCGACACAGCAACTCCTCATTCTCCAACCCGCCAATGCACCAACCGCCCCCGTGGAAAATCACCGCGAGCGGACTCCCACCCGCCGGCGGACCGCTCTCGGGCTGATAGACCCGACAGGTGATCTGGCTGCCGTCCCGCACGGCGACTTGGTGGTCGTGTTCCTTGACGCCCGTGGTGCCCGTGCCCATGGTCGCGCTCATGGCCGCTTTGGACTCGGTGATCCATTTGCGGAGCGAGGGGATGTCCGGGAAGAGGCCTATGTCGGGGGCGTGGCCTGCACGATCGCTCCGTCAGTACTCCTTTTTGGCTTGGTGGACGTAGGCAGTTGTTGGTGCTTCGGATAGGGATCGGCGTACCGCCAAAGACCGACTTGACAGTCTTGAATCACGAACCAGAGGTGTCAGCTCGAGCCGTCTGAACCTCCTGCAAGATTACAGTCTCACCTCCTCCCATTCCGGGTCGGGCTTCGAGAGCGATGCCCAGTCTTGCACGTCAGCCATATTGACAGCGAAAAAACTAGAAGTCAAGAAATAAGATATAGATATATATGTATCGCTATAGTTCGTCGGGTTGTCAGGAAGACGATGGTACCTACATGTGTATGTATCTATAATCTCGACGTGAAGGGCTCAACTGTGGGCCATGATGAAGTGGGTACTGGACGGAGGTAGAGCGGCAGCGCTCGCAGCCTCGGTTCTTTCACATCGTGGTCGGCGTTTTTTAGAAGGACATTGACTCGGGAATCGGTTAGATGTCAAGACTCAAGTGGAGTGAAGTGGAAAGGTTCACGTGAAATTGCGGGGCGAGTCCCTTTCCGCTTGCCGAGACGATAGCCGGATTGGGATGCTGTCCAAAGGTGTTACTCATTCTACCCTGTTGTTGTATTGCTACTTCATTCCATGTATTCTCAAGATTGACGACAAGGTCAAGACCTCAGTGGTATCATTCACTCATGTCTACACCACCCCCTCGCAGCAGCAAACCACTAGATTTCTTCAGTACGTCGTCAACGCCGGCGAGCCCTCGCACGGCGGCGCGGAGAATTTGGTCTGCACGTAAACCTTCTGCATCCCGTCCTCCTTCTTCTCGAACTTGTAGTACACTTTGTCCAAGTCCTCGACCCGGACGCGGTGCGTGACCATTTTGAGCGGGTCGATCTCGTGGTTCTGGATCTTCTTGAGCAGGTCCTCCCAGTACAGGTGTACGGGCGCTTGGCCGTTGCCGATGAAGCGGATACCGCGTTCCATGACGGAGCCTGGGGACGAACGTGGTCAGTGGAATGTTTGATGAAGGGGTGGTCTGGGGTTGACTTGCCGATGTTGAAGTGGTTGGTGTAGCCGACGTAGACGCCCGTGATACCCACGCGACCGTAGTTCTTCACCGACTCGATCATCTCGTTCAGGATCTCGCTGGTGTCGGTTTCCAGACCGGCGGCCATCTCGATCGCGTGCAGCCAGCCCTTGGGGTACTCTCCCGCCACGCACTCGAGAGCGACGTCGGGGCCATGGCCGTCGACCATCTCCTTGAGCTTGGTGACGACGGCCTTGGTGCCTTTCAACTGCTTGAAGTCAACCGTCTCCACTTTAGGGTACTTCTCCTTTACGAAGTCGAGCCTCCAGTTGCTGTCGACCATGATGACCCGCGACGCGCCGTTCATGAACGCGAACTCGGCGCACATCTGACCGATCGGGCCTGCACCCCAGATGGCGACTACATCGCCTTCCTTGACTCCAGTGTCCACGACGCAGTTCCAGCTGGTGCTCACGACGTCGGAGAGGTACAGCCCCTTCTCGTCCGGAACGTCGTCGGGGAGCTTGAGCAGGTTGACGTCGCCGAAGGGGACGCGCGTGTACTCCGCCTGACCGCCGGCGAACCCACCCGTGAAGTGGGAGTAGCCGAACATGCCCGCCGTCCGACCGCCGTACATGGCGTTCTCGATGGTGTTGGAGTTGGTCTTGGCACACTGTGACGACAGCTTCTTCTTGCAGTAGAGGCAGTCACCGCACGCGATCTGGAAACTGGCCACCACTCGGTCTCCCTTTTGCAGGTTCTTCACCCCGGGGCCCATCTCATCTACGATACCGCAGAACTCGTGGCCCAAGATGTCGCCTTTCTGGAGCTCGACGACGGTGCCGTGCAGGAGATGGAGATCGCTGCCGCAGACCGTGCTGCCGGTGATTTTGAGGATGACGTCGCGGTCTTCGAGGATCTTGGGCTTGGGGCAGTCGACTGTGAAATGTATCAGCAATAGTGAAGGGTGCAGTGCTTGTGGCAGACGGACTCATCTGAACATCATTCTTGCCCATCCAGGCCAACGCCTTCATGCTCACGCTCTCGTCTCCGTACTTGGCTCTGTCCAGTCCCGGGTTGGTGACATTCTGTACGGTCTCCGCGTTGTCGCCGTGGCCGATGACCTTTTCGGCCTGACGAGCTGCCTGTGACATGGCCATCTTGAATAGGAAGTTGGGTGTTGGTTTGAATGTAGTTGGGGGAGTTTGGAGGAGAGGGGAGATTGTTTGTTTGACAGACTCAACTGTTCTCTCATGTTCTTATATCGAAGTGGCATGTGGAGGTCGCCGAGCTGCGTATCTCGTCATCGCTTGCTGAACTCCACGTCATGACGATGCAAGGGTACAGGCAATGCAGTGAACATCGTCAAAAGAGCCTTCGGGGACAATATACAAACAAGTCCAGCACGTGGTTTTGGTGTGGATCAAGCAGCGTCAACAATGATATACTCCGGGATGGCGGACTCTGATGGTTGAGGGACATGCGATCAAGGAGGCCATCGCCCGTCAGGTCCAGTGTTGTTGCTTGTCACCACTGTTGGCTGTTGATCGTCAAGCGGAGCAACGGACTTCTACCCGGCGATATAATACTGTATCCTGGGGAACGCTCGGCGGGACATACCTTCTCGCTCCAGTATGAAGAGGACAGAACCCGATCGGACGTCAGACGGGTTGATGAGCAGAGAGAGAACACGCGTTGGCCAGCAAAAATCAGGTCGCAGTGTCAGAGACGACCGAAACGACAATGGAGCTCTACGCAAATTTAACAACAAGACGCGGAAGGAAAACCCAAACCATCAAGGTGGGTGAAGGTCGAAACGGCGATCGCAGCCTCAAACCCCTACGCCGCCGAGGACGATATCGACAGCACTCGCTCCCTAACAGCCTCCGCGCGAACCACACTCCCCTCAAAAACCAAACTATCCCTTCCAACCGCCTCGCCCTCCAGCCTCAACCCC
>Ga0058704_10001177_pt1 | contig 12367 bp, 16 predicted proteins | sample AgamicMgSfe_FD_71363 | JGI IMG/M metagenome (GOLD analysis project Ga0058704, IMG submission 71363) | Agave microbial communities from Guanajuato, Mexico - Mg.Sf.e | ecosystem: Host-associated > Plants > Phyllosphere > Phylloplane/Leaf | place: Guanajuato, Mexico | collected 2012-05-30
GTACCCGGGCTACAAGTACGCGCCAAAAGGCAGCAAGCTCGGCGACTTTGGCACAGCAGACTGTACTTGCGGCGCCTACAACGCGAACATGGCGAGGTGGAAGCGCGACTTCGAGACTGGAAAGAGGTGTGCCGTCAGTGATGACAGCGAGGATGAGGAGCAGCATGAGGCGCTGGATGACGGGCATGTTCCAGCAATTCGCTCGAGCATGCCGCAGCAACGATTCCAGGCTCCAACCGCGCAAATGACGGTACCGCAATCCTTCCCGGATCAGATGCCCGACTTTGGCCTGCCACCTTCTCAACAAGTCGAAGCCGCCGCTGCGTACGCGAACATGAAGGCACAGCAGAACGCCGCCCGGGACGTCCCTACACCCACAACTCTCGTCCGACGCTCCGTCCGCAACAAGCAACCCATCACCTACACCGAGCCTTCAGACCACCTCCTCGACGAGGACTTCGGCGAAGTCGAGCTCTTCCCCACCCTCGCCACCAACACCGGCAAACGCCGCCCGTCACCCATCAGCACCACACGCGCCAACAACACCGCCGACCCGCTCCTCTCCACCCCGGCGCAAAACACCCGCAGCAAAACCAAGACGCCTTCGCCCGCCCTCTTCCTCCCCGCTCATCCCGAAGACGTCGATCTTGATATTACGGAGTTCTTCGCCGACGCGGACGAGATTGCGGGTCTTACGGATCTGGACGAGGAGCTCGATGAGATTGCCGGGGCGGGGCGTCCGTCGTCGCGCAAGGGCGGCAATGGGGCGTTGGCGAGGAGTGATCCGAGGGGTAGGACGAGGTCCAGTGTGAGCAGGTAAGTGGGCTGGGAGAGGTAATCAGGTAAGTGGTTTGTGAGGTTTCCATTTTGGGTACGTGCTAGGTAAGTCGATCTCGCTGGGCGTCTTGCTAGTTTGCTGGAAAGGACATGTACACAAGCGTCCATGGATATTTGGGAGGTATGGGTATGTACTAATAACAAGGAGGTCGTTTGAATGGTGTTCATCTTCCACAGTGCCAAATCGTGTCGTCGTGTTATCGAGCTTGGTAGGGGCTGCTTACACGCTCACGTGACAATGTGTATCAGGCATACAAATAAACGAATTTCAGATGCATGATTTCAAGTGAACTATTGGAATCCCTGTTCCCCCATCTAGCGAGGTCAAGGCCTAGAACGCCATAGGACGCCACGACACCATATCATCATGCTGTTACACCCACACACTTACAGGCAAAGCACACGCGCCCACAGAAGCACAAGCAATCTTAAGAGGCTCGCGAATACACACCCACGACCATAGCGTGATCTCTCTCGAACGGCTCGAGGGTCAGCTGCTCCTTCGGCTTGATCCGCTCCTCCCTCAACTTGGTCACCTCCCGTGAGAAGACCGCCTCCGGCGCCGCGGTGGAGTCGATACAGTTTGCCTTGATCGAGACGACGACACCACCACCGACCTTCAGGAACTGATGCGCATTGAGGCCCACGATACGCGCCTGGTCGGGCTGGGCCACGTCGGCGAAGATGCAATCGACCATGCTGACGAGCATACGGTACTTCAGCGGGTGCCGCGCGTCTTCGATGATGGGGATGACGTTCGTGCGGTGCGTGGCCATGTTGATCAGATCTCTGCCGGAGCGGTGCGAGAACTCCACCGCGAACACCGTCCCGGTCGGGCCGACGATATCGGCGACGTGGGAGACGGATGTCCCCGATGCGGCACCGAGGTAGAGGACCTTGCTGCCAGGCTTCATGTGGATGTCTTCGAGACCGCCGAGGATACCGGCGGCCAGCTTGGAACGGAAAGGGTTCCAGACACGGTATTCGGTCTTGGTGGCGGTGGGAGCGGTCTCGCCGTTGACGGCGCTGTCGTTCGAGATTGGGGTCGGGGTGTCAACGCTGATGCGCTTTTCGCCGTAGACTGCTTCGCCGGGGGTCAGGTTCTTGGTGACGAGGAGATCTTCCTTTCCTCGCGCCACGAAGACGCCGGGGTGTCTGTGCGGTTCCTGTACACCGTCACGTCAGACCGTGCGAGAGAAGATCAGTGTCATGGCTCAAGACATACGATAATGACCCTCTGGCCGCCCTTTGCGCCAGGACCGCCGCCTCTCCCGCCTCCTCTGCCACCGCGTGGTCCACCTCTGCTACCGCCTCTCGGTGCTCCCCGTCCACCGCGCGCACCACCTCGGCCTCTGTCACTGAAGCCGCCTACGAATGGTCAGCATACTGCACCCACCTCATCCCCTTCGTGTAGTATGCCCTACCTCTTCCACCACGAGAATCGCCGCGCCCACCACCAAAACCACCTCTACCACCCCTGGGCGCACCTCTGCCTCTGTCGCCGCCTCCGCGTCCTCCTCTCGGTGTGAAAGCCATGTCCGCGGTAGTCCTGGTCGTATGTTGGCGTGATCAACTAAAGTCGCATGTCCATTTGCTCGTCGACGCTGGAAAATGCGGGATGAGCTTCTCGAATTTTTGCTGCGAAAGCCTCAAGCCGCGAGCTTTGCCCAATCAGGTCGAAGGCTTTGCGGAGCGGGATCGGCCGGCCGCACACACTGCCAAGAACGCTCGCTAAATCCCACAATCTGCGACTTCATTCAAGCGAAAGGGAAGAGACAGTGTCTGCGAAAGACAATAACAGCCGTCGCCCGGAATAACAGTCAAGATGGTATGTTCTTAATCACGTCCAATGTGCCCACGATGCTCCAGACGCCATCGGAGTCGCTTGGACGCCATACTCGATTGACCACCAGAAGTAAGGCTAACCAAACGTCTCCCTCACGACAGGTTCGCTACGCAGCCACCCACATCGAGCCGGCCAAATCCGCGCGCGCCCGCGGTTCCTACCTGCGCGTCTCCTACAAGAACACGCGCGAGACCGCGCAGGCCATCAACGGCTGGAAGCTGGGCCGCGCCGTCACCTACCTCGAGAATGTCAAGAACCACGCCGAGGCGGTGCCGATGAGGAGATATGCTGGGAGCACTGGCCGTACTGCCCAAGGTACGTAGCGATTGATGCGATCATCGCGAGCCACGTGCGAGGATGCATAGAAAGACACAGGACATGATACTGATTCGCATTGGGCGATTGAAGGCAAGCAATTCGGCGTCAGCAAGGCCCGCTGGCCCGTCAAGTCCGCCGAGTTCCTGCTCTCGCTGCTCAAGAACGCCGAGGCCAACGCCGACACCAAGGGTCTGGACACCAGCAACCTGATCGTCAAGCACATCCAGGTCAACCAGGCGCCCAAGCAGCGGAGACGCACATACCGTGCCCACGGCCGAATCAACCCGTACAGTATGCACAGATCCAGACACCCGCCCTACGTTATACTTGCGCTGACTTCATGCGCAGTGTCGAACCCATGCCACATCGAGATGATCTTGACTGAGGGCGAGGAGGTTGTTCAGAAGGCTCCTCAGGTCGCGAACCGTGAGCAAGGTCAGCACTTGAGCTCCAGGCAGAGGGCGCAGAGGACTCGCAAGATGATCACCCAGGGTTCGTCTTAGATGTGTCATTGATATCGGCTTTGCTTCATCGAATAGCATGCACGGGCGCATGGACGGCTGGCCACCCACGGAGTCTCGAGCGAGGCGATTAGCTAATTAGCTCGGTATACAAGCACGTGGACTAGCAACCGCCCGTCGATGATTACGCATGAAGTCTGGAGTTGTTCCTTCTATCCTCATCTAACCAGTCTATAGCCAAAGACTCCATAGAAATCACCCGATGCAAGGCTATGCTATAACCGTGATCCGCTTCCTCCCCGAACGCCACTTTCGGCATCGCCGTCGTCTGTGCTAGCCGAGGGTTGAGACGCACTGCCTTCACCCACGGGCTTCGTCGTCGTGTTAACCGTGTCGTTGAATGCATTCGGATCTCGTAGGAAGCTCTCGTCGCCCGAGAAGCGCCTGCATTCGCATTGAAGCGTCGTAAGCGAATGTTCTGCTTGATTTTCACCACTTTCCTCACGAGTGGTGATGGAGTGTGCTTCTGTGTCTTGCGAATCTGGGATCAAATTGTAGGCGCATCCTGCTCTTCTGCGGCCAGCTTCGCAAGGCGCTGATGCTCCATATAGAAGTTCCTATCACACCACAGAGGGATTACTGGTAAGTGTGCCACACAAAATCTAGTCTCGAGAGAGGAAGTGCAGGTCAGGGTAGGTAGGAAAGAAGCGCAAGAGAGAAAAGCGGTAGGAGTTTCTTACCATCCTCTCTCCTCCCCTCCAGCCAGGAAAGAGCAGTCCCCGTTCACCTCACAATCCCATCCACCACCCACACCTTTACCATCGCGCCAGCCGACATCAGGCACTTCGTCCGGTCTGCTCGCATCCCAGGCGGCCGGCGAAACCCCATCGTCTTCCACCGCCGCCGTCGTCACCGCACGGCGCCGAGTGAACTTGCTAAAGGCACAAGTAAAACACTTGAAATCCTCCTCGCCCTCGTCCTCGGGCATCCGGCCCGTCAACGCACGCCCGATGGAGATCATACTCGCCGCGTGCGTGCATATGAGCAGAGCCTTGGGCTCGGCGGGATCCTGGTCCGCGCGAGCGATAAGGTGCCGGAGACAGTACGCGATGCGGTCGTGGAGTTGGGGAATACTCTCGCCCTTTGTGCTGGGGACGATGACGGCGTGCTTTTCGGCGTGCAGGTGCGGGAAGTGCGTGTTCAGGACGTCGATGCTGGCGGGACTGGGGTGGTCGAAGCGGGCGAGACCGTAGAATTCGCCGACGCCCGGTTCGACGTTGACGCGGACTTTGGTGTCGGTTCCCTTCCCGCGGGTGGCGAGGGCGTTGGTGTAGGGGGACAGGGTCTGGAGGCAGCGGTAGAAGGGGGAGCTGTAGATGAGATCGATGGGTGGGTCGAGGGTTAGGAGGTGGGTGGCGAGTTGCTCGGCTTGTTGGAGGCCGTAGCTCGCGAGGGCTGGATCTGAAGGGATGCCGGTAGGAGTGCGGAGGCTGCTGCTGTATTCGCCGGTTTGAGGGTCGACGACCCAGTTCGAGCGGTACTGTCTTGGTCAGCGGTTGAATTGTTGTGCTATGAATGCGTGGTGAGGAAATATGGCGTTGGGATGCATCTTTCACTGACAAAACCTCGATATGCTGGTGCGGTTGCCGACTTGGTCAAAGATGCAGGTTCTAGGCACTCTCTTGCTCTCCGTGAGTCGTCTTCCGGTGACCGACACTACCCAGTCGTCCACATGCATCCCGTGTACCTTAACATTTTACCACTACTGCTGCCAGTGACCACAACCACTGCACCGCCGCTCCGAAACGCCCAAGTAAGAGAAGCGATGTACTTACGCCATGCCTGACCACATAGATCGTTTCGAGCACCATCGTGGAAGTGGAATGTGCTCGTGTCGAGGATGTTCACAACAAGAAATCAGATCGGTTTGTCGTTTCTGGAAGTTGTAGGATTACCCAAAACGGATGGTCGAGCCGAGGCACGAACATTGACGGAGTGAAGCCAAAAAAATGTTTGATTGCGGATTCACAGTACTTTGTTAGCGATGTGTTCGGCGGCAACAACCTGGCGAAGAGCTCCTGATAGCGAATGCGACCACCAATGCGCGATATATGGATTACTTCCAGAGCGTGTATACATATTGGTTTGCATATTGCAAGAAGTTTGCCGTCTTACACTATGATCACTCATAGCACCACTTTGGTTTCCCGTGATTCGCGAAAGACACGGACACAAATGAGGGACATGATGAGCATGAGCACACGCTTGAATTGCTACTAGTTACCGCCTAATGACGCTACGCTATGCGTATGCACCGCACCACGGCGTATGCATTCTCCACGCGCCTCCCCAAGGTGCCAGTATAGCAACCTTTGACGGGCGACAAAGAGATGAGGCCTAGTAGAAGAAGCCGATGATCTTGCCCGCGACGTGCTTTCTTCTCGCCTCCTCGTGGTCCATGATGCCGGCGGAGGTGGTGAGGACGATGTAGCCGAATTGACGCGATGGAAGGAGCTTGACAACCCACTTCTCGAGGTCGCGGAGCTGGACGTTGTAGCGCGGGCTGATGACGCCGGTCTTGTTGAGACTAGGACGGGTCGTCAGTACGGTGGGGCCACGTAGAGGCTGCAAACGTCGCTCGACTTACCGTCCGTTGAGCTGGATGACAATCTTGCCGTTGCGGTGGTCGTCGACCTCCTCGAACTCGCCGATGTAGCCTGCAGACATTGCATGTCAGCGACTGTTGCGATAGATTAAACGTGCCTCTTCAGCAAATCACATCCGAAATCGTGTAAGATCCTCGCCCAAGTGTATATCTCAATCTTCCGAGCACTTAAAGGGCGTTGGTCGTGGAGGAGTTGGTGAGACCATTGCCTAGTTATCAACCCGGTATGTATACGCCAGTATATCTTCCGTCTCCCGCCTTGCAATTCCTGATCTCGGTGCACTGAAGGATATTGTGTTCAACGTACCGTGTTTCTGCATGACCTGCAGGAACTTCACAATGACCTTGGAGCTCGGGCGGATCATGACCTGGCGCTTGCCGGTCTTCTCGGCGTTGTTGATGGCGTTGAGCGCATCGTTGAGGACGGAAGTCTTGACCATGTTGGCGGTGGGTCGAGATTCTCAGGGCGCGAGCGCGGCGTGAGGTATCTGCATGTCAATTGCTCTCGTCAGCCTTCAGGAGCCATCTGGAGCGCAAAGAGTGCCCTTCGGTGCTTGTCGATACGACAGAAGGGTTCTTCAGCTCGGTTGATGCAGGCGCAGCAGTATCATCGTCGCGGAGGGTGCGCGGATGAGTGCTGGCGTTGGCTACCCGAAGGGCGTCTCTTGCTGTGCTTGTCGCAGTAACATACCTCGAAGATGGTGATGGTGAAAGGGGTGATGGTCGGCTACAGGATGTCGTGTGTCGTCGCGAACTTCGAAATCCGAAAAGGCCAAGGCCAGCAAATTCGAGCGGCGGAATTTCGTGTGCGCACGGACTTTCCTCGCTACACTTTCTGATGAGGGCTTCGACCCTGAAGGAAGTGGGACCGTCGATTGGGTGCCCCGCGAGTTTTTGTTGGCCTCGCCAAATTTCTCTCTCAATCCCCTCGCTTCTTCGACTCTTCGTACTTGTTATCGATCTCGTCAGCCTCAAGTGCCACTCGCTCCCTCCGTCAGTATCAGCCGATACCGCGACCATGATTATCTACAAGGTACGGTTTGCGCTTCTTGGGCCTTGGCTCTATAGCGAGCATCTGCGCGCCCTTGCTCGAAGGTGTATCGGTGAACGGACTCTGACGACAGCTGGAAACAGGACATCATCACCGGCGATGAGCTCATCTCGGACTCCTACGACCTGAAAGAAGTCGACGGCGCAGTCTACGAGGCCGACTGCAAGAAGATCAACATCGGCGGCGAGAGCTTCGACACGGGAGGGAACCCGTCCGCCGAGGAGGGCGAGGAGGGGACCGACGATGCGTCACAGACAGTCATCGACGTCGTTCACTCCTTCCGATTGAACGAGACCAGCTTCGACAAGAAGTCGTACTTGGGCCACCTGAAGGGTTACATGAAGAAGGTCAAGGAGGCCATGAAGGCCAACGGCGCAAGCGACGACACGGTCAAGGAGTTCGAAACGGGCGCGCAGTCCTACGCGAAGAAGATTGTGGGCAACTTCAAGGACTACGAGTTCCTGATCGGCGAGTCGATGGACCCGGACGGAATGTGAGTATTTTACATTGCAGGCCTATAGAGACCGCCGGTGCTGATATCGGTCGCAGGGTTGTTCTGCTCAACTACCGTGAAGACGGTGTCACCCCGTACGTGACCATCTGGAAACATGGTCTGAAGGAGGAGAAGGTCTAAGCGGAGAGTGAGCACGAGATACCAGAAAAAGTTATGCATGACGATGATAGGCAGGACTTAGCCATGGGATGAGGCAATTCATGCATTTGAGCAGCTCCAAGCGAACCAGAAAAATCTCAAGCATCCAGACTATCATGAGCCGCCTTGCTCGTCTGGTAATGTTCCGGCCTTTTGGGTATCATGTGTCAACATCTTGCATTGGCCATGTTGGTGTCTCGAGAAATCAGTTTCTGACATCAGACGCTGATCAGTCTCTCGTCACACTGTTGTGGACAACATCCAAGCTCATCTAGTAGATCACTCTTTCGAGTGCATCGAGAAGCTTGTGTCCGACCCTGCTTTTGAGCGGCTCTCAACCGACACACACGCGTGCGCTCAATGCCCCCGGCTCGTCAAAAGGGACGGGCATACAGCACCGTACGATTGTGACTTCAACGAGACCTGTCACGTTCTGCCCCCTATACATACCCGTCCCTCTTGCTTTCGACTCACATACGCACATCGTTGCGTTCGAGGTGATTCCGAGACCAGATGATCCGTTTTGGAGAGGTGTTGATGCAGAGGGTGCTTTCGTAAAAATCCATCTACTGCTGCTCTACAGACATCTCGGCGTCGCGCGTACCAGGCTACGCGATGTTGTCGTTCCCCAACAGTGGTCACTTCATCACATGACACAGCAGCATGCAGGTGTGTGGGGTAAATCGCAGCATTAATTGCGACCACCTGCCAAGAACCAGGGTCGACCTCAATTGTTGTTGCAAACAACTGAACATGATCAAAGTCAGTGATGAGTGATCTTTGGCCTTCTCATAGATACTATGCTCTGTTTACTGATCGCTCAGGCCTCGCCAGCGGTAGCGTTGCTCTTTACGTCTGCTTGTTCTCTGCATCAATTTGGACATGCAGAATAGGATCTACAAGCTACACCCAGCACAGCGCTATTGGTCGCCCCAATGTTGGACAAGTCGTTTCAGCGTGCACCTGCACACACCATCGGCGGCCCTGCAGAAGCAGCAGCTTCTCCTGTGACACCACGCAGAGTCAAAGGTGGTATAGACGAGTACATATCTCAGCTGTGTAGCGACTTTGGCATCGATTTACCAGCTTGCAGTGGAACAGACAAGCTTGAGTCTCCAAGCAAGCGACCACAGTCTCCCCGTCACGAGATCGTTAGCAAGATCAGGTTTCTCTTCTACAAAGACCGCGAGAAACTTGACCGCTCAATGGAGGAGCTCCGTTTGTCTTGGCCGAAGACCACCCCGATCGATCCAGAGGGCATCAACAGATTACTGCTAAACCGCTTAGACAAGGCACTGCTAAGCACGCCACGTGCTGCGAAGCTCAAGTTCTCTCGCCCAAATGACCTTGCACCCGAATCCAACGGAGCGAAAGTGAGGTGCTGATGCCTCCACCATCACCGACTCTGGCTGTCAAGCACGCTCCTTGGCATCCCACGATGGACGAGTACAGCACTAGGCCCGCGATAAGTCGACACCTTGGCGGTCAGACTTCTGCAGAAACCTCGTTCACGTCAGACGCCATGACGTCCTTCATGACAGATGCAACCACCGCCCCGGCCCAGGACACCCCTCCCTCATCGTTCGAGTCTGACGGCGCGATCGCTACGCAATCGTCCGAGTATTGGATGTCCTCGGTTGACCAATCAGAAGCAGATCGATTGGAGACCGATGCGAGAGTAGCGAGTGCCGCAAGGAGGCCTGGCGAGCACCATCGTGTGTTCAAGATTCCGATTGAGGGTATGGTGCAGAATGATCTCCCACAGTCGATGATCTCTTCGCTGTCGATCGACTTGCGTGTGGAGGCGATGCGGGTCATGCAAGCGTGCAACCTCTCGCCGATGGACTTTGAGAAGCGATGGCGACCCCCGCGCTCGTTTTCTTCTCTGCACAAGTTGTTGCAGATTCACGATGCAGGCAAGCGTTTTCAGAAAGGTTGTAGAACAGATTACAAGGCTCATACGCTTCATGCGAACTTGACCTTATCCTCTGACGGACCTCTGTTGAGGCTGGAGTTCAGCCCGCCACGGAAGGACGACTTTACAGCCCTGCAACGACGTTTTGGTGGAGATCGAATTCTAGTGGTTGATTTACCATCCTTGAGGAAAGTGCCTGCCAACGTCAAGGGTCAAGATATCCTACCTCGCATCTTGGAACTGCTTACTATTGACCAAAGGTTTCTAGGCCGACGGTGGGTGCACTACCATGTTCAAGACAAGAAGCGCAGGAAGGCTGTTGACTTTGATCCCACCGCGCCACGCACCCACCAGTTGAGCTTCTTTGCTACGAGCGGAGACGATATACCCGAACTCACGATCCAGGACTTTCTTGACTGGGCAGTCCCATTGCACCTCAATCGCGAGCAGCCGGCGTGCAAGGCATACGCGAGGCTGGATCTCGCAGCCTCACGCACCAAGCCCACAGTCACGTTTCAGCCAGATGGTGTGCGTTGCGGTGGCTCTGACCATGATGGTATCCTCACCGGAGTTCCGGACCGCTTAGCCACCGACGAGAACGACGACCACAGCTTTGACGATCCCAGCTTCAGCTTTCCCGAGCGACTCGACCCCACCACGGTGATGAATGACGGCTGTAGTGAGATATCTGTTTCGGCGATGCGAGAGATACAAACCAAGCTTGGCTTGACGTACTCACCGTCTGTCGTCCAGGCCCGTATCTTCGGAGCCAAAGGCGTCTGGTACCGCAGCCCAGATCAGCCCAAACTAGAGACCACGCCTGCCGATGTCTGGATCAAGATCACCAAGAGCCAAGTGAAAGCTAAACACACCAACCAAGACTTGGCGACTGACGCGGACCTGCGGACGCTGAACGTGGTGAATTGGAGTCGGCCCCCACGCGCTTCGCTCCTGTACCCTGGCTTCCTCCCTATCCTGAAAGATCGTGGCGTTCCGGAGCAAGCCATCCTTGATCTCGCGAGCCGCCAGGTGAATTTGGAGACGGGAGAATATCTGCGTGCGCTCGAGGACCCTACTCGGTTGCATCAGTGGGTGCATGCGAACCGGAGATTGTTGGAAAGTAGAAGTCGGCACTCTCGCAAGATTCCGTCCACAGCCGGCTTTCCTACCTCGTCGGAGGAGCGCATCGTGCTGCTCTTGGAGACGGGCTTCAACCCGAAGGAATCTGCGTACTTGGCCGGGGAGGTCTTCAGGGTCACGCACAAGGTTTTCAAAACGAAAGCGAGACAGTTCAAAATCTCGCTCCAGAAGTCGACCTCGCTGATCGGCATTGCCGACCCGACCGGCCGCCTGGCACCAGGTGAAGTCACAATCAACTTCTCGTCTCCTGTCACTGACCGCGTTACGGGTGAGGCGTGGTCCTCACTGCACGGTATCGACATTCTTGCAGCTCGCAACCCCTCGCTAAGGAATGGAGACATCCAGAGACTTCGTGGCAAGTACATCCCCGAGCTCGCACACCTGCAAGACGTGGTGATCTTTTCCTCGAGAGGCATGCGCCCACTGGCCAGCAAACTTTCCGGCGGCGACTACGACGGCGATACGTTCTGGATCTGCTGGGAACCGACGCTCGTACAGCCCTTTCGCAACGCACCCGCGCCGGTGCAGCTTCCGCCACTGGCAACGTTCGGTCTGACGAAGGACGGCGTCAAGTTGGGTGACCTCATCGACATCCAGCCCGACGGTAGTTGCAGCGAGTCTTCTGTGCGGAAGTGGATTCAGCGCGGTACTCGCGCCCGGTTGGGCGAACAATGGCTTGGACGGGTCACGCTCCTGCACGGACGCCTGACCTATGCCGATGGCACCATCTCCTCCCTCAAAGCCGAGCGAGCCGTCGACCTGCACGACTACCTCGTCGACGCCGACAAGCAAGGCTACCTCTACACCGAAGCAGCCTTCACGACCTTCAAAGACCTGCACGGCATCTCCAACCACTACCCCGAACCCGCCCACCGCAAATTCACCGGTCGCGAGGACGCAGACCGGGACAATCACCTCCACCACCTCACCCAACGCCCGCCCTCCAAACCCAAGCCCACCGACGTGATCGACCAGCTCTACTTCACCGTCGTCGAGCCCGCGATCGAAGCCGTCCTCCGGCGCGCCAGCTACCTCCTCCACGACGCCAGCCCCAGCGACGCCGACCTCAAATCCTTCTACAACGACACCATCGCCGACACCGCCAAGGACAGCACCATCCGCACGGAGCTGGAAACCCTCTGCGACGCCCTGCGCGCCCTCCGCGTCACCTGGGACGTCGGCATGCGGAAATACTTCCACGGCACGTCGACGCAGGACAAACAGAGCGATTTCGACGACGTCGTCGCCCGCTGTCGCGCGCCGTACGACGCCGTCCTGCCCCGGCACACGACCGACGCCACGGTGGTGGAGTGGATGCGGCCACGGCGCGGGGCGCCGACGACCTGGGACGACCTCAAGGTGTCTGCGCTCGCGAATTTCCTGCACGGGAACAGCGGGCGCATGATGTTCAGTGTGGCGGGGAGGGAGCTGTGTCGGGTCAAGGCGGATGCGGTCGGGGAGGTGAGGGTGGTGAGGGAGCGG